>Ga0255768_10005720_pt1 | contig 11909 bp, 14 predicted proteins | sample 071ome_33_FD_179983 | JGI IMG/M metagenome (GOLD analysis project Ga0255768, IMG submission 179983) | Coastal salt marsh microbial communities from the Groves Creek Marsh, Skidaway Island, Georgia - 071412AT metaG (version 2) | ecosystem: Environmental > Aquatic > Marine > Intertidal zone >...
TCACATTGCTGATGACTTCTTTGCCTCTGTTTATCCTACTATTTCTTCTGGACAGAGCACAAAGGTAATTATCGTTTCTACCCCTAGGGGTATGAATCACTTTTACCGCATGTGGCACGATGCAGAGAGGAATAAAAACGAGTATGTGCCTACAGATGTTCACTGGTCTGAAGTTCCTGGTAGGGATGATCAGTGGAAAGAACAGACTATTGCCAACACTTCTGAAGCACAGTTTAAGGTTGAGTTTGAGTGTGAATTCTTAGGATCGGTCAATACACTCATCAACCCAGCAAAACTTAGAAATCTTGTATATGAGAATCCAATACAAAGAAATGCTGGATTAGATATTTACGAGAAACCAAAACCAGAACATAATTACATGATGACGGTAGACGTTGCCCGTGGATTGGGTAATGACTATTCCGCATTTATTCTTTTCGATATTACAGAGTTTCCTTACAAGGTAGTTGCAAAGTATAGGAACAATGAAATCAAACCAATGCTATTTCCAAATATTATTTTGGAGACTGCGAAGGGATACAACAACGCTTGGTTGCTAATTGAAGTTAATGATATTGGTGAGCAAGTTGCCAACATCTTACATTATGATCTTGAATACGAAAATATGCTGATGGCTGCGATGAGAGGTCGTGCTGGGCAGGTTATTGGGCATGGATTCTCAGGCAAAAAATCGCAGATGGGTGTGAGAATGACACAGGCTGTGAAAAAGTTGGGATGCTCCAACTTAAAAACTCTTTTAGAAGATGATAAGATATTAACGATAGACTATGATATTATATCCGAACTTACAACATTTGCCCAAAAACATAATTCTTTTGAAGCAGAAGAAGGTTGCAACGATGACTTGGCAATGTGCCTTGTAATTTTCTCTTGGTTAGTCGCTCAAGACTACTTCAAAGAAATGACGGACAATGATGTTCGTAAGAGAATATATGAAGAACAAAAAAATCAAATTGATCAGGATATGGCACCTTTTGGATTTATTGATGATGGATTAGAAGAAGGTAGTTTTGTTGATACGGAAGGTGATAGGTGGCATACTGATGAATATGGTGATAGATCATATATGTGGCAATATTACTGATGGACTTTGATGAGCAATTTAATTTAGAACATATTCTTTTTCAAGATAGAACTTGTAGAACTTGTGGTATAAAGAAGAGTTTGATAGAAGATTTCTACAGGATAAGAAGAAAGACAACTGTCTCATCATCATATTCATATGAGTGTAAAGAATGTACTATAAAGAGGGTAACAGAATCTAGAAAGTCTAAAATAAAGCCATGTCAGGACATTTACCCAGATTGGTAGATGTTCATGCACTGTTTCCTCACTGAAACACTAGCAAATAATAAATATTTTTAGTTATACATGACTTGTAGGAGAACAAAAGATGCCTCTAAATTTAGCATCTCCTGGTATTGTCGTAAGAGAGGTTGACCTAACAGTTGGTAGAGTAGATCCAGTTAGTGGCGGTGTAGGAGCTTTGGCGGCACCTTTTGCAAAAGGTCCTGTAGGAGTACCACAACTGATCGAAAGTGAAAATGATCTTTTAGAAACTTTCGGAAGAGGATACACAGTAGACAAACACTATGAGCACTGGATGGTAGCATCATCCTATCTTGCTTATGGTGGAGTAGCAAGAGTTATTAGAACTAATAATAGCATGTTGAATAATGCTATTGTTGGTTCCGCAACAACTGTCAAGATTGACAGTGAAGACCATTATGAAGCATTAGGATATGATGAATCCACAATTCCAGATGCATCATTTATCGCAAAGAACCCAGGTTCTTGGGCAAACGATATTGTAGTTGCAATTGTCGATGCAAAAGCAGACCAAATCCTATCTGGTGTAAGCACTGCAGGTATTGCATATGATGGACCAGCATTGGCAGTAGGAGCGGGAATCACTCAAACAGTTGAGGGTCGTTTAGCTGCTGGTGCAGGAACAACCACAACACTGACTGGTTATTTAAAAGGTGTAGTAACCGAGGTTTATGCCAATGGCAATCTTGGAGTAAAAGTTCTCGGTCATTATGACAATGGAACACTTACTGATATTGATTATACTCCAAATGGAAATCTGAAGTTCTTAACTACAGATGATATTCACTTTATCAGCACCACTGGAAGTGTAATTGGAAGTGGTGGCACTTCACTGTCATTAGAATCTGATTGGTATTCTGCACAAAAAATTACTCTTCCAAACGGAATTGAAATTGAGTGGGATTCTGTAGCACCAAGACCAGGAACATCACAATTTGTTGATGATAGAGGTGGTAGATTTGATGAATTCCATACATTGGTTATTGATGCGACTGGCGCAGAAACTGGAAATGCTGGAACTATTCTTGAGAAGCATATTTCACTTTCAAAAGCAAAAGATGCAGTATTCTCTGTAGGTTCACCATCTTATTGGAGAAAGTATCTTAAAGCAAATTCAAGATATGTATTTGGTGGTTCTGAACCAGGAGGAACTGAATCTATTAACTTAGATGGTTGGGTTCTTGATTCTGATGCCAATTGGGATAGAAATGCTGAACAAGCAGTATTCTCTGGAATTGGTGTTTCTACTGGCGTTCTTGCTGGTGGAAAGAATTATGGTGGAAAACTAAATCTGACAACGACTGGAGCACTTGCTGCTTCTGTAAGTGATGTATCTACTGCACTTGATATATTCAAAAATACTGAAGAGTATGAAGTTGACTTCGTTCTTATGGGTTCAGGTGCTTATGCAAGTAAAGAACAAGCACAAGCAGTCGCTAAGAAGTGTATTGATGTAGCATCGTCCAGAAAAGATGCAATTGCATTTATTTCTCCTTGGAGAGGATCACTTCTCAATGATGCAGCTAATGGTGCTGTAGTTGTCAACACCATAGATGAAACTACATCAAACGTTCTCGAATTCTATCAACCAATGAGTTCGTCTTATGCAATCTTTGATAGTGGTTACAAGTACATGTATGATCGTTTCAACGATACATTTAGGTACGTTCCACTTAATGGAGACATTGCAGGAACTTGTGTAAGAACTGACATTCAACAGTTCCCATGGTTCTCACCTGCTGGAACATCTAGAGGAACTATCCTCAATGCAGTTAAGTTAGCATACAATCCTGCAAAAGCACAACGTGATATTCTATATTCTGCAAATATTAACCCAGTAATCTTCTCACCTGGTTCAGGAATTGTTCTCTTCGGTGATAAGACTGGATTTGGTAAGACATCGGCATTTGATAGAATTAATGTTCGCCGTCTCTTCATCTACCTCGAAGATGCCATCTCTGCTGCTGCAAAAGATCAACTCTTTGAGTTCAATGATGAAATTACAAGAACAAACTTCGTAAACATCATTGAACCTTTCCTCCGCGATGTTCAATCTAAGAGAGGAATCTTTGATTTCGTTGTTATTTGTGATGAAACAAATAACACTGCAGCAGTCATTGACAATAATGAGTTTGTTGCTGACATCTTCATTAAACCAGCAAGGTCGATCAACTTTATCGGTCTTACCTTCGTTGCCACCAGAACTGGTGTTGCATTTGAAGAAGTAATCGGAAGCGTTTGATACGCTTCCCCTTTATTAAAAACCTTAGAGGAACAAAACAATGGCATCAAAGAATCAAATTAATCCACCCCCACTAAGAAAGATTACTGACTTCAAAAGTAAGCTGACTGGTGGTGGCGCTCGCGCCAACCTATTTGAAGTTGTTTTAACTTTTCCAAACTTAGCACAACCAGATACTACTGTTCTGGAAAAGTCAAGATTTATGGTCAAAGCTGCTCAACTCCCAGCATCTAACGTTTCTCCTATTGAAGTTCCTTTCAGAGGAAGAATCTTAAAGATTGCTGGAGATAGAACATTCGATTCTTGGACCGTAACAGTACTGAACGATACTGACTTCTCCATCCGCTCCGCATTTGAGCGTTGGATGAATACGATTAACAGAGTATCTGATAATACTGGATTAACTAACCCAGCAGATTACCAATCAGATGCTTACGTATATCAATTGGATAGAGATGGATCTGAGTTAAGATCTTATCGCTTCTATGATGTATTCCCAACTCAAGTAGCACCTATTGAACTTTCATATGATGCTCAGGGTATTCAAGAGTTTACTGTTGAACTTCAAGTTCAGTGGTGGGAAGCAACTAAAGGCACTGGTGCTAATGCTGGCGGTGAGAATATTAACTAAATAGTCAAATAACGCTCAATTAATTATAATATGGCCAGACTATTTGGTTTTTCTATTGACACTAATCAGAATAAATCATCCACGGTATTGTCCCCCGTTCCTCAAACTAATGAGGACGGGGTTGACAATTATATTGCCAGTGGGTTTTATGGTCAGTATGTCGATATTGAAGGTGTTTATAGAACAGAACACGATTTAATCAAAAGATATAGAGAGATGGCAGTTCATCCAGAGGTGGATGGTGCTATTGAAGATGTTGTTAATGAAGCAATCGTTAGTGATTTGTACGATTCTCCAGTAGAGATTGAACTATCAAATCTCAATGCAAGTGATAAAATTAAGAAGATAATTAGAGAAGAATTTCGGTATATCAAAGAAATTATGGACTTCGATAAGAAGTGCCATGAAATTTTTAGAAATTGGTATGTTGATGGGAGAGTTTATTATTTAAAAGTAATCGATATGAAGAATCCTATGGCAGGGATTCAGGAGTTGAGATATATCGATCCACTTAAGTTAAAGTACGTCAGAAAAGAAAAAGAAGACAAAAAGAATCAAAGTCAGAATCAACTTGTAAATCTGAGATCTCAGAACGAAAATATTCCTATGAATATTGAGTTCGATGAGTATTATTTGTACACACCAAATCCACAAAATCCAGGTGGACCAATTTGGCCAAATAATCAAAATAAAAAAGCAATCAAAATTGCGAAAGATACTATTGTACATTGCACTTCTGGATTAGTAGATAGAAATAAAAACGTTGTTCTTTCTTATCTACACAAAGCAATAAAATCACTCAATCAACTACGAATGATTGAGGACTCGCTGGTTATCTATCGCTTGTCTAGAGCACCAGAGCGTAGAATTTTTTATATTGACGTTGGCAACCTTCCAAAGGTAAAGGCAGAGCAGTACCTCAAAGAGGTTATGTCTCGCTACAGGAATAAACTGGTCTATAACGCACAAACTGGTGAAGTTCGTGATGACCGTAAGTTTATGTCTATGATGGAAGACTTCTGGTTGCCACGTAGAGAAGGTGGTCGTGGCACTGAAATTACTACACTTCCTGGTGGACAAAACTTAGGAGAACTTGCAGATATTGAATATTTCCAAAAGAAACTCTATAGATCACTTGGAGTTCCCGAATCAAGAATTGCTGCTGAGGGTGGATTTAATCTTGGACGTTCTTCAGAAATTCTGAGAGATGAACTCAAGTTTGCCAAGTTTGTTGGTCGTTTGAGAAAGCGTTTTGCTCAAATGTTCAATGATATGTTGAAAACGCAATTGATTCTCAAGAACATTGTGTCCCCAGAAGATTGGGAATATATGGAAGATCATATTCAATATGACTTTTTATACGATAATCAGTTTGCCGAACTTAAAGAAAAGGAACTCATTGAAGGGAGACTTGGTATTCTTGCGACAATTGAACCATACATTGGAAAGTATTATTCTACAGAATATGTGAGAAAAAAGATTCTTCGCCAAACTGATGCTGAAATTATTGAAATCGATGAACAGATTGAGGATGAAATTGAAAAGGGTATACTCCCAGATCCTTCAACAATTGATCCAATTACTGGAGAACCATTACCGCAAGAAGACCCGATGGCAATGGGTCAAGACCCGATGGCAATGGGTGAAGTTCCTGTAGAAGATGACCTGGAAGCAGAAGCTGCTAAGGTTGATGCAAGGTATCAAAAGGACACCAAAAAAGCAGAGCTATAAATATATCATATAACTATATTACATCAAAATGGAAAATATTATCGATTTGATTGCGACGGATGCTTCTCCTTCAGATATTTCGGCAGAAATTAAATCTGCATTATTTGCTAAGGCATCCGACAGAATAGATGCTTTGCGACCTGAGGTTGCAAATGCATTTTTCGATTCTACAGAAGAAACCACAGAAGATTCGGAAGAGGAAACTGAATAATGTCAAGAATACTATTGAAAGGTATAGAAGCAACTGTACCAAATACTGTTGGTGCTGGTAGCAGTTTTAGTGAGGCAACTGTTGTTCGCCTTGCTAATCCTAGTGCTACGAATTATGTGATTACAGTTTCTGAAACAAATACTGGACCAACTATTGGTACATTTACATTATTAGCAAACTCATCAGAGTTATTGGAAAAATATCCAACACATACAGTTCATGTGTCGGCTGGAACAGATGTATTAGGAACAAAAGTAGGATTTACTGGCTAAACAAATGAAACTTATCACAGAAGAAATTTCAAACGTAAAGATTATCAAAGAAGGTAAAGGTCCAAACCAAAAACTTCATATTGAAGGTGTATTCCTCCAAGGCGAAATCAAAAATCGCAATGGAAGAATGTATCCTATCGAAACTCTTTGCCGCGAGGTAACCCGTTATAACGAACAGTTTGTTCAAAAGGGTCGTGCTCTTGGTGAACTTGGACACCCCGAAGGTCCTACAGTAAATCTTGATCGTGTTTCCCACAAAATTACTTCTCTTGTTCAAGAGGGAAATAATTTTAGAGGAAAGGCATGTATCTTAAATACTCCTATGGGTAAGATTGCATCTTCTCTTCTCGATGAAGGTGTAATGCTTGGCGTTTCTTCTCGTGGCGTTGGTTCACTTAAGATGACCAATGAGGGTCATAAAATTGTCGGTGAAGATTTCATGTTAGCAACTGCTGCTGATATCGTTGCCGATCCTTCTGCACCTGATGCTTTTGTTCAGGGAATCATGGAAGGAAAGGAGTGGGTTTGGGAAGGAGGAATTCTTCGTGAACAACTCGCTGAAAGAACAAAGAATAAAATCGATTCTTTAACTGTTCAAAGAAGACTTGATGAGAAAAAGTTGGAACTTTTCAACGATTTCCTTTCAAATCTTTAATTTATAAATAAATATAGATTAATTATATTCAATCTAACACAAATGTCCGTTGGTAGCAATTTACAAGAAATGGAAAACGTAGTAACCAAAGGGGCTGCATCTGCCGAGCCAATGGTAGCTTCTGGAGCTGCCGTTGTTGACTTAGGCGGTCCAACTCCTGAGAATTCAAGACCAGATGATGATTCTAACAAGCTGAAGGATCCTGCAGCATCTCTTTCTCAAGTAAGAGACGTTGTAAATGCCAAGGCTGCACGTGCTGAAGAAGCAGAAGCAGAACTCGAAGCAGATCAAGAGGTTGTTGCTGAAGAAGAGGAAGAGACCACTGATGAGGTTGTTTCCGAAGAAGAAGCAACAGAATCTGAAGATGGTACAGAAATCGTATCCGAAGAAGAAGAAGCATCTGAAATCGAGTATAGCATCGAAGAGGATGTTGAAGCACTTCTTGCTGGCGAAGAACTTTCTGAAGAGTTCCAAGAAAAGGCACGTACCATTTTTGAAACTGCTATCAAATCTAAGGTTTCTGAAATCAAAGAAGAGATGCAAGAGGCTTATGCACAAGCACTCGTAGAAGAAATCGACACTATTAAAGAAGGTCTTACTGAGAGACTCGACGCATACCTTGAGTATGTTGCAGACGAGTGGATTCAGGAAAATGTTCTTGCTGTTGAGGCAGGACTTAAGACTGAAATGACCGAATCATTCCTCCAAGGAATGAAGGGTCTTTTTGAAGAACATTATGTAACCATCCCTGAAGATAGATATGATGTAATCGAGAGCATGGTAGATAAACTTGATGAAATGGAAACAAAACTCAACGAGCAAATCGAAAGAAACGTTGCTCTTAACAGAAGATTAGCTGAGTCAACTTCAGATGTAATTCTTGCCGATGTCGCTGAGGGTCTTGCACTTTCTCAGAAGGACAAACTCGCTTCTCTTGCAGAAAATGTTGAGTTTGAAAGTGAGTCAGACTATCGTGAGAAGCTGGTAACACTTAGAGAATCATATTTCCCAAGCACCAGCACTCAAAGAAGCACGACAGAAAATCTTTCAGAAGAGGTCACTTCTGAAGAGACAGAATCTCTTAATGAGTCTGTCAATCCAGTAATGGCATCTTATCTGAACGTTCTGTCTAGATCTTCTAGAAAGTGAATTCTATATCATAAATCAAACAACAACAAACTGTTCAAAGAGGTTTAATTCAAATGCAGATGTACAATACAGAGTACCTGCAGGAGAAGTGGGCACCCATCCTCGACTATGATGGTCTTGATCCAATCAAAGACTCTCATCGTAGATCGGTAACCGCTATCCTGCTCGAAAACCAAGAGAAAGAACTCCGTGAGGAAAGATCATTCCTCTCCGAGGCACCAACCGTAAACACCAACACTGGCGCTAATGCAGGTTTCTCCGCTAACGCCGCTGACGCTGGTCCTGTCGCTGGTTTCGACCCCGTTCTGATCTCCCTGATCAGACGCTCTATGCCTAACCTGGTCGCTTATGACCTCGCAGGCGTTCAACCAATGAACGGTCCTACTGGACTCATCTTCGCAATGCGTTCACGCTACACCAACCAGGGTGGCGACGAGGCATTCTTCAACGAAGTCGATTCCGCCTTCTCTGGTCAGTCCGCATCCTTCAACAACACCCAAGGATGGACTGATGGTGCAGTTGGTTTAGGTACCACCGCACAGTCAGGTTCTAACCCTGCAGCACTCGACCCAACATTCCCACAAACTGGCGACGCTACCACCTATAACGTAGGTCAGGGTATGCGTACCGACCAGGCAGAAGGTCTGGGCGACAACACAGGTGCCTTCAACGAGATGGCATTCTCGATCGAGAAGGTCACCGTTACTGCCAAGTCAAGAGCTCTGAAAGCCGAGTATTCATTAGAACTCGCTCAGGACCTCAAGGCGATCCACGGTCTGAATGCAGAAGCTGAGTTGGCAAACATTCTCAGCACTGAGATTCTCGCTGAAATCAACCGCGAAGTCATCCGTACCATCTATAACGTTGCTGAGCCTGGTGCACAGACCAACGTTGCTAACAACGGTACTTTCGACCTCGATGTTGACTCCAACGGACGCTGGAGCGTTGAGAAGTTCAAGGGTCTTATCTTCCAAATCGAGCGCGACGCTAACGCAATCGCAACCAGAACTCGTCGCGGGAAGGGCAACATGATCATGTGCTCTGCTGACGTTGCTTCAGCACTGACCATGGCTGGTGTTCTCGACTACACCCCTGCACTCAATGCTAACCTGAACGTTGATGACACTGGCAACACCTTTGCTGGTATCCTCCAAGGTAAGTATCGCGTATACATCGACCCATATGCTGGTGGTTTCAACCCTGGCGCTAACGGTGGTCAGTACTACGTTGTTGGTTATAAGGGTTCTTCACCTTATGACGCTGGTCTGTTCTACTGCCCATATGTACCTCTGCAGATGGTACGTGCCGTTGGTCAGGACACCTTCCAGCCCAAAATTGGCTTCAAGACCCGTTATGGTATTGTCGCCAACCCATTCGCAGAAGGCGATGTCAGCAACCAAGGTCTTGGTCGCCTTGCCAGAAACGGCAACCGCTACTACAGAAGAGTCCAGGTTTCCAACCTCATGTGATTCTTTTCACAGGACTCTACAGACCTCCCGAAAGGGGGGTCTTTTTTTATGATGACCAATGATTATAAACTAGTATATCCATCCTATTATAACGTTCAATAATTTCAGTTTCTTTAGGATTTGGTAAGTTATACTGCCTAGAACGACGTTCATGTGGGAACTTACCGCTCAACAATTCTCCAACATGTGATTTATCTTTGTAGTCAAGTTCAATTTTATTGATAAACTCGTTGTTGGACTCTTCCAAATTATCAAAATCAAATACAAAATAAAAATTCGAAAGATTCTTTATGGCAATCTCAACAGAATTTTTTGGCAATAGTGTATTATCACCATAATCAATTAAATGAGGTGACAATTCATCACAGATATATCCAGTAAGATATTTTGTCATCATGTTTCTAACTTCCCAGCAATTTTCCATAAAGAGTTCAAGATTGCTAGTAAATTCGTAGTATGGATATCCTGGCATTCCAGAAACCATCTTGTAATATGACCAAACCCTTTGAATAGGATCTCTAATAGATGTAATATATCGATACTCTTCTGGATTTCTAATCAAACTTACAGGATAGTGTCCTCTATAATTTTTTCCAATATCCAAACCACAGACTGAAATCATATCACACATTTCAGCGATTGATGTTCCTGCAGTTTTGGGAATGTGAACAAAGAAAAGTTCACTCTTATCAAATTCGTAGAGATTATTATTATATCCAGCCATAGTCTTAAACTCAATTTCTGCTATTTATTATAACCTAAATATAATTACAGCAATACTTTGAAAGATGAAGCCTACCCCCAAAGAAGCAAAGGTAATCCATGAGCACTACGAAAGGGTAGTGGATCATCTTATGGATGAAGGATATGCAAATACCAGAGAAAATGCCGAAAAAATTATCAGCGGCATGAGCGAAGAATGGTATAGCTTAATTGTAAAGTGATAGCGCATGGCATGTAATTTTCCAAATCAAATAACGAATCGTAATTTCTTATCTGCATCTGGTTTTAAATTTACACTAGCAAAGTATCCAAAAATTGATTTCTTTTCGAATACTGCTAGAATACCAGAAATTAATTTAGCGACTGCGATTCAACCTTCATATTTGAAGGATATTGATGTCCCTGGAGAAAAATTAACGTATGGAGACTTATCGTTAAGATTTCTTGTGGATGAGAATATGGAAAATTACCTTGCAGTTTACAATTGGTTAACTGGACTTGGATTTCCAGAAACCACACGGCAATATAAATCTTTGACTACCGATGATACTGGTGCAAGAGATGAAAAAGAAGCATTCAGTGATGGTACTCTTAGAATTCTAAACAGTAACTTTAGAGAAGTTGCAAAAGTTAAGTTCTTAGATTTGTTTCCAGTATCATTGAGTTCTTTGGAATTTGATTCCACGATAACTGATGTTCAATACTTTACAGCAGAGGTCAGTTTCAAGTATACTATATACGAATTAACCAGTTCCATGTAATTATGAATCTTGATGAAATTCAGGAGATGTGGCAGAGAGATTCTGTTATTGATCCTGACAACTTACACGATGAATCGATTAAAATACCACAACTACATTCAAAGTATTATACCATATACAATACAATTACTCTATTAAAAGAGAGGGCAAGGGAGACATATAATAAAGTCAAACTTGAACGATATAATTACTACACAGGAAAGGCACCAGCAGAGGTTTATGAGAAAGATCCTTTCCCATATAAGGTAAGAGACAAAGACGCCCTACAGAGGCATATGGATGCCGATGAGAAACTCAATAAGATTGATATTAAGATTCGGTACTATGATGTGATGTTGAGATTTCTTGAGGACATTATCAAGACCATTTCAAATAGAACTTATCAAATCAAAAACTCTATAGAATGGCACAGGTTCCAAGCAGGTTTTAACTAATGGACGACGACTATCTTTACGAACAAGATTTCAATCCAGACCTACCCTTCGTCTCAATGGACATGGGAATTGAAGATGTGAGACAGATACATGAATCTATAACTATGCATCTACAAACATGGGTATCATGTCCCGATAAAAAAGAAAGACTGGAAAGTTTGAAAGACTTCCTAGAAAGGTTGATGTTGGAATATACGTTTAAAGTTGGAGAATAAATACCCATAGGTGAAACTTATGGGTTATGTCTCATTTGATTATATCGAAAAAGAATAAAGTATATC
>Ga0255768_10005730_pt1 | contig 11894 bp, 8 predicted proteins | sample 071ome_33_FD_179983 | JGI IMG/M metagenome (GOLD analysis project Ga0255768, IMG submission 179983) | Coastal salt marsh microbial communities from the Groves Creek Marsh, Skidaway Island, Georgia - 071412AT metaG (version 2) | ecosystem: Environmental > Aquatic > Marine > Intertidal zone > Salt...
TTCGCCGGCGCACTCGCTGGTGTCAGAGCAGAATCAACACAGTTCACCTTAGATGATATCTCGGGGTCCGGCGTTTGGTCAGAAGGTTCTTACGCCACGGATTCTCTAACATTTGCGGCTCCTATTTCAGGCGTCCTAGATGCAGGATATGATCGCTTTACCGTACCGGTATACGGCGGCTTCGACGGAACTGACATCACTCAGATGGATCCATTTGCGAACGCAACCATGACTAACTCTCCTTCGGATACAACTAGCTATGAGTTCTTCTCAATCCGTAAGGCAATTGACTCCGTTGCAGACCCAGAAGTTGTTGAGATGAACTTGGCTGCTATCCCGGCTCTAACACAGGAAGGACTTACAACACACTTGGTAAGAACTTGTGAAGACCGTGGTGACGCTTTGGCTGTTATTGATCTCCCAGATTCCTTCCAGCCTCGTGAAGAGAGTACAGAGGTAGCTCGTCTTAACACACAAAGCACCATCACGACACTTATCAACGGTCTCCGTTCGCGAGGACTTAACTCCTCATACGGTTGTGCTTACTACCCATGGGTCAGAGCTAGAGACACCATCAACGGTGCCTTCCTTTGGCTCCCACCATCTGTAGCAGCTATTGGTACATTCTCAAGCTCACAGCGTAAGACACAGGTTTGGTTCGCACCAGCCGGTTTCAACCGTGGTGGACTCACAGAAGGTTCCGCAGGCATTCCAGTTGTTGATGTAGCTCACCAGCTTCGTCGCAAGGATCGTGACGATCTTTATGGGGCGAACATTAACCCAATCGCTAAGTTCCCAGCTGAAGGTGTTGTAATCTTCGGTCAGAAGACGCTACAGGTTACACCTTCTGCTTTGGATCGCATCAACGTTCGTCGTCTAATGATCTTCGTTAAGAAGCGTATCTCGCAGATTGCTTCCGGGATTCTCTTCGATCCAAACGTTAAGACAACTTGGACACGATTCACTTCCCGAGTTGAGCCATTCTTGGCTGATGTTAAGACAAACTTTGGTCTCTCTGATTACAGAGTTGTTCTTGATGAGACAACCACAACTCCAGATCTTGTAGATAGAAACATTCTCTATGCACAGATTTTCTTGAAGCCAACAAGAGCAATCGAGTTCATTGCGATTGACTTCAACATTACAAGAACCGGAGCATCGTTTGACGATTAAATAAAAGTGGGGGAGTTCCGACTCCCCACACTAATTAACTTAGACCTATCAGGAGATAACAACAATGGCCTTTTGGACAAGCGCACTTTCAGAACCAAAGAGACAACATAGATTTATTCTAAGATTCCCAGAACTTATTACAGGTGATTTTGCTTACGCAGAATACCTTGCTAAATCTGTTACAAAACCTTCGTACACAGTTGGTACAACAGAGCATAAATTTTTAGGAAACACTTATTACTACCCAGCAGCAGTTACTTGGAACGAGGTCACTGCCACTATTGTTAACTCCGTAGCTCCAGATGGCAATGAGCTTCTTTACCAAGCTCTGCAGCAGATGGGTTATCTAAAGCCTGACATTCAGGAAGACGTTTTCCTACAGAACCTTCCAGCCTCAACACCAAACAAGCAGGCTGCGTTAGCTGCACTTGGTCAGGTTCAGATTGATGAGCTTTCTGGTGAAGGTGGCACACTTGGAACTTGGAAGCTACAGAATGCTTTCATTACAAATGTAACCTTCGGTGATTTGGATTACGCAGGGGAAGATCTTCTAGATATTACAATTCAAATGCGTTACGACTGGGCAACTTATGAGGTTAGACCAGCCACTAGAGCTTTAGCTAATATTCGATAAAAGAAAGAGACGGTGATTTTTGAGTAGAAATTCAAACAGACAGGGGGCTCCAGAAGGACCCCCCGCACCACTACCACAAGCACAACAAACACAAAACTTATTTTCATTCCCGACCCCAACGGAGTTCGTTGAACTTCCTAGTAAGGGGCTTTTCTATGGCGAGGGGCATCCACTGCAGAGTGCTCAAACAGTAGAAATCAAACACATGACAGCGAAAGAGGAAGATATCCTATCTTCCGAGACTTTAATTAAAAAGGGTCTTGTTATGGACAGGCTCTTAAAGTCTGTACTGGTTGATACAAATATCGATCCTAACTCTTTACTCATAGGCGATAAGAACGCGATCGTTATGGCTATTAGAGAAACCGGATTTGGTTCGCTTTATGGGACAAACGTTACTTGCCCTGCTTGTGGAACATTAAATGAGAAACAATTCTCCTTAGAAGGCAAAGAAATCAAGCAATCCAACTTGCTTGATGATGTAAAGCTTCTAGAGAATGGTAACTTCTTATTAACCTCTACAGATTATAATCCAGAGATTACCTTTGAGATTAGACTTCTGACCGGTAAAGATGAACAGAGAATTTTGAAGCATGTTGAAGGTCGTAAAAAGCTTAAGCTTGAAACAGGTCCCGTGACAGAATTGCTAAAAAACATTATTGTATCTGTTAATGGAATCTCTCAACCGAGTGCGCTTCAAGAGATTATCGGTCAGATTCCTGCTGCTTTATCAAGAAAGATTCGTAAAGTATACGAAGAAGCAATGCCAAACATAGAACTAAAAGCTGACTTTACCTGCGACAACTGCTCCCATACAGAGCGCTTGGAGGTGCCGATCAACGTCGACTTTTTTTGGCCTAAACTCTGATTATCAAGCAACACTGTACGAAGAGTTTTTTATTCTAAAGCAGCACGGCAATTGGTCTTTTGCGGAAGCTTATAGCCTTCCTACTGGGCTAAGAAGATGGTTCTTGACTCGGTTGGTTAAGCACTTCGAAGAGAAGAGTGAAGCGGAAGAGAAAGCAATGTCGACATCACGATAAGTGCGCCTTTTTCTTTATGCTACTATTTAGATAGAAGAGGTTTGCCCCATGAGTGAAGAGAACATCGTTATTGATTTAAGTGATAAGACAATCAATGAAAGATTGTACACAGATTTTTCCTATAAGGTTAATCGCATGCTGTTGGATTTATACCACGCCGGCGCCGATATTAACCCAACCATTCGTGGAACGCAAGCTCAAATAGAATCTTTCTTTAAAGCTCTTCGTGGCGAAAAAAGATATATGGATTCGTATATAAAGCACGGCTTGGGTGATTCCAGAACAATGATGAACAGAAGAGACCTTGACCGTGCCGTTATGGGCTTTGAAAGAGAAACAGGCTTACGGTGGCCATTTAAAAATTAGGTGGCTAGATAATGTCTGAAGTTACAGATCTCACAGCAGCGGTCGAAGCTTTAACCGCCCAACTTAAAAGCGGCGGAACCACAGCTGCAACACGAAAAGCAGAAAGAATTGAAGATCTTAAGGAGCGCAATGAACTTCTGGGAAAAGAAAAGGAGCTTATTAAAGAGATAGCTAGAGATGAAAAGGAAAGAGTTAAACTTGAAAACGAAAACAAACTTGAGCGACTGAAGAACACCAAAGAGCTTCTCCGATTGGGTATTGACGATGACGAACAGCGAAAACAGGCTGTTAAGGATGTCGTAAGATTATCCAACGAGACTGAAAAGTATACCAAGACCGTTGACAAATCCACAACTGCACTGAAGAGACAGAAAGAGGCATTTAAGGCCGGCGTTGGTGAAGCCGACAACCTGCTTAATCGCTTTCTTAGCCTTTCAGGCGAAGGAGCAGCGTTCTTTAAGATTATTGGTAACGGAACCACAAGTTTAGCTGGGTTTGTTACGGGATTAGCTAAAAGCGTATTCACAGGCGACCTACTTGTTAAAAGTTTTCAGAAGTTAATTGGCAACTCTATTAACTTTGCTTTTGAGCTTGATAGACAGAACGCTCAATTTAAAGCAGCAACTGGTGCTGGTAATGAGTTTTCCGGTGTCATAGATGAGGCTGGAAGCAGATATCTTACATATGGCATAAATGCCCAAGATGCCGGCAGGGCTACACAAGCTTTATTCGGAAGTTTTAGAGACTTTACCAACCTTTCAGAGTCCGAGCGAGCCAACATAGCTGCAACCACTGCAACATTAGAAAAGTTTGGTGTTTCCTCGGCTCAGACAGGACAAATCTTAGACCAAGCAACAAAGTCCTTATACATGAACTCGCAAGAAGCTGAGCTTTTAACCAGACAAGCCGCGACGTTGGCCAGAGACATTGGAAAGCCAATATCAGAGGTTGCCGGAGACCTCGCCTCCGCTGCTCCTAAGCTTGCTTTCTACGGTAAGCAGATGTTCGATGTGTTCGCACAGCTAGAAAGGCAATCAAAGGCTACAGGCTTGTCGGTTGATTCTTTGCTTGGGTTGGTCGGTGAAAAGTTTGATACCTTTGAGGGCGCTGGACAAGCTGTAGGACGCCTTAACGCCATCCTAGGCGGTCCATACCTCAACTCTATTGATATGCTGAATGCGACAGAGGCTGAGCGTGTGGTCATGATTAAGGAAGCTATTGAAGCCAACGGTGCTCAGTTTGATCAGTTGAATAAGTTTGAGCAGAAAGCTTTTGCTTCTGCTTTGGGAACTGATGTTGATACACTGCGTAGAATGTTAAATGATTTAGATCCTGAAGTTCAAGCTCAGGCGCTGCGACAAGAACAGTTGGCAAAGCGTGCTGGTGAGGCCCGAGACATAATGACAAAGCTAACAGATGCTATCAACAGTTTAATTATTAAAAATAAGCCATTGATAGATTCTATTGTAAAGGGTGTAGATAAATTCTCGGATCTTGTTTTCCAGATAAACAAAGGTGATAAGTCTATATTTGATTTAGGTAAAACAATTTTTGGTATATTGCCAGGATGGATGAAGTGGGCTTTTGGAATTGGCTTGGCTGTTAAAGGACTTGGTATGCTTGTCGGCGTCGTGAAGGGATTCCTGGGTCTTAAAGCGGCAATTGCAGCTGCGCAGGCTTCGGCAACCGCTGGGTTTGCTTCTATGTCCGCTGCCGCCTCGCCATTATTGGCTGTTCTCTTGCCAATCGCAGCTATAATTGCTGGAATAGGCGGTGGCGCCTACGCAATATCAAAAGCTTCTCAAGCAGCGGCTGCTGGACAAACTGGGAAAGCTGCGGCAATAGGTATGGGCGGTGGCGCTCTTGCCGGCGCTGCTACCGGAGCCGCAATTGGATCATTTGTTCCTGTTGTCGGTACCGCGGTCGGCGCGCTTGTCGGAGGCGCCATCGGGCTCGCGACTGGGACAGCTGCAGCCAGCGGCGCGTTCAACGATGCAACTATGCCAGCGTCGATACAGATGGCTAAGTTTAATAATCAAGATACGTTTGAGAGGGTCGGCAACTCTGTCGTTGCTGCTAAACCAGACGGTACTTTGGATAAGGCGATTAGGGAATCTGTTGAAAAGCAGACTGCAGTTCTTGTTGAGGCTATCCAGAATGCCATGAACGTTCAGGTTCAAGTTGGGGATCAGCAATTAGGTGACGTTGTTGTTAAAGCCATGAACTCTACAAGAGGAAGAAATTCAATTTCCCCATTTTACGAGGGATAGGAGGTAAAGTAAATGGCCGATAGAGTAAAACAACCAACATTTTTTAACGATTCAAATTTCTTAATTCATATCACTCATATTCCAACCAACAAGAAGGTTGAGTTTCATTCGTGGCTTACAGGCTTTACTGATGCTTTTTCCTCTACTTGGCAAGGAACTCCTGTATATGGTCGAATGGACGATTTATACACTTTTGCTAAAACTGGACGTGTGATAACTATTTCTTTTGATGTTGTAGCCGCAGACGAAAACGAAGCGAAAATAAACCAAGGAAAACTGAACTTACTAACTCAGTTCTTATATCCTGTGTATTCCAATCCAGTTGCGGGGGGATCCTCTAGGGAAAATAGTCAGGTTCTTAAAGCGGCCCCTCTATTGAAAATGAAGTTTAATTCTCTTATCAGAAATGCTGATAGTAATGGCGAGCTTGTTGGGTTCTTAAATGGATTTACATACGCTCCCAATATGGAAGCTGGCCAGTTTTTTGCTGATAGAGCAAACAAAAAAGATATTGTATACCAGTCTCACAACGTTCAATTGACTTATAATGTTTTACATACACACTTGACTGGCTGGGTACAGACCGAGGGTGGCCAAGGAGAAGACGGCAAAGTTACATACTCTTTTGGTAAGTCAAACCAAGTTGATAGTGGCGGTTCTTTAAACTTAAATTACCCACATGGAGGAGCAAGTCCATTTGTCGTATTGGCGCCTGATACAAATAACGATGGTGTTGCCGATCTTTGGCAGACGCAAATAGCAACCAACCAAGACGAAGCTGACGCGCAACAGGAAGCAATAACGGATAAAACTTAGGAATTCTTATAATGACCAGCAGATACGATAACCGACGAGTTCTTAAAAATGATCTTGAAGAGTATGAAAATATTCTTGATGATCGAGGAGTTAAACAAATTTTCCAGTATGGAACCAGATTTATGAAATTCCCAACTGTTAATGAGATTAAGAACTTGACAAGAGTGCAGCACGTTTGGAGCGTTGGCGATAGATACTACAAGCTTGCTTCAAAGTTTTACGGTAATTCAAAGTACTGGTGGGTCATTGCTCATTACAATAAGAAGCCTACCGAGGCTGATTTGACCCCTGGCGATATTATTTATGTCCCTACACCATTAGAGAAGATATTGAATTACATTCTGGAATAAGGTATGACACAGAAGAATTACACCCCAAGAGCAGTTGATTTCATACGCAATAATCAAATCATAGAATACATTTGTCAGTCCTATATTTATGAATATTTGTCATCCAATGATGATGGAGATTACGCCGCCTGGGCTAATAAACTTAATACACTTTTGGATCAGTATAAAGACGATCCGGGGTTTGAATTTCTGAAAGCAGGCACAGATGAGGACGGAAATCAGCGATATAAGAGAATCGGCTCCGATAAAGACTCTTATGAAACCTTTAAGCAGTTGCAATTTACCTTGCATGACGGCGTGCCAGGAACTACCGGTACTATCGCAAGAAAGTTTTATAAAAAAGCAAAAGATCTATTTGAAACCGATGAAGGTAAGTCCACGCTTTATGAAATCCTCACTAATACAAACGAAGTATTTCTAGATCAAAGTTTTCAGCCACGGGAAGATGTTACGAATGTTACAGAAGATAATTTAGGTGGTGCTGTAACGCAAAGTATTTTTGAATTTGGTCCGACCGGTGGGGCAACTTTAAATCTTGAAGGACCCGGAGTATATTTGTTTTTTATGTTTGTGTACCAAACAGCTTGGTTCACGAAAGATATGGCTCAGAACGCCCCCACCAAAACAGGAGCAACAGGACTTCCAGCTGATCGGGCTGAGTTGGGCGATAACCCAGCTACAAACATGCTTTGGTTTCCATATTTAAGACCAACCCCGCAGCGCTTTAATCTTGTTCCATTGATAGACGGTCGCTTAACAGAAGACTTTGGAGCTGGGAGAGATTACATCTCTAATGGCGGAACAATACAAGTTAAAACTAGAAAAGAGCTACAAGATTTTGCTCAACAAAGGGGCGAGGATATTAGTTTTAATGGAATTACTGGCGATGGTTTCCTCCGTAGCCTAGGAGACTTCTTCAGATCAGATGAAGAAGAAGTTGCATTAGATCAATTTCTAGCTGACAACATTTTATTCTATAATGGCGGGCCTGAATCGCGTGCCCCAAACGGCGGGTTTTTTGAAAGCATCTATGCATGGAACTTAGATGTTATAACAACCATCGCGACTTTATATCCTTCAAAAACATGGGCACTCTTAAAGGACGTTCTTAAAGATTTCGTAGAAGAGGTCCAGCTAAATATACAATCGGCGCAGGCTGTTTTGGGCGCTGAGGAAGAAGAACTTAAAACTCCATTCAAGAAAGTCATTCCTAAACCAAAACCATCAGCCCTTAAGCCAATTGAACATCAGTGCTACCTTTTAGAAAACATCAGAGCATTATCAGAGTACAAAGATGATCTCACGGTATTTAACGTTAGTAAGTACGAAAACATCGGCACAATATACAACAGTGCGGAAGGAGGCAATTCTCTCCCGGGGAACTTGATTTCGTATATCAATCACGCCAACAAAACGGACGAAGTTAACGCTCTCCTAAATTTGTGCCCAGAGATATACGCTCTGCTTACACCGCACATCAAGATATATCGTGTTGAATATGAGGGTGAAGGCAAGCTTATTCCTACACTGCAGCAGGAAATACCGTTTCCAAACTTTATAGACCCATCAGATATTCAAGCAATCATGAATAACGACTACGGTAGATTTCCAGGGGCTGGCATCAAATCATTTTCGTGGAATTTAGATGGGGTCAACCCCGCTGAGGTAGATAACAACATAACCGCCCGTTTGAGTTTACATTTCCAAACGATTCAAGATTTATTTTCACTCAATCAAGGACTCGCTGCTGGGCAAGAAAAGCCAGGATACTTAGATTTAATTATTAAGTCTGCCCGTTCGCAAAGCAACAAAACTCAAGATCAAACACGCGTTAGTGATAAAAGTGCTGCACTGCCTGTCTCTGCAGAGTGTTTTGAAGCTGCAATGATGGAGTATGATCCAAGAGACTTTGAAATCAAAGCATGCGTAGGATGGTCAACCCCAGCGAATTTCTCAAGCATCGTAAATGATCTACAATCATCCAGAGGAAAAGGCGACAGCTACGGAAAAGACCTTGAAGCTGCAATTAATGCAACAAGAGTTGGGCTGTATTTGACGTTAACGACTCACGAGCTAAACTTTAACGAAAATGGCTCTGTTGACTTAAACATAAATTATCAAGCAAGACTATCTGGACTTGCAAGATCGCCGGATGCAAACATATTTGGTGGTCCAAGTAAGTTCAAATCTACGCTCAAAGGCATCGACAGTAAACTCAAACAAATAAATCAGGATATAAGTAGAGAGCTTAACAGGTACGATCAAGAGAATCAGTCTTCTGCTTCAGACGACGAGGTTATTGAAAGTCTTAATAGAGAAAAAGAAGACCTTCTTGAGCAAAAAATTAAAATTACCAAACAAGACAAAGCAATCAAATACAAAAGATTCTTAAATAACTTGTACCGTGATCAAAAGATATATACATACACAGTTCCAGCGAGCCAACGCACATTATTAAAAAACATGACACCAGAGCAGAGAGCCCGAGCAGCTAGAAATAGAGTAGGAAGTGTCGAATACGAAGTTGGATATAACCCGCAATCTGACTCAGGAGCGGCCGCAGCTATGTATGACTCTGCAGCTAAAAGAATTGATGAGTTGAGCAAAGTAGAGACTAGTGATAAAGACCTAACAGATGAAGAAAAAGGTAAGGCAGGCGTCGGTCGTTTAAATCTTGAAAAGTCTGCCAAAAATACAAATACAGATTTAAGGATTCCGTTTTTCTATTTGGGCGATCTGATCGACTCTGTTTTGGAGTATGTGGGAGGAATAATAGATAAAGATAAAAGCAGAGGAAGTTTTCAATTACTAATGTCACAGATTGAACTGATCGACCCACTAGTGGCTTATCAGGTTGAATCAATTAAAGTTGAGTGCCCAAATAATAAGGATGTTGAAATACTAAGAGAACTGTCTAAAGTGGATCCAATGCGATTTCGTGGTTTAACCGGTATCAAATTTACAACCAATATCGCTAGCATGCCTATTTCACTAGAAGTGTTTCAGGAGTGGTTTATTAACAACATTGTTAAGCCTCAAGTTGAACAATACAATGTTTTGAGATTCATAAAGACAGTGTGCAGTTCTTTGATTGGAAAAGCTTTTAACTCAATTTGTTTTGATGATCTTAATTTCAATTTAAGATTTGATACATCAATATTCAATTTTGATAAAACCTTTACTGGAAAAGTAACAACCGTGCAAGAGCTAGCGTCCTCCAAAAAAGCGGCAGATAAAAAAGATTGTGTTGCATTATCTCAAAATCAGAAGCCTACAATACCAACATTTGTTCTTTATTCGGTTGATTCGCGACCATTAACCGGAAATTATGATAAAGATTTAAGCACCGGAATTTATCATTACTACCTTGGAGCGGCATGTGGAATTGCAAAAAGCATTAAGTTTAATAGAAACGATTTACCATATTATCGTGAGTCTCGACTTCAACGAAAAAGTGCCCTCTCGGCGGTTCAGTTAAGAGAACTTTACAATGCAAACATTCAAATGGTCGGCAATAATCTTCACAAAAACGGACAGTACATTTATGTAAATCCTATTGCGATTGGCGCGGGAAGCATGCAGCAAAAAGGAAGTTTACCAAACCTAGCGCGCTTGCTGGGTATAGGCGGGTACTATATGGTGACAAAGGTCTCCCACGATATATCCTCAGCTGGCTTTAATGTGTCAATTGATGCTATCCAAGAAGGAGTTGATTTTTCTGGGACGGGTAATTCCGTGACACAACTAGTTCCTTATGATGGGCAAGAAATATTGAACCCTAGATATTCAGGAAATTAATATGACTACAACATACGATTATACCGAGGAAGAAATAGCGAATCCGTCAGGCAGGAACTCACAGTCTGCTAGAGCTAAGTTTTTTCAACGTTCTTTGTATAAAGAGGTCATTTATCCTGAAGATATCGCCAAACCTCTAGACAGTTGGTACGATAAGAACTTATATGGCAGAATCAATCAAGAGCAGACCAGCATAATCCCTCGCCAATCTAATTTGGTACAAATCGACTATGGTGTGCAGCCAAATATGTTTTGTTTAAACTTCGTTAACATAGCATTCTCACGCTTGGTAGAACACATGAAGACAGCTTATGTAACCAACTGTATCGATAGGGGCGGTAATTCATCCTTGTACAATATGAGAGCCGTAATCAGCTATTCTGATTGGCCCTCTTCATACAATACCCACGCAAGCAAAATAGCAGAAGCTTTTATTAACAATTACGTACCTTCCTACGAGTATCCAATTAAGAACTTTATAGATTTTAAACACTTATATGTTAAATATCTTTTAAATATGGTGAAGAGTATGCCGATAACTTTAACAAGTTACGTTTTATCTCCATTTGCATCAACTTTTGGTAGCGGACTAAAGATAGCTATTGCCCAACAAGACGCAGGGAATGATTCAATCAAGTATGATGAATTTATTAATGATCCTAACTTCAAGTTTTACGCCCGCGCAGCCAAAAAGTTTGGTTTTCTAGTTGACAAGTATGTTCCTTGGGTATTAACATATGATTTATTCACTGATGCATCATTAAAATATATTAATTACTATCTTACTAATGATGGCGAGACCATAACAGAACAAAATTTCTTTGATACATTTTATTTTAATGCTAGAGAAGTTGATTTAAATTCTTTAGAAGCTTATATTCGTATAGCATATCAAAAATTTATTGATCAAAGCCCATTTTACGAAGAAATGTGTGGAGAAAATAGATTAGTAACAAAGCCAAGAGAACAGCTGGGGACTCAAACTCTAACAACCAAAGAATTAATCGATTTATACATTAATTTGAGAAATGCAGAGGTAAATTATGAAGGACCATCTGTAAAGAAAACAAAAAGACGCGCTTACGAAATATTCAAAATACAATCATCCCCAGAAATGGCAAAATCAATGGTTGTCAATTATGTCGATGAAACATACAAAAACTTTATCTATCCTAAAAATTATGCCCAATTAAATTCTTCGCTTGACATTACCGAACTGACTGATATAGTAGACACAGTAGCTGAAGTCGCAGTAGCAATTCAGTCTAACTACTAGGGAGGTAACTTGCTTTTTCAAGTTCTTGACGCCAAGCGCGATTGTGTTGGCTATTTCGCTGAAAATCAGATAAACTCTACGACGGATCTTCCATCAGAAGGTGGCACTTGGGAATATTCTAGTCATATGGGTGAAGGTAACTACGAAGTAGCACGCATCTACGCCAAC
>Ga0255768_10005741_pt1 | contig 11879 bp, 23 predicted proteins | sample 071ome_33_FD_179983 | JGI IMG/M metagenome (GOLD analysis project Ga0255768, IMG submission 179983) | Coastal salt marsh microbial communities from the Groves Creek Marsh, Skidaway Island, Georgia - 071412AT metaG (version 2) | ecosystem: Environmental > Aquatic > Marine > Intertidal zone >...
CCAGCAATGGAACAGACATCGGCCTTCACGGTTCACGAACCTGACGTGGCGAGAGGATTACCTCAACAAAGGAGGCGCACCCGACCGAGCGCTGGCCGTGTGCATCTGGGACGAGCCACACGCTCCGTCCTGCCGCTACGAAATTTGGGATAAGATTGCACCGGCGGAAAGTCGCCCACCGGAGAAGGACACATGATCGAGAAACGACCCGGCAAGTGGTACAACCGCAATCCCGCCAAGAAGAGCATCAACTACCGACCTTGGTACACGGCCCTCGTGCCTTGTGACTTCTGCGGGCAGCACACGCGTGGGCGAGTTTACGACGGTGCGAATCAAGTGGTCTGCGGTTCGTGCAACACGGTCCTCGTAGACGACGTTGAAAAAGCGAGACCGGACTGGGGATAAGAACATGGACGAGCTCACTAATTTCTTACGTTACTTCCTCCAAGAGTTTCCGAAAAAAACCAGTGGGATCGGAGCGGTTCCGTTGCGGGGCGCGGTGGGTAAAGTAGAAGACGTTACAAAAGTACTGTGGCACCGCCATCCGCCGTATCAAGTTCAGTTGTTCATCGCGCCTCCTGATTGCATCATCCCAGCGCACATGCACCCAAACGTAGATAGCTACGAAGTCTTTGTCGGCGGCCAGATGCAGTTTTCCTTGCGAAATGAATGGGTTACGGTGGACGCCGAAGAACAGACCAGTAACGATTACGGGCTTAACAACTTGCGCGGACAAACCATACGCGTTCTGCCGCACGACCTTCATGGAGGTGTCGCCGGACCAGAGGGCAGCGTCTTCTTTTCCGTGCAGCATTGGCTAAACGGAGTCGAACCCCATTGCGTAGCGGCGGATTATGTCGGCGTGGCGATGGGCCAAGACCATGCCGATAAAATTGTTTACGGACACGGCGTCGTGAATGAAGAACTCTCAGAAGAAAACGCGTTGCTTAATAAGCCAAATACTGATTGACATTATCCCATAGCAGGCCATAAGATGCCTGCGTCTATAACAGAGGAGTCAGAGATGACCGAGACAAAGAGAAAGCGGGGACGCCCCCGCAAAGAGCGTATCACCGGCACGGTAACGTGGGCCTACAAGGAAGAGGTCAGCGTGCCTGAGTTCCTGCGGCGACTTGACAAGCTGCTGGAAAGCCCGGTCCATCAGATGATGGAATGCGACGGCGACCTGTTTATGTCGGAATACCAGAAGCTGACGCAGGCCCATTACAAGCTCTCGACTGTGGTTCGTGAAATGGAGAAAAATAACAACGCTTGAAACGAAAGGGGGCCGCGAGGCCCCCTTTACAAGCTTGAATTAGTTCAAACTTGTTCAAGCTTGTTCAAATCCGCTTACTTCGCCTTGATGTCCCAGCTAAACGTCAGGCCATCAAACGAAACACCATCCTTAGAAAACGTGATGGTGCCGAATAGCGTTTTCAGCACGAGCGGTTCCATAAGCCACTACCCCCTTCTTAACGGAAGACCACAAACCAGCAAGCTTGTGCCGGTAACCGGCAGCGATGACGTGGTCCGAGATAAAAACATCAAAAGCGATGCCAGCGAGAAAAGTCATGTCAGTAATCTCCTTTCCCAAGGATATAAGCTCTTCTATGGTGCACTGCAACATAAATCCCCATGACCCCAGAACATGGCAGACCCAAGCCAGCCTCAGACGCGAACTGCAACGCGCTGCCGACGACGCAGCATGGGCGGGCGATATGGCACGAGCCGCGGCCCTCGATACACGGCTCACGGCTCTCGACCCGGAACTCGATCACGAGCTCGTCGTGCCGTTTTAGAATTGTTCTAATCCGGCGTCTGGATAAGGCCTTGAAATATAAGAGATAATTAGTTGTTGATCGAATCGATGGTATGGGATATAATAGGACATAATAAGAAGAGGCGACAAAAGCGCCGCGCTGTTGGACATCGTAAATCGGAACTACTCAGATGAGCCGTGGGCCTCTAACACAAGGAGTCACCTATGGACTTTGATAAATCTTTCATTTCTCAAGCGGATCAAACCAAACAAGAGGATCGAGAGGATCGTCTAAAGCATCTTTCCAACTTCATTGGAAAAACGGTCTGCGTCTCTTGGGTCAAAAACCAAGAAGATCTTCGCCACAACTTTGAGCCGCAGATATCGGTTCAAGGTAAATTAGAAGGAAGTGCCAAGACAGGAAGGTTCAGAGTTCTCTTGAACGACGATACCTACTCCTATTTCTACGACGATAACGTCTGGCTGATAGGGTACGACGGGGCTCAAAACGTCACCGATAAGAAACGTCCCGTCATCTTTATCGACTAACCGGTAACCAACTATCACGGCCCACGGTTCTTCTGAGTAGTCCCGAAAACGGGAAAGATAAGCAGGATCAAAGGATTAGGCCCAAAATAGGGCTTCACGGGCTGGGTTACAAAAAACGGAAACGGTTATATATAGCTCCCAGATTATTTTTTTTATTTTTTCATAAACTACCCGTAACCAGTGTAACCGTGTAACTAGTATAGGTAACCCTATATAATATATAGATTCTTAGGGTACATATTAGCAGTTACACCTTGAATCCAATAATGTAACCATATGTAGAACCCAAATCGGGCTTAATGGCATCTGAGCCGGAAAAAAATATTTTTCAAATTCCTGACTATATACACCGGGACGGGGCTTGGTATAGGATGTACGCCAATTAACTGCCCACAGGATGCCGATGAAAAACAGACCCCACAAGGCCAAGAGCCGAGAGCTTATTGACCGCCCCCTGACCCGGAAGCAGGAGCTCTTCGTGAAGGAGCTTGTTTCTAAGGACGGCCAGATCACAATGCGTGAGGCGGCCATCAACGCTGGGTACAGCGCAGGCGCTGCCCATACCCGAGCTTACGAGCTCACCAACCCCCACATCTCCCCGCATGTATGCAAGGCGATACGTGAGTATCGGGCCGAGCTCGATGAGAAGTATGGCGTCAGCTATCGCCGACACCTCCGTGACCTCCAGACCATCCGGGACATGGCGTTGCAGAACGGCGCTTATAGCGCTGCGGTACAAGCCGAGTATCGGCGCGGTCAGGCGCAGGGAGATATCTACGTTAGTAAGTCCGAGATCAGACACGGCAGCATCGACTCAATGTCGAAGGAAGAAGTCATGCGAGCCTTGGAGGAGATCAAACAGAGCTATGCCCCGATCACCATCGATGTTACCCCGGAGTCCGAACCAAATGCCTCGAACCGCTCTAAAGCGAGAGAGCGGCTTCTATCGTCAGGTGAAGGAGGCGATGAAGAGGTACTCGACGAAACTGATCCCGACGAGGATTGAAACGTGGGCGATGCCCGGCGTTCCCGACCTGATGGTTTGTGACGCCGAGGGCCGCTTTCATCTCATCGAGCTCAAAGCCACCACGAACCACGCGGTCGAGCTCCGTCCGCATCAGGTGTCCTTCCTGACCAAGCATCAGCATGCGTCCTGTTGGATACTGGTGAAGCGGCAGCGGGTGATGACCGACCCCGCCCAAGTCTATCTGTATCCTGCCCGGCAGGCCGTGGATTTACGCATGGAGGGTCTGGACAAGGTCAACCCGGCAGCGCTCGAGGAAGAGCCTGTAAACTGGTCTAACATTTTTCGGTTGATCTTTGGGCCGGGGTCCGATAAAAGCGCATAGTCCAACTAACCAAGGAGTCAGGACATGACAAATCTTACCCCCGACGCCAACTGGCAGACTAAGCAACGCGGTACGCTCGAAGACGAATTCGAAATCTTCCTGCACTGCGCCGACGATGGAAAAGGCGGCGACATCACCCGCGACGGAGCGCCCCTCCCCACCTTTGAAGAGTGGCTGGCCCGATGAGCGATACTGCAAGAGACAAGCTCTGGGTCTTCGATACCCTCCAATACCTTGAAATCTACGCCCCTACGTTAGAAGACGCGAGGCGTGAGGTTTACGAAATTGAGAAGCAGACAGGGCTTGAGTTTGATCTCGCCCCGCAGTGGGAGATTTATCAAGCCGAAAAAGAGGAGGACGCGGCATGAACTATCGAATCTATTTTACTTTCCCGGCAGGAGACCGCGCCACCAACGCGCAGGTGTTCGCAACTCGTGAGGAAGCGCTGAACAGCGCCGCCGACCGGTTCGCGGCATGGACCATGCCGACAGGTTATGAGGTCGAGGAGACCGAAGACCCGGTCACCTATCAGTGGAACCGAGATGAGGGAGACGTTCCTATCGAACGGGCCGCGGCATGAGAGAGCCCCTCCCCCTCCCCGCCGTTAAACGGCTCGACCGTATCGTTACAACACTGTTCGCTACGGTCGCCTTCTTTTCGTACCTGTACCTGTACAATCTAACCTTCAATCTGTTCTAAGGGAGAGAACGCATGTTTCTATTCACGTTGATCGGTCGCCTGCTTTACGGCTCGGACTATGATGATCTAGCGCGCCGAGCTAACAGCCGCCCGGTCCGCCGTCGCCGTCGCCGATAACAATCTGTTTCCTTGTGTGAGAACTAGCGCCGCCTCGAGCGGCGCTTTTTTTATTGAGAAGAGGGGTTGTGCGGCATGCGTTTATGTGCGAGAAGATGGGTGCGGCACTTCCGCCGCATGCCTAATAGGAGACAAACCAATGGCACATGAGCTTGATTTTTCCGCAGACGGTCGCGTTGCAATGGCTTACCTCAACGGCGATCAGCCGCCGTGGCACGCTAACGAAACCCGTCCGCAGATTGTGGACCCCGGCGCGGACATCGATGTCTGGGCCGAGGCCGCTGGTCTGAACTACCGGATCGAGGTGTCGCCGAACTACAAGGCGGACGGCACGGCGATTGAAGACTCTTTCCACATCGCCCGGACCGATACCGGCGCGGTGGTCGGGCCGTACATCGCCGGGCAGTGGCGTCCCGTTCAGAATGCCGAGGCGCTCGAGCTTGCGGACAACATCCGCCGCCGTCACGGTTATGAGATTGTGACCGCCGGGGCGTTGTTCGGCGGCTCTAAAATATGGGTGCAGCTTGAGGCGGACGCCGACGCCGTTCTTCCGGGCGAGGACCGGATCACGTCACGGCCCCTGTTCAGCCTGTCCCACACCGGGCGCGAGGCCAACTTGTTCACCGCTGTGAATACCCGGGTTGTTTGCAACAACACCCTGACCGCCGCACTGGCCGAGGGGACCGATTGCGAGCGCCACGATCACCGGGTTGCGTTTGATCCGGACGCTGTCGAGACCGCGCTGGGCCTCAATGCGGACAAGTTTGGCGTGTTCGCCGATATCGCCCGCCGCATGGCGTCCCGTGCTATGACAGACGCCGAGGCGCTCGAGTATTTCCGGGGCGTGTTTGGCGGCAAGGAAAAGACCGACGAGTCCGGGCGCGTCCTGCATAGCGTGGCGGTCCGCCGGGCAATGGCGTTTCATCGCGGGCAAGACTTTGTGCCGGTTGGCAAGGATAACGCGGCGGACGTTGCGCTGTATGTTTCCGACCGGCTCGAGCAGATTGCCCGGGGCGCGGCGGTGGACCTGCCCGCTGACGTTGCGAACGCTCCGGCCCCCGGTATCAATCCCGGGCACGATATGGAGTCGGCACGCGGCACCTTGTGGGGCGCGTTCAACACCGTGACTTGGCTGGCCGATCAGCGCCCGACAAAAAACCGGGGCGCGGATCATGGCATTGCGTCAAATCTTTTTGGCGACGGCACAGGCGGCAAGCTTAAAGCTAAGGCGCACACGAAGGCGCTCGAGCTTCTGGCCGCCTGACGCGCCGCCCCATAACTAACAGCACCGCCCGGCCCAGCGCCGGGCGGTTTTTTTTATTGTGAAAAGATAAGCGGGCGCGGTATAAGACAACTCCCACAACACAAGGAGTCATATCGTGGCGAATTATTCCCTCACCCGTAAATCTTCAAACAAGAAAACCGGCCCGATTCCCGTCAGCACAACCAGCGCGGACACATGCCCGGCGGCTTGCCCGTTTAAGGGGGCCGGGTGCTATGCGGACGGTTACCCGCTCAAGGGGCGCTGGGATGAAGTAACCCGTGGCGAACGCGGCGGCACGCTCGAGGAATTCTGCGCGGACGTTGCGGCACTCCCCGCCGGGCAATTCTGGCGGCACAATCAAGCGGGTGACTTGCCCGGCGATGGGGAGCGCATAGACTCCGCCGGGCTGGCCGCTATCGTCGCGGCGAACAAGGGCAAGCGCGGGTTTACGTTCACCCATTACAGCCCGGCCCGCAAACGCAACGCCGCCGCGATCCGCAAAGCCAACGCCGCCGGGTTTACCGTTAACCTAAGCGCAAACAACCTCGAGCACGCGGACGAACTAGCGGCGCTCAATATCGGCCCGGTCGCGGTTGTGCTGCCCGCCGCGTTTAACGCCCGCAAAACCATCACCCCGGCGGGCCGTCCCGTCGCGCAATGCCCCGCGACTTATCGCGACACAACGTGCGCCGATTGCCAGCTATGCGCCCAACAATCGCGCCGCGTGATCATTGGTTTCCCGGCGCACGGCGTGCACAAGCGCAAGGCCGACGCCGTCGCCGCCTAACTAATCCCCGCCTTGCACCTCGAGCCGCCCGGCCCCGCGCCGGGCGGTTTTCGTTTGCGCGTTGCTAGAGTGAATCAAGGCGCGGCCCGCCGCCCGCCCAGCGCTGAAACGTACCGTGTGCCGCGTACCGTGGCCCGTGGCGCGTGTTGCGCGGCCCGCCCGGCCCGGACCCCGGCCCCCGGCCCAGCGCCCGCCCAGCGCGACCCTAGAGCCCGCCGCTTTGCGCCTTGCGCTATGTCCCGCCGTATGCGAAAACATGGGCGCGGCATATCCCGCCGCGAAACAAGGAGTCCTGATATGTGCGAGAATCTTGTGAGCTATTACGTGCCCAGCGGTTACGACTATCGCGAGGTGAAAACCCGGTGCGGATCCACCGACATTCACGGCGAGGAAGCGCTTTGCGACGATTGCGCCGCCGATCCTCGAGCCCGGGCCGAGCATGAGCACCGCGCCCGACTTAGCGCCGAAGACAATGCGACGGCCCGCGCCGCCGGTTGGGGGGAATACTAATGTCCCGAACAATCGACATGACCCCGACGTGGGCCGCCGCCATCAAGATTTATCTCTACGTGCTCGAGAACCCGAACGCGCCCCCCGAGGCGCGCGCCTCGGCCCGTTACGAAATCCTTCGCCTTGCCCGGGCGTTCGATCAAATGAACGCCGATCCGGCGGCCAATGACGAGGAGTCCGAAAATGTTTGAACTCGAATATGACAGTGTCTTCGGCGTGTACAAAGTCATCATCGGTGATGACGTTATTCTGACGGGCACCGATGACTACCAAGAAGCCCAAGAATATGCCCAAGAACTGGACGAGCCCGAGATCGAGCACCTCGGGCAGGTAACCGATCCGGCGGCCCATGACGAGGAGTCCGACAGCGCACGTTGGCGGGCCGAGCGCCGCCTTGAAAGACTCGAGGACCGGGACGAGCTTGACCTTTACTAGAGCCCGCCGCCCCCGAACATTGAGCCCCGGCCCAGCGCCGGGGTTTTTTATTGCGTCGAGTCCCGCCCTATGGGATAAATCCCGTGCGGCCTAATCCCGGGCCGCGCTTCACACAAGGAGTCAGATATGACCGAAGCATTCATTCCCCCAGCCGCCGCGACCCCCGCGCAGGAAATCACTATCGAGGGTTGGGGCACCGGCACCGTCGCCGAAATCGAGCATCACCTTGCTTACCTCAAGGGGGAGCTCGAGACTTCCCGCAGCGAGATCGCGGGTTACCAGAAGCGCGAGCTCGAGCACGCGCCCCTAGTTGAGGCGATCCAGTACATTGTCGAGCGCCGTATCGAGCGCTGGATCGACAGCGAGTATGGGCGCGAGATGCTGGGCGGCGTGCTCGAGGACTTGCAAGGTTCGGTGATAGACGACGCCATCGAGCGTGCTCTATCGAGCGCCACGGTTGAGGTTGAGGCCTACCTTAACCTTTAACCCCCGCGACCCTTACCAGCGACCCCCGGCCCAGCGCCGGGGGTTTTTTTATGCCCGGCACCCGGGCCGCCGCCCTCGAGCTCCGCGCCCTCGAGCTCCCCGCCCTCGAGCTCGAGCTCGAGCTCCCGTCCCGCCGCCCCGGGGAGCGGCTCCCGGCGTGTCCAAAAGAGTCCTGGGGCTCCCGGCCCAGCGCTCCCGGCCCGGCGGCCCGCTCCCGCTCCCGGCGCTCCCGGCGGCCCGCTCCCGGTGCACGGCCCGGGGCCCCGGGATATCGGGTCAAACCGCCCGGCCCGCCGCGCTCGAGCCGCGCCGCCGCCGCGCCGCCCCAGCGCCGGGGGGACGAGGGCAAGGGCCATGTTTTTCACAAACAATCACCAAAATTTTGATATGACTAGTCGAGGTGGCATTTTGATGTTAAATGTCCCATATGTTTCACGTGAAACAACGCTCTAGGGGCCCCTATGGATGCTTTGGCTAACCCAGTCCTAGAAGAAAAGGCTTTGAAGCTTCAGCTTCGTCTCGCGCAGCTTGAGAAGAACGAAGCCTGCCAAAATAATTTTCTTACCTTTGTAAAGACGGTCTGGCCCGAGTTCATTGCTGGTCGGCATCACAAGATTATTGCGGAAAAGCTGGAGCGTGTAGCGAGAGGCGAGCTTAAACGCCTGATTATCAATATGGCTCCTCGTCATACGAAGTCAGAGTTTGCGTCGTATCTGTTCCCCGCTTGGATGATGGGGAAGAACCCCGGTATGAAAATCATTCAGGCTACGCACACCACGGAACTTGCGGTCAATTTTGGTCGCAAAACAAAGAACCTTCTTGAAGACGAGCGGTATCAAGAAATCTTCCCTGAAGTGAAGCTTGCTGCGGACAGTAAGGCATCCGGTCGTTGGGACACGAACAAGGGTGGTATGTACTACGCTGTCGGCGTTGGCTCGAACTTGGCGGGCCGTGGTGGTGATCTGGTCATTATTGACGATCCGCACTCGGAACAGACGGCTATGTCCAATTCCGGCTTTGATGACGCTTGGGAGTGGTACACGGGCGGTCCACGACAGCGTTTGCAGCCGGGCGGCAGCATCGTTTTGGTCCAGACCCGGTGGTCTGAGAAGGATATGACGGGTCAGCTTGTCCGTTCGATGGCCAAGGATCCCCTCGCCGATCAGTGGGAAGTGGTCGAATTACCGGCTTTGTTTGACGACGACACCCCTTGTTGGCCGGAGTTCTGGAGTATTGAGGATCTGACCGCGGTCCGCGCATCTATTCCTCCGAGCAAGTGGAATGCCCAGTACCAGCAGAACCCGACCGGTGACGATAACGCGATTATCCCTCGGGAATGGTGGCGCAAGTGGGAGCGGGAGAGTGTTCCGCAGTTGCAGTACGTCATCCAGAGCTACGATACGGCGTTTTCCAAGCGGGAGACCTCTGACTTTTCTGCGATCACGACGTGGGGTGTGTTCTATCCGGAGGAAGGGGGCCCCCCGAACCTTATCCTGCTGGACAGCAAGAAGGGCCGGTGGGACTTTCCGGAGCTTAAATCGCAAGCTTTTGACATGTACCACTTCTGGGAGCCGGATACGGTCATCGTGGAAGCCAAGGCTTCTGGTCTGCCCTTGACCCACGAACTACGGAACACGGGCATTCCTGTTGTGAATTTCACGCCCAGTAAGGGCAATGACAAGGTATCTCGCGTGCATGCGGTATCGCCTCTGTTTGAGGCAGGGATGGTTTGGGCCCCCGACGAAGTATTTGCTGACGAGATGATTGAGGAGGTCGCGGCCTTTCCGAACGGCGAGCATGACGACCTTGTCGATAGCATGACGCAGGCGTTAATGCGGTATCGTCAGGGCAACTTCATTCAACTGCCAACTGATGACTGGGAAGATCAGACAGGTTCTGCTAAGATAAGGGCTTATTACTAAGGATTTTGTCTGATGGCGAATGATCGTCGCGCAGCGGTAGTCAAAAAACTACTGGATGACGCCGGGTATACCGGCGATTTGATGCGCTTGGCGGAGTCCCTGCCCCCGGAGACGATTGCCCAGTTCGACAAGCTATTAAATCACAAGGAACCTTCTGTGGGGCCCGGTATGGATAGCGGCATTGTCGTCGCTTACAAATCCGGCGAGGTCGTGCAGGACAGGCCCATGCAGGGCAACTTCTCGGAAGAGGGTATTGCGGTTTATGAAGACGGCGGTGCCGTCGAACCGCGGTCCGCGGACCCTGAAGCAGAAATCTTGGCTATTTACGACCTTTTGGATGAAGAGAACCGGAAGCCGGAGCGCGAGAGGGATCCCGAAAGGATCGAGGAGCTTTATTCACGGCTCACGGAACTTCAGGCTATGTCGCCTCCGCCTGTCGCATTTGAGCTTTCGGACGACGTTTACCTTCGCCCCCAGTTTGATGCCCGCTTTGGGATTGGGGAAAGCAACCGGCGCGTGCCGTTTTTTGAGGACACGGTCAAGATCCGTGACCGGAACATGGGTGGCATCGCTCGTTTAGGCGCGGAGATTGGTTTCCCCGGATTTTCTGGTAATGACCGGCTTAGTGGCGGCGTGACGGGTACGTATGCTCGCACCAAACGCCTGTTGCCCGACGAATTTGGGGGCCCGTCGGATATCCGTTTTGGTACCCGGGGTATTGTCCCCGTCGATTATAATGTAAACTACTCCTCTGGTCCGCATACATTCTCAGCGAATGTGACGCCCCGACTAGAAGGAGTCAGTCGTGATGCACCGGGTGGTGAATCCGTATCTACCTTTAACTATGCGTATTCGACGCCGGAAAAGACGTACTCTCTTCAGGCGACACCTTTCGGTCGCCGTGTGGTCACTGACCCGAAAACCGGCGATACGGAAATGGACCGGTCGATTATGGCGCGTTACACAACGCGTTTCTGATGAATATAGTTCCGTGATCCGTGGACTGAGGAGAATGTTACGTAGATAGGGGCCCGCGGCCCACGGCTCTTGATGGAGCCCACGATGTTGAAGAAGCTTATCTTGTTACTTGCGTTCCTTGTGCCGTGTTTCACGGCCCACGGATCTTATGCTCAAGCGACTTTTTGCACGAAGGATGTGGAGAAGGTTGTGAAGCAGATGGCGGAGTACGGGGAGGTTTTCCTGTTTTCGGGCATCTCCAAGATGGGGGTGCCTTATTTGTTTTACGCTGGCAAGAAGACGTACACGGTGATTTTGATGGACCCTAATAAGGGGTATTGTACAGCGCCGCATATCTTTGGTGATATTCTTGAGATGGGCGATAATGTGAAGTTGCCTGAAACTCTTAATAGTTTATGATATAAGAGCGCATTACTGACGCAGGAGAAACCTGATGGCTTCAGAGCCCAACGGCGGTTTGATGGATCGCAACGTGCCTTCTCAGTTGGATGAGGAGGATTTGCGTGCCGAGATTGAGATAGAGCTTCCGGGTTCTCAGTACGAAGAGAATGTTTTGCCGTTTGAGGCGGGTGCTCCGATTGAGATTGAGACGGAAGAAGACGGGTCGGTCATGGTTGACTTCGATCCGGATGATCGTCGTGGTGAGAACGACGACTTCTACATGAATTTGGCCGAGGAGATCCCGGACCGCGAGCTTGGTCGCATTGCCGGTGAGCTTTTGGGCGAGTATGACGCCAACCGGTCCAGCCGTCAGGACTGGGAGGATGCGTATTCCAAGGGTTTGGAGCTTCTGGGCTTCAACTACGAGGAGCGCAGCGAGCCGTTCCGTGGCGCGTCGGGCGTGACACACCCTCTTTTGGCCGAGGCTGCTACGCAGTTTCAGGCGCAGGCGTTCAACGAGCTACTGCCTGCGGGTGGTCCGGTGCGTACCGTGGTCATGGGCGCGGATACCACGGCCAAGAACCAGCAGGCGCAGCGCGTTCGCAACTTTATGAACTACTACATCACGAACGTGATGGAGGAA
>Ga0255768_10005751_pt1 | contig 11869 bp, 10 predicted proteins | sample 071ome_33_FD_179983 | JGI IMG/M metagenome (GOLD analysis project Ga0255768, IMG submission 179983) | Coastal salt marsh microbial communities from the Groves Creek Marsh, Skidaway Island, Georgia - 071412AT metaG (version 2) | ecosystem: Environmental > Aquatic > Marine > Intertidal zone >...
AATCTAAAATTTCTTTAGGATTTTTCCAGTTATGAAAATCCATTAAAGTATCACTTCCCATAAGAAAGTAAAGATTTTTTTTTTCAATATTTAGTTCATCTCTAAAATACTTAACTGAATTTATAGAATAACTAACATCTCCTTTCTTAATTTCATAGTCAGATATTTCGAAATTATCATTATTTAGCAAAGCCAAATCAAGCATTTTTAGCCTTTTTTCTGGCGAAGACATTTCTCTGCCTAGTTTTACTGGAGATAAATATGCTGGTAAAAAAATTAATCTATCAAAGTTTTCAGATTCAATGATTGTTTGAGCAATAAGCAAGTGACCAATATGAGGAGGGTCAAAAGTTCCGCCAAAGATACATGTTTTCATATTACACCCTTCTTTAAGAGTTATCTTTAATGACGCTCAAAGCTTGTTCTTTAAATGAGTCTGTAACAACTGATTTGTCATTTATTTCAAGATCATTCAAATACTGCTTTGCCTCATCGCTTTTCTTTTGAAGTACTAGACATCTAATAATTTCGATATTAGCATCATTAAAAAACTTAGTATCATAAAATTCATTTACAACAATTTTATAGGAAACAATTGCGGAATCATAAGCTTTAAGCTTGACATACAACTTTCCAGTTTCCATATTTTTTTCGGCTAAACGTGTTCGCAATTCATTGATAAGCTTATCTGCATCTTTAGAATATTCAGAATTGGGAAAGTCATCAAGAAACTCTTGAATCTGAGAAATAGCCTTTTTACTCGATTCTTGATCGTGATAAAAATTTGGAGATAACAACATAAGAGTCTCACATATTCTCCATCTTGACTTTTCTATGTAAGGACTAAAACCCATTCTTGATACAAGCTTTTCAAATTCAACAAGAGCGAGGTCATAGTCTTTATTTAGAAAATATGATTCAGCCAAGAAAAATAATGCATCATCTCCTAAGTCTGTATGTGATGCTCTGTCAACTATAATATTAAATTGTTGTGAAGCTTTGACGTATTTCTCTTCTTCGAAAAAAGCTAAGCCATCGTCAAATCTAGTTTTGTAGGCAATATTATCATCAAATGGATTTGAGATACCACAGCTAGACAAAAGAATTGAGATGCAAAATAATATTAGCCTCATTTTTAAATGAACCTTTTAAGTAGATAGATATTATAAAGAACCATTTAATGAAAACCTGATCATATCAGAATGAGGATCAAGCTCTCCACCCATCACATAACTTACATCAAAACCAAATGATTCAAAATCTGCTCCTAAACCAAGCGTTGTATAATTTAAGTTACCTGATGGATCGCTCATAAAGCCACCTCTAAGAGCAAAGTCTTCAACTAAAGAGTATTCTAATCCTAAATTTGTTACAAATGTTTGGTCATTAACCTCATAGTTTAAGTCAAAAGCAACAAGAGCTTGACCTTCAAAAGTTAGCAAAGACATACCCATACCTAAACGTGTTGGCAAAGGGTCTTCTTCGCCATCATTAAAGCTTACACCAGGACCAACATTAGTTAGAACTGCTCCAAGTTTTAAATTTGGGTTATCCATCGCATTATGCTTGAAATAACCAACGTCCAATGCAAAGCTACCGCTTGAAGCATCAAGACTGTTAATAACTGCTAATTCTTGATAAAAATATTTTCCGTTAATACCCCAGGATGAAGAATCGTCAATTTGTTTAGCATAGGAAAGATTTAATGCATACATATAGCTAGAAAAAGAACCTAGTTCATTACCGTTTGCATCAGTGCTAATTTGATCGCCAAGATTCAAATAAGTAAAATGTCCACCAATGGACTCTCCTTCTCTAAAAGGCATAGCAAATGTAAGAAAATCATATGCCATATCATCAGCCAAATTTGGCAAATAACTGGTATGCATAAAAGAAAATTCTTTCGAAGACAGATTAGTCAATCCTGCAGGGTTGTAGTATGTTGCATATGCGTCATTTGCAACACCAATCTGAGCCTCTCCCATAGCATTTGATCTGGCGCCTGGATTAATTGTTAAAAATAATGAGCCTGCTTGACCTTGAGATAAAGCAAACTGGGAAAATAAAATTAGTGATAAAATAATGTGCTTTGTTCTCATAATAAAACAAAGATAAATATAAATTAGTAAAAGAACAAAGGAATATATGTTATTAAAATTACCCCTATTAATCTTATAAAAAAGAACGGCAATGTAGCGCTATAAATGGTTGGCATATCTTTGTCAAACCTATAGGAAGATAAATATAAATTCATTCCAACTGGGGGTGTGATATATCCAAGCTCAAGATTAGCAATGAAAATGATTGCTAAATGAAACGGATCTATTCCAAAATAAGTTGCAAGAGGAGCAATCAATGGTACAACAACAATAATTGCAGAAAATACATCCATCAGACAACCAACAATTAATAGTAAAATATTTAGCGCAAGTAAAAATATAATTTTTGATGATATTGTACTTTGAACAAAGTCAAGAATTTTTAAAGGAATTTGTGCATCCACTAAATAACCAGTAAATCCCATAGCAAAGCCAAGAATAATCAATACTCCACCTACTAGAGAAGAACAATCAATTATAATTTTCGGTAAATTTTTGAATGATATGTCCTTAAAAATATATAATTCAACTGTTAATACATATAAAACTAATAGAGCGGCGCTTTCTACAAGAGTAGCAAAACCTGAAAAAAGGCTTAATATTATAAGCAAAGGAATTGCAATTTCCCATTTAGCTATTTTTGCACTTTCAAAAGCATCTTTAAAAACAAATCTTTCAACTGTTTTACTTTTTGGTCTTTTATATAGACCATAAAAAAACATTATACTCATTAAAAAAATTGCTGGAATTAATGCTTGTTTAAATAATTCTAATGGATTTATTCCAGCAGTAACTGAATAAATTATTGCTGGAAGACTTGGCGGAAAAAGCAATCCTAATGATCCTGCAGTAGTGATTATTCCTAATGAAAATTGTTTAGAATATCCATCATGTATTAAAATTGGATAAAGTATTGCTCCTAAAGCAAGAATTGTAACTCCTGAACCCCCTGTCAAAGCAGTGAAAAAAGCGCACAAAAGCACAACTATCAGAACAGTTGATCCTGGAAGCCATCCAAGACTAGCCTTAAAAAATCTAATTAATCTTTCTGAAATATTACTCTCAGCTAGAATATATCCAGCAAGAGTAAATATTGGTATAGCAGCTAATGTTGGAGAAACAACTATTCTATATGCGCTATCACTTATAGTAGAAATTAAATCATAGTTTGTTGCCCATTCTGATGGCTCCGACAAAAAAAAGAAAATTGATAATGAAGCTAATAGAATGAAAATGGGAAGTCCAAAAGCTACTAATGAAATCGCAAATAACACCTTGGTCCATAGTAGTAAAGGATTCGCTAGTGGAAACTGCCAGAAAAAAAGGATTATGGTTGGCGTAATTGAAATTACCATTAACAAAACTCTATATTTTAAATCTGTACTACTAGTTATTATCATTTGATACCAAATTAAAATTAGTCCTACTGGAATTATTAACTGAGCAAACCATGTTGGAATATATGGTGCTATATAGTCTGGATACTGAAAACCAATCTGTATCATTTTTAAGTATGATATTGATAAAACAAATACAATTGATAGCGAAAAAACATGAACAAAAAATTTAGGCAAATCTACTTTAGTTGAAGAATCAAACACAGGCTCTCTAACAACGGATAATAATTTATTAGATCTTGCTGCAATGACTGCACCAATAAAACCAATCCATAATGTCATATGTTGAACAATTTCTTGCGATGCTGGAATTGAAAAAAAACTAATATATCTTCCAAGAATCTGAAATATTGGAAAAGATATGAGAATCAAAAATAGAAATAAACAAAGCCAATCTATTGCTCGATTTAAATAATTATTCATTTATAGCAGAAATCACTTTTTCATAGATGTCAGTCGACAAGAATGTTTCTACAATATCAGGAGTAATTTCATCTTTGAAATCATTCCAGACAGCAATTTCTTCATCTGAAGGTTTTTTAATCTTCAAACCGTATTCTTGCATAACTTCAATAGCTTTTTTTTCCATTTCTCTTCCACTTTTTTGATATTTTTTTCCAATATCATTTGCTACTTCCATCATAATTTTTTGATGTTCAGGTTTAATTTTTTTCCATACTCTCTCGTCAACAATAACTGCTCCTACAAATGCCCCCCATTTAAGATCAAGCATATTTGGCATCAAAGCTGACCATCCTGAGCTCAGAGATAAAATTGGCACTGTTTGCATACTATTTATCATTCCAGTTTGAAGAGATGTTAAAATATCAGTTTCTGATACAGGTACAGCATTAAATCCAAATTTTTTAAAAAGCTCAACTGAAATATAATCACCAGCCGTAGTATAAATTTTTGCATCCATTAAATCCTTGGGAACCGAAATCTCTTGTGCAGAAAACCAATATACCCAACCAATATCAACTAGAAAAAGTAATTTAAAACCGCTTTGAGATAACCCTTCTGAAATGTCATCAAACATCACAGATTTTACTTTATCAATTTCTTTATAGTTTTGAAAGCCCATTGGTAATGTAAAGGCTTGAATTTGATCGGTCAATTCGGCAAGACCTATAGACGACATAGCTGAGGCTTGTATCTGCCCTACCCTCATTTTTCTTATTGTATCTTTTTCTCCCCCAACAACTCCATTAGGGTAAATTCTTAATTGTACTTGACCTCCAGTTTCCTGTTGCCATCTTTGACCCATTTCAAATAAAAGATTGTAGTATTCAGTACCTTCTGGGGCTACAGTCGCAAGCTTAATGACTATGGGTCTTGCAAAAATAATATTTGATAAAAATAGGAGGGTTAATATGCATCTGAATACTTTCATAAAAATAATTTACATATAAAATAAATCATCTACTCTTGATTTTAACCATTTTGCACGAGACTGAGATAATTTGTTAGATTGTTTCAAACTTTTATCTTTATTTATGTCAATATTTATTGCTTTATCCAGCAACTCAATAAATAATTTTTTATCCTGTTTTGATACAGCATAATTTTCTGCTAAAGTGACGTATATTGAAGCATTTAAGCCATTTGACTGTTTTTCTGCTAAATCAAAATATGATAAAGCTGTTTTTTGAGCATTTTTATCACCACTTAAATCATTTAAATATACACTCATCATAGCAGCGCTAAGCGTTCCATTTTCCCAATTAGGATCAATATTTATGGCATTTTCTAGCAACCATTTTATATTAGGTAAATCAATTAAATATTGAGGATCTCCTTGACTAGCTTGAATTGATCCTGCTAGAGAACCGCTCAACCAATATAAATAGTCAATATCCTCTTTTTCAAAAGCTATTTCTTCTTTATTCCTCATTTTTTGAACGAAGTTTTCGTATTTAATCTCTAGAGCATTAAATAAATAATTTCTAGAAATAACAAATAAATCCAAGGATTTTTCATAATATTCTCTGGATTTATAATAGTCGCTGTACATTAACCTATCTCCTTTTTCCATCAAAATCCCATAGGCATATGTTACTCGACTCTTTGATGCATTAAGATAGAAAAGTTGATTATTAGGATTTTTTTGAATTTTCCTTTTTTGAGATTCAAAGGATAATGGTAATGCAATTTCTGCTACTTCTGAACCTAGCATCATTTTATTGTTTAGAGCACAACCATTCAAAATAATAAAAATCAAAAATAGAGGGGTTTTACGAACTAAAAACTTATATAATAAATTAATCATATATTTGAAAAGATGAGCATAGCTCATTGACGTGCTTTTTAACTGATTGAATTTTTTCTTTATTATCATGATTTAAAATGACTTGATCTATTAAGTCAACAATAATTTTAGCTTCATCTACACCCATTCCCCTAGTCGTCATAGCTGGAGAACCAATTCTAATTCCACTTGTAACAAATGGACTTTTGGGATCAAAAGGAATCATATTTTTATTAACAGTAATTCCTGCTTCGTCAAGAGCAATTTCTGCAGCTTTACCGGAAATATTTTTGTTTTGTAAATCAATTAAAACTAAGTGAGTGTCTGTTCCGCCAGAAACTAATTCATACCCCTTAGACTTAAACTCTTCAGCAAAACATTGTGCATTATCAAGCACTCCTCTTATATAAGTTTTAAAAGATGGTTCAAGCGCCTCTTTAAATGCTACTGCTTTTGCAGCAATGATATGCATAAGCGGCCCCCCTTGCATTCCAGGCATAACAGCGCTATCGATTAGCTCTGACATCATTTTCACTCTTCCTGATTTTGGTGCAACTTTTCCAAATGGATTTTCATAGTCGCTACCAAGCAAAATTATACCACCTCTTGGGCCTCTAAGCGATTTGTGTGTACTGGTAGAAACAACATGACAGTGTGGAAAAGGTGAAGGATGCATTTCAGCAGCTATTAGTCCTGAATTATGGCATATATCTCCATGTAAAAATGCTCCAACTTCGTCCGCAACTTCTCTAAATTTTTCAAACTCAACTGTTCTTGGATAAGCACTTGCACCGCAAATAATAATTTTAGGTTTGTATTCTCTCGCTTTTTTTAGCAAGTCATCAAAATCTACTAATCCAGTATCCCGTTTTACTTGAAAAGTAACAGAATTATAAATTTGACCTGAAAAGCTAACTTTGGATCCATGCGTTAAGTGTCCGCCATGACTCAAATCTAACCCCATAATACAGTCTCCAGGCTGTAAATAAGCAAGATAAACACCCATATTACCAGATGAGCCTGAATGAGGTTGGACATTGGCATATTCCGCCTTAAAAAGTCTTTTGGCTCTATCAATTGCTAAATTTTCTGCCTCGTCAACATGAATGCATCCTCCGTAATATCTTTTTCCAGGATAGCCTTCAGCATATTTGTTTGTAAGAACAGAACCTGCAGTTTCTAGAACGGCTTTACTGGTAAAATTTTCAGATGCAATAAGCTCTAAATAATTATTTTGTCTATTTAATTCAGACTGAATTATATCATAGATTTTTTTGTCTTTTTCTTTAACAATAGACATTGACTACCAATCTGATTGTTTCGAAAGAGATTCTGAAACCCAGTCATAACACCTTCCGCTTGGAGAAACTTTACCAGAAGCTTGAACATCTTTATCAGTCATAAACCAGTCAGCATAATTAAATAAAACCTCATTATCTTTCAACCAATTTTTTTGCTTAAAATATTTTGAATTTCCCTTGTTTTCAGCTTTATCAAAATATTCGTAAGCAAGCGAAGCTACAATTTTATCTGAACGGGAAAAATTATCTCCTCTACAAGACTGCATAGCTTTATAATAAAGATTACCCATATGGGCTAGAGATTCAGCATTATTTCTTGAAATTTTCATCGATTTTTGACCCCATTCAAACGCAGACTCAAAATCTTCCATCTCAATATTGTTTTCTGAAATTAATAATGCAACTCTAAAATTATTTCTATCAAGTTCAAATAAGTCTTCAAGAATGTCAACAGCATCATCAAAATCAGAGTTTTCATTGTAAGCTTTACCAAGCGACATATAAATCATACTATTGTCACGGTTGTAACTTAAAGTATTTTCAAGGACATCAATTGCTTCGTCTGTTTCACCATTAGACATTAATTTTTCAGCATACTCAATTGCGTAGGAGGCATTATCTGGATTTTCTTCAAATCTTGCTTTAAAAATTTCAAGCGGGTCCTCGCCAGAATCTTCATATACTCTTGCCAATTCTGACTGAACTGATGCATTATTTGGATCAATGTTTAAAACTTTTTTTAAAACAGAAATTTGTTCATCTGTTCTTCCTTGCTTTCCGTAAGCCTTAGCTAAATCCCTTAACGAATCAATATCTTTAGATCCAGAGTCCATCAAGCGTTCATATTCAATTATCATTTCATCAATTTTATCTTGCTTTTTGTAAGCGTATGCTAATCTTGTTATCAAAGAAGTATTTTCAGGAAGCTCCTGTAAACCTTTAGTCAACACCTTTTCTGATTCTTCAAATTTTCCAAGATTTTGTAATGCAATTGACCAGTAAAGATAAACATCGTCAGCATTTACCCAATCTGAATTCCATTGATCACACCTTAACTCAATTAACTCAGAGTATGATTGAGCGCTTAACTCCCAATTGCTACTTCTGTAGTATTCAGCAGCACTACTAGATAACTGAGGACATCTATCTTCTTGTTCATATTCAATGGAATATGGATACCATCCTTCATTATAGATAAGTCTGGTAGCTTCTCTACAATCAACAACTTTTATCTCTACATCATTTGTTATTCTTAGCTGCTCACCTCTTTTACATTGGGCATGTAAACCAGAAGTGAAAATGATTAAAAAAACAATAGCATATAAATGATTTTTCATACTTTTTTCCTAAAATTAAATTTCTCTTCTTTTAACGAACCACAAATCGCCAATACTAATACCTAAATTGAAAGAATGTAATGTTTCAGTACCAACTAAAAACAATCCATCTCTTTTTGCTAACTTATATCCTAGGTCAATTTGATTCCCTGTAATTCCAAAATTAAATCCTATACCTAAACCTAAACCAACTTCATTAATATTTTCAAGATTTTTAACTTCATAATTCTGGAAAAATAATGATCCTTTGAAATTATAACGGTCTCTTGAGAAAGGCTGGGCAAACTTAATGTAAGACAAACTTACTTTATTTTTACTTTCTAAATATCCACTATAAATAGAGCTGTTTAAATTATGCTCACCGTTATCATTCCATAATAAAAACTCCGCTTGTACATGCTTTCTAGGACTAAACTCATAATCAGCTCCAAAAGTGAAGGATGAAATTTTTAACTCATTATCAAATTTTTGATTTAATGGCAATAAAGCTTGACCGATATCTGGAAAATCATTTACATCATGATAATTGTTATCATTCAGATCAATAAAGGCTTGGTATGAATCATTTTCTATATTAATGCCTTTTAAAGGCATGCTTAATGAAGCCGATAGAAATATTGGATTATCTTTAAATTTCATTCTATTTGTCGAAAAAAATAAATCAACCATAGTTCCTGAAAAATAATCTCTCGATTGGAGCAAATGATTATCATTTTCAATAATAAGATTTCTAGAATATCTTGAGGAACCAAATACAATATTCAAATTAGTTCCAATGCTATCAAAATCGTTCAATTTATAACCAAATGATAAAGAACCTTTAGAAGGACCGCCAGAAGAACTATTCATTCTAGTGTATAATAATTCCTCCTCATTAAAAGTGAAAGAAGTCGTGGTAGTGTCATTAATAACAACTTCTCTAGATAAGAATGGCTCAAAAGAAACTCCAAATGCCATTTTTTGTTTCCATGGTATTACCAATTTAGCAGAAGAAAGTGAAAAATTTGTACTGCTACTAGATTGAAATTTAGCGTTTTGAACACCAACTGAAGTGTTTAAGTATGAAAATAGTAAATTATGCCAAGTAGAAGGATTTGAAATAGAAACATTATCTTTAAAAGAAGGTAGTAACTGGTTTGATACTCCAACAGATGAAGCATCACTATTATCAACAGATGAACCAAAACCATAGCCGCTCATTGCATTTTGAGGAAAAGCAAAAGTTAAAAACAATAGAATAAAAAACTTACGGCTCAACATACATCACCTCAATTGTATTCAAGTTTAAATTAACCTTATCAAATGGGCTGTTGACTGGAGCGCTGTAAATCATCAACTCATTATGTTGAAATAGACCATTTTTATATCCCTGCAAAAATGCCTGAATAGGAATTCTCACTTGATTATCTTCAATTTTCCTTGAAACAACAAAATTTGGATCAATGGTATAACTTGTTTCAAATTCAGAAGATGAATCTTCCCCACCTACAGAAGTGTCAATGAATGGAGATGTAAAATTCCAATTTTGTACTGAATCTTGAATAGCGCTAATAACAACATAGAACTCATCTTCCTCAAGAAGATTTGAATCTTCTACGTCAAGAACTAGATTAGAATTTTTAAACAGCTCATTTCTGGATAATGTATTTAAAAGATTTAAATCAAATTCAATGATATATCTTAAGCCCGAGCCTGAGTTAAGCGAAATATAATTAAAATCTTGATCATTAATTGCAGGTGGGCTAAACACACTAACATCTTTTTGTGAAAAGAAGGTAATAAAAGTGTCTAAAGTTGTTTGCTCATCAATAATTGCCTTATACCATACACGCATTTTTGGACCATTCACAGATTCATTGCTTTCAAGAGAAAATAATTCATCAAGCGTACTTCCAGTATTTTTGAGCATAAAAGTTCTTGCTGGATATGTATCTGAATCTAAAAAATACTCCTTGAGGTTGCTTAATGACCCATCTTCTTCTGTAAACATTATTTTAACCGTATCTAAACCTGTTGAATCTGGAGTAAAATCTTCAGGAGATAAATAAACCTCATTTAATAAAAAAGAATTTGATTCAAAATCAACAAAATCACCTTGATTATAGAAATTTAAAGAATCTGAGAATACACTATCGTTTTCAGTTGTAATAGAAAATAGACCCAAATCAAATCCAGTGCTCAAAGAATCTTCTGTTTGAAAGAAAACCATAGCACTATCCACTTGAATTGAATCTGCTAATAGATCAACCAGACTTACTGGAGGAATATTACCAGAAAAAAGGGTCATTTGAACTAATGAGTACAAATTTTCAGATTGTTTTACACTTCCAAAGAATAATTTATCTCTGGTGCTAAATTTAGGATAAGTTTGAAAAAGCTTGCTATTAGTTTGAGGCAAAGTTGAGGTTTGTATAGTTGAATCTTTATTTTCGATTTCGTCGTAAATAATTGTTTTTTCACTACAAGACAAGATAAAAATCATCAAAATTAACAATTTTTTGGCGTCTAAAATGAATCTGAACATATGATTATAAAGCCTTAATAACTTTTTGAATTTCATCTAAGAGAGTTGGAGAATCTCCATCTGACTTTGTCAAGTCAACTAGAGAGCAAGATTTAGAATTTTTAAATATATTAGACTTCATAATATTACCACTTACTTTTTCTTCATCGTCAATTACAATTGTTGCATCTGCATAAGCACAACCAATTTGATTTAAATTATATGATTTTATTTCTTTTTTTGTTTCCATATTAAATGGAAGATTAGAAGAATCAAAAAGGACATCCTTATTTAATGAATTTGTAAGGTATATAGTCTTTATTTTTGAAAGATTTTTATCGTTTTCTGCCAATTTCTTAATTAAAAATGGTACTAGAGCTGATGTCCATCCATTACAAATGATAACATTTGGAAACCAAAATAAATTGGGAAGCATTTTAATTGCAGCTAATGAGTAAAACGCAAATCTGACATCATTGTCAGCAAGAAATCGCCCATTTTTTGATTTGAATAACAAATTATTTAATTCGCCAAACTTTTCTTCATTTTCTAGAAAATAAACTTGTAAACGAGACTTAGGTACAAAAGCACTTTTGGCAGAACATTCGTAATTAATATCATCATGATTAAATAAAATTTCTTTTAGTCTTATGACCTCTCTTAAAATATATTTTCTCTCACTAATGAATCCATATTTTGGCATTAAACATCTTACATCATTGCCTTGCTCTTGTAATCCTAGAGGAATATCTACAGAAAGCTTAGCTAAATTTGAAACGGACGCAAATGGCTCCATTTCGCTATTAATATAAAAGATTTTTTTAACCATGATAATGAGCAATAGAATTTAACGAAACACTATCAAAACTACAACTGCCAATAATAATTAATTTTTTGACAAATTAGATACCAATGAAAGCATTATAAAACAAAGCAACATAAAAGAACCTCCGGCTGAAACGAATGGAGTTGGAAGTCCTTTAA
>Ga0255768_10005752_pt1 | contig 11868 bp, 20 predicted proteins | sample 071ome_33_FD_179983 | JGI IMG/M metagenome (GOLD analysis project Ga0255768, IMG submission 179983) | Coastal salt marsh microbial communities from the Groves Creek Marsh, Skidaway Island, Georgia - 071412AT metaG (version 2) | ecosystem: Environmental > Aquatic > Marine > Intertidal zone >...
TACATTTGAAGAAATCTGAAATTATTACAAAGGGATTAAATCTTGGGGTAGATTATTCTTTAACACATTCATGTTATGATCCAATTAGGGGACTTCCCTGTCAAGAATGCGATGCTTGCATTTTGCGAATCAATGGGTTTAAGGAGTTAAATTTAATTGATCCAATCCTGCAATAATGTATTCAATTAAAGAAATATATTTTACACTTCAAGGAGAAGGATTTCACACTGGAAGACCTGCAGTTTTTTGTCGTTTTTCGGGATGTAATCTTTGGTCTGGTCTTGAAAAAGATAGATCAACTGCTATTTGTCAGTTTTGTGATACTGACTTTTGGGGGATTGATGGTGAAAATGGTGGTAAATATCAATCAGAAAACTTAGCAACTTTAATTGAAAATTTATGGAAGGGAGATGATAGCCCATTTGTTGTTTTTACTGGAGGAGAACCTTTATTACAATTAGATAAAAAATTGATTGATGAAGTACACCGCAAAGGATTTGAGATTGCTATTGAAACCAATGGGACAATTTTACCACCAGATGATATCGATTGGATTTGCGTAAGTCCAAAAGCAAATTCAAAACTAGTTTTAAAATTTGGGAATGAATTAAAGTTAGTTTATCCTCAAAAAAATTTTGATCCTTCAATTTTTGAATCATTAAAATTTGATCATTTTTTTCTCCAACCTATGGATGGGATTGAGATAGAAAAAAGCACGTTAGAATGCGTAAATTATTGTATTAAAAATCCAAAATGGAAGTTAAGTTTGCAAACTCATAAATTGATGGGAATAAAATAATGTTTGAACTAAAAAGAAAATATGAATTTCATGCTGCTAGAAAGCTGACTAAAATAGATCCAAGTCATCCTTGCGCTAAAATACATGGACATACTTTTCACATAACAGTGACTATTAAAGATGTCATAAATGCTAAATCAGGTTGGGTAGTCGACTTTTATGATATCGATCAAATATATAATCAAAAAATCCACTCAATTTTGGATCACTCATATTTAAATGAAGTTCAGGGACTTGAAAATCCTACAACTGAGTTATTAGCTCAATGGATTTGGAACAATTTGAAAAAGGATCTTAAGTCTTTATATTCGATTACAGTCAGTGAAGGTAACAACTATGGTTGTACTTATTGGGGGGAAAATGCCTAAAGCGGATGGAAGACAATTTAATTTTTTATCTGAAGATGCTATCAATTCAGATTTTTTAGAATCTTTCTCTTTTGATAGTCCTAATCAATATATTGTAACTGAGACTAGAGAGTTTAGTGCCGTATGTCCCTTTAGCGGATTACCAGATTTAGCAGATGTTATCATTGAATATTATCCAGAGGGTGGTAAGTGCGTAGAGCTGAAATCATTAAAATATTATTTTGTGAGTTATAGAAATGTTGGTATCTATCAAGAAGCAGTGACAAAGAGGATTTATAAAGACTTGAAAAAACTGCTTCAAACAAATCGTATAAAAATAACTACAATTTATAATACAAGAGGAGGTTTTGATACCACTTGTATTGAAGGAAGCTTATAAGAAGGTAAACAGATGACATATTTTCAAAAATTATATAAAGCAATAACATTGGATGTAGCATTTTACGAAATGGTTGAGTCCGATAAATCCCTAACAAACCAAGCCTTAATGACTGTTATTTTAGTTTCAATCGTTCAAGGTATTATAATTGGTAGTATAAACCCAATTATTTTAGCTCAAGGAGCTCTTGGTAGTGTTGTAAGATGGATAATTTGGTCTATGTTTATTGTCTTTGTGGGAACAAAAATTTTACCTGAGCCTACTACATCTTCGAATACAGGAGAACTCTTAAGAGTTCTAGGTTTTGCTTCGGCCCCAGGTCTTTTATATGCCTTAAAAATATTTCCTTTCATAGGTGGCCTTGTTGAATTGGCGGTCCCTTTTCTTCAAATTGCCGCATTTACAGTAGCAGTCAGACAAGCGTTAGATTTTCAATCAACTGTTAGAGCTGTCGGCGTATCAATAGTTGCGATGATTTTAATGATGATTTCTTTGATGTTATTTATTGGCTTCACCTGGTTTTTTATTGGAATAGCAGAAAATGCTGTTTCTACAACCAATCCATTAATTGGAGCATAATCAATGCTTGAACTCAAAGATTTTTCAAAAAACTATTTAGAATTTATCTTTGAGTGTAATCAGTTAAATAAGCCCCAGGTTGGAAATTTGACTTTGGATAAACTTCAATTATTGATTGAAAATTCTTGTTATTTAAAAGTAGCTATCTTTAATGGAAAGCCTGCAGGATTCTTGTTATGTTTAAAGGAAGATCAAAATTATGATAGCCCTAATTATCAATGGGTGTCCAAAAGATACTCTAATTTTATTTATATTGATAGAATATCAATTATGCCAGAGTTTCAAAATAGAAAAATTGGCACAGCTTTTTATCTTGATCTAATTACTTTTTCTAACTTAAATAATTTTTCTAGTATCACTTGTGAAGTTAATATTCAGCCACCAAATCCTGGTTCATTGAGATTTCATAAAAGATTTGATTTTCTAGAATGTGGTTCGCAATTTACGGAGCAAGGAACCAAAGAAGTACAGTTCCTAATTAAACAACTTAATTGAGTAGGTATAAAAATGAGCAACTTTTGGCATGATTTGTTATTTCCAATTTTCTTTTTTATTGTTTTTGTCGCTGCGCATATTGGATTATATCTAATGGTTTTTAAAGGAGACAAAGGGAAATGAATAAGAAAAAGAAATTAGTCAATATTAAGCACAAGAAAAGAAAATTAAGATTAAAGTCAAAAATACAATCCCTATTAAAAAATAAACCTGTTAAAGAAACTTCTGCTAAAAAAGAAACAAAGAAAAAAAGTCCAAAAGCAAAAAAAAGCTAAATTTTTGCAATGAAAATCCCAAATAACACGTTGGGTCTTTTTGTAATTTCCATAATTGTCCTCCTCAGGAGCAGAAAAATTGTTTTTGCTATTCTTTTTTTAACCATTTATCCATTTTATTATTTAATCAATTCTCTATTTCTTTTTTTGGATAAGATATTTATTCCCTCACATCGTGAAATAAAAATAAATAATCCTGTGTTAATTATGGGAGTCAATCGAAGCGGTACAACTTTTTTCCACAAGGTTTTGTCAAATCTAGATCAATTTCAAAGTAATACTACTTGGGATTATATTTTCCCTTCAATCATTTTGAGAAAAATTTTGAATCCAGTTTATTGTTTGCTAGTAAAATTTCAATTGACTAGCGTTGAAGGAAGAAAGGGTGGGCATTCAGTTAAAATTAATAAGATTGAAGAGGATGAAATGCTTCTGTTTCTTCATCGATTAGACTCTCAATGGATTTCAAATCATTTCATTCCTTGGTACAAAACTGACAAAAAGTTTTCCAATCTTTCATCAAAATTTTTAATTAACAATTCATCCAATATGAATCGCCATCGAGATTCTGTCGATTTTTTGAAGCAATTTTGGAAAAAACAACTTTACTTAAGTAACAAGTCTCAAATTTTGTCGAAAGCAAACCCATTTATATTTAAAGGACAAACAATTCAGTCTACTTTTCCAAATATTAAGATGATATTTCTTATAAGAGATCCAAAAGAAGTTTTAGTGTCATATTTCTCTATGCAAGAAAAAATTAAGTTTGGTAATAGACTAAATACTAATGAAAGAATTCTATATCGTGAATCTGCATATAAAGAAATACAAATATGGTATAAAGAGACTGAAAAATTAATAAAAGAGCTAAAACCTGATAGCTTTATGGTTATAAAATACTCTGATTTAATGCAGAATTTTCAATGGGTTATGAATAATGTTTCAGCTTTTTTAGATTTACAACAATCGAAACATTTAAAAGAGTTGCTATCAGAATATGATCCATCTAATTATTCATCTGAACATAAAAATTTCGACTTAGAATATTTTAATTTACTTGAGAAGAAAATTCATCAAGATTTTGATTTTGTTTATAAAAAATACTTTAATTAGTTTTTAGAATGCAAAAAATAGCAATATACTTCCTTTTTTTATTTTCGACAGTCATGGCCCATTGCCAGTTACCCTGTGGTATTTATGACGATGCCATGAGAATTAGGATGATTGAAGAACATGTCTTGACTATTACAAAAACAATGAATTTCATAAAAGATAATCAAGGGAATGAGAATCAAAGTTTTCAAATAGTAAGATGGACAATGAGCAAAGAAGAACATGCTCAGGAAATTCAAAATATTATCAGTGAATATTTTTTAACTCAAAGAATTAAAATCAATGATAAAGATAGTTTGTATCTTCAAAAGCTGCAACTATTGCATGTAATTTTACTTGATGCCATGAAATGCAAACAAACAATTGATACGAGTCATGCAAATAATTTATTAGCGAACTTAAATAGTTTTGTTAATTTATACTTTGATGAACATGGAAAATCACATTTAAATGATCTTAAAAACAAATAGAAATTATCTCATCTTTGTAGTTGTTCTTTTGATTTTAGTTCTTGGAAGAATCGTACCACATCCTCCAAATGTTACCCCATTAATTGGATTAATGGTATTCTCATCTCAATTATTAAAAGGAATTTCGTTTTTATTAGTTCCAGTTATAGCAATGTTTTTAAGTGACTTAATTGTCAATAATTATATTTATGCTGGTTATTTCACAGATTTTCAGATTCTTACTCCTGGATTTATATGGATTTATTCTCCTATTATCCTTTTTGCTTTTTTAACTAAAGCTAAACTATTTCAAACTGTCAATTTCCCAAAAGTTGTTGGATTAAGTCTTTCAGGTTCAACAATTTTTTTCCTAGTAAGTAATTTTGGGGTTTGGGTTTCGAGTGGAATATATGCCTTGAATTTCCAGGGCTTGTTGCATTGCTATACTCTAGCAATTCCTTTTTATGGTAATAGTATCGTGGGAGATTTGTGCTTTTCTATTTCGCTATATGTTGCCTATAAACTCTCAACAGAGATTTCAGAAACAAGTTTAAAAAAAATATAAATTGTTGGTTATAGACAAATAACTAATTAATATTGACCAAAATTATTAACTAATAAAGAGAGTAGAATGAGCGATAAACACAAAGGTACTGTCAAGTTCTTCAACGACAAGAAAGGCTATGGATTTATCCTTAAAGAGGATGGTTCAGACCTTTTCGTGCATTACTCCAATATCAATTCTGACAGAGGATTTAAAAGCTTGAAACAAGATCAAGCAGTTGAATTTGAAGTGGAAACAGATGATAAGGGAGAAAAAGCCGTCAATGTTACAGCAGTTTAATTATTAGTTAGTAACTTCATTAATTTGCTTAAGATTTTTTGCCTCAGTAGCTCAATGGTAGAGCAGTGGCCTCTTAAGCCATTGGTTCAAGGTTCGAGTCCTTGCTGGGGTACAAATTCAATCAATGATCCTAAAGAATAAAAATGTAGTTATCACTGGAGCAGCATCCGGTATTGGACTTGGTCTTGTAAAAAGGTTTGCTAAAGAAGACCTAAATTCTCTTCATCTATTTGATATTTCTCCCAACATTTTTTCTATCGCAACTAAGTACAATGCGAATGGCTATATGGTTGATGTAACTAATGAAGAACAGGTAGCTATTGTAATCAAAAAAATTATTGAAAACGATGGATCAATTGATATTTATTGTTCCAATGCTGGCTATCAAAAACTAGGTACTTTAGATATATCTAATGATGAATGGGACAAAATGTGGCAAATAAATGTTATGTCCCATGTTTATGCAGCAAGAAATTTATTTAATGAAATGATTAAAAATAAAGGTGGTTATTTTTTAATTACTATTTCAGCTGCAGGATTATTAAATATGAATGGTTCATTAGGGTATGCAACGACAAAGCATGCAGCTGTTGGTTTAGCTGAAAACTTTTCAATAATGTATGATTCCAAAGGAATTAAAATTTCTATTCTTTGTCCTCAATTAGTCGATACTGACATGTTAAGATTAGCTGATAATATTTCTAGAGACCATCCTTTATTTATAGATGGAATTTTATCTCCTGAAGAAGTTGCTGAATGCGCTTTAAAAGGTATTGAAGATGAATCATTCTTAATTTTGCCCCATCAACAAGTCAAAAAATATATTCAATTTAAGTCAGCAGATTATGAAAAATGGTTAAAAAGCTTTAGTCAACTTGTTGAAAATGAAAAGTAAATTACTAGCTTGGATTATTTTTTTTAGATTTTATTTTAAACAACTGTCAATAAGCTTAAAATTATTAGTTTTTTTAAATCTATTCTTACTTTTGAGTAGTATTTTTCTCAGTATACTTCATTGGATGAAAATTAATATTTCTTCTTATTATTTTTTTATAACAATAGTAAGCGCACTCAACCTTGAATTTATAAGAAAAAAAACGATGCAACTTTAAATAATGGATGACTTAAGAATTAAAAAGTCATTCCAAAACCAACATACAAACCCTTAATCAATAGTTGGAGTTGTTTTTCTTGATCTTCAGAATATAGACTATAGTTAAGACCAACAGTTAAATAGGCCGGAGATGTCTCCAGTTGAAAAAGTTTTCCAATAGTGCCTTGAATGTGTTGATCATCAGCATCTTTATTTTTGAAAACTCCATTGATATAGAAATCTGGCATAGTATACATTAGGCCTAGGCCATATTCAGTACCAAGTCCATTTTCTTTATAATATTTGGCATAGAAAGCTAAATTATTTCTAAAGAAAAAACCAAGTTCAGGTTTTAAAGTAAAAGTAGGATCACCCTGTACATTTTCAGGAGCATTTCCACCAACTACATCATATTGAAGTATTTCACTTCCGACCCAAAAACTTCCAGAACCTATCTGTCCACCCATTAGATAAGAGTTTTCAGAAACATCTTGAGAGAAAATCATTGAAATAAAAGCAAGTAAACCAAAAATCTTTTTCATATTTTAACCTTATAGTTTTTAATTTAATATATTAAATCTAATTAATACAAAAAACTATAGAAATTATGAACTGGAAATGCAAGCATACTTGGAAAAAATCAGCTATTAACACTGCTTGGTGTTTGCTAGGTTGCTCCATAGGTGATTTTTGTACAATCTATGCTTTTCAAATAATTGAACATTCTTGGATGGTATGGCAAGTTATGTTGCTAGCCATGATAAATGGATTAGCTACTAGTATCATGTTGGAAACTTATATCTTATCAAAACAGATGAATTTTACTGAAGCTTTAAAAACTGCTTTCGGAATGTCATTTATATCAATGATAGCCATGGAGTTAGCAATGAACTTGACAGATTATTTTCTTACTGGTGGCGCTGTGATTGTATGGTATGCAGTTCCAATAATGTTAATTGTAGGTTTTATAACTCCTTGGCCATATAATTATTGGAGATTGAAAAAATATAATGCAAGTTGTCACTAATGGAAATTAAACTTAATAACACCAATATCATTTTAACTGGAGCTAATAGCGGAATTGGTTTTGCAACTGCTGAATTACTTTTAGAATCTGGTGCCAAATGTATTCTTCATTATAATAATAATTCTAGTGGAGTTGATAAATTAAAAAATCAATTTCCTAAGCAAGTCAAAATTTTTCAAGCAGACTTTAATAACTTAAATCAAACCATTGATTTTTTTAATTTTTCTGTTCAAGAATTGGAAAAAATTGATGTTTTGATAAATAACGCTGGGACATCAATTATGAATGATATTTCTCTAGATGACAAAACATGGATTGCTAATTGGGAAAAGATAATGAATATTAATTTGCTTTCTTCAAGCCTATTAATTAAAAAGTCTTTACCACATTTCATAGCTAATCAATCAGGTAGAATCATCAATATTGCATCAAGAGCAGCCTTTAGAGGAGACACCAAAGATTACCTAGCCTATGCAGCATCTAAAGCAGGTATGGTAGCAATTATTCGATCGGTCGCTAGAAATTTTGGGAAAGAGGGAATAAAAGCTTTTTCTATTGCTCCAGGTTTTACCAGAACGGCGATGGCTCAAAAATCAATAGATAAATATGGAGAAGATTTTGTTGTTAAAGATATTGCTCTGACTGAATTGACTGAGCCCAAAGATATTGCGCCTATCATAGCACTGATTTGTTCTGGCGGTTTTGATCATGGAACAGGATCCAACATTGATATCAATGCTGGAAGCTATGTTCGATGACATATATTTTGTTATTAAACATAGTCTCTGCATTTATTTTAATTGGCCTAATCCTTACCATTCAATTTGTACACTATCCATCATTCCGATATATTTCAAATAGACAGTTTGAAGAATTTCATCGTTTTCATTCTAAAAGAATTTCTTTCGTTGTCATTCCGTTAATGTTAGTAGAATTAGTTTCTTCATTGATTCTTTACTTTAACAATCAAGACAATATGATAAGTACAGTTTTTCTGATTAATCTAATTCTTGTGGTATCAATATGGGCTCTGACTTTTTTAGGAATTGTTCCTATTCACAATCAACTTGCGAAAGCTTTTGATATTCTAACCTTTAAGAAACTTCTATTATTTAATTTTTTCCGTACAATCTTGTGGATATCACGTGGGTTACTTATGATTATTCTATTAGGGTTTTTATTTGAGATTATTTGATTGTTTGATATGAAAACAACTAGATTAAAACTATGAGTCCATTTGTTTTATTTGGCCCGATGCATATTAAAACATTATTCATAATTGTTTTGATAGCATTATTGTTACCTGGTTTATTAAACAAATCATTAAATAATAATGCAATAAATAAATTTAATATAGGTTTAGCTGCCTTATTAATTAGCAATGAATTATTCAAACCATTTTATTTAACAGTTCTAGGTGATTTTAAATGGTCAAATACCATCCCGCTTCATTTATGTCATATCTCATCATATGCGACAGGTTTGTATTTAATCACTAAAAATAAAAAGTTTTTTGATTTTGCATATTTTTGGGGACTTGGAGGAGGATGTATGGCTTTATTAACTCCTGATATTGAATTTGGATTTCCACATATTGATTTTATTTCATTATTCTTTGGTCACGGTCTTTTATTTTTTGGCATTATGTACATTTTAAAAATTTACAAACCAATAATAACTTTTCATTCTTTGTTAAATGCATGGAAATATGCCTTTATGATATTCCCTTTTATTTACATAATCAATCTTGCAGTTAATATCTTTGCAGATCCAAATTATCAATCCAATTTATGGTATTTGGCTAGCCCTCCTGGAGGAGCATCAATTATGGATTTTTTTCCAGCGATTTTTCAAAATCCTCCAATGCATATACTTCCTTCAATAGTTATTGGATTTTTAGTATTTTTATTTCTTTATTTACCAATGTATTTAATCAATAGAGGAAAATCATGAAAAAGTTTTATTTTCTAGTCATGTTATTTAGCATATTAAATGCTTCTAGTAATCCAGTTGGAGTAAAATTCCCAACCATAAAAGGAATATCGCTTTCTGAGAAAAGTGTTACTTTTCCTGATGATTTAAATAATCGAGTTACTGTTTTATCAGTTGCATTCAAACAGCAAGCTCAATATTGTATTAATAGTTGGGCAGATGAATTTTTAAAAAAATATGGTCTGAATCAGTCAGTTCTATATTATGAAATACCAATGTTAGGAGCTCAATGGAAAATGGCTCGGAATTGGATTGATGGAGGTATGAGGGGAGGCGTTCCAAAGCCGTTGCATGACTTTACAGTAACATATTATGGTCCCCTTAAAAAGTATTATAAAAGCTTAGGAATCAATGATAAGTCCGATTGCTATATCTATGTATTGGATAAAGAAGGTATTGTTCAGGGATATTTTCAAGGGTATTCCAATCCAGAAACCATTAAAGATTTTTTTAAATTAATTGACTCATTGAATGATTAATAGTGTTATTTCTAATTATAAAGATTTTTTAATTGCTTCGGAAAAAGCAGCTATTTCTGCTGCAACTGTTAGAGGCAAGGGAGATGGAAAGTTAGCGGATAAACTTGCAACTGATTCTTTGAGGAATGCACTTAATTTAAATCAGCACTCAACTAAGGTTGTGATTGGAGAAGGTGAAAGAGATGATGCTCCGATGCTTTTCATTGGCGAAATTCTTGGTAAAAATAAATCTGGGATGAAACTAGAACTTGCAGTCGATCCATTAGAGTGTACAACTAATTGTGCAAATAATTTACCTAATTCCATGACAGTGTTAGTTATTTCTGGAGAAAACACTCTTCTCAATGCTCCGGATACTTACATGATGAAAATTTGTGGTCAGAAATCCTTAAAAAATCATTTATCAATCAATCATTCTGTTAAAAAAAATCTTTCAATCACTTGTGAGGTTTTAAAGAAAAATCCTGAGGACTTGAAGATAGTCATTCTTGATAGAGAAAGACATGATAAACTGATAAAAGAAGTTAAATATTTTGGCTCAACACCAATTTTAATATCTGATGGTGATGTTTCAGCCGGAATTGAAGCGGCGGAAGGAAAGGTTGATTTACTGTATGGAATTGGAGCTGCCCCAGAAGGAGTTATTACAGCAGCTGCTGTTAAAGCATTGGGTGGATTTTTCTTAGGAAAGCTTATTTTTGACAATCAATCTTTTCTTAATCGATCAAAAAAAATGCTGGGTAATCAAATTGATAAAATTTGGTCTGAAAATGAACTTTGTAAAGGAGAAGATTATTTTTTTATAGCAACAGGTGTTTGCGATGGGTGGGTTCCTGGTGTTAAATTCAACAAAAATTCGATTAAAGTTTTTTCCAAAATTATTTTTGGTAATTCATCAGAGATTAATCTTATTGAAAGAGAATATTAACTTATGAGTCTTGAAAAAATAGCTAATCAAATGGTTCAGTCTGGAAAAGGTATCCTTGCTGCTGATGAGAGTACTCCTACATGCAAAAAGAGATTTGATTCTATTAATCTTGAATCTAATGCATTAACTAGAAATCAATATAGAGACATGCTTTTTAATTCTCCTGAATTAGAAAACTATATTAGTGGTATCATTTTATTTGACGAAACTTTCACTCAGAAAGATCTTTCTTCAGGTCAATTGTATCCAGAATTTTTGTCATCAAAAAATATTTTACCTGGAATCAAGGTGGACTTAGGGTTGACATCTTTAGATTCTGCTAAACAAGAACAACGAACCATAGGCCTTGAAGATTTGTATGATAGATCATCTTTTTATTTCTCCAGAGGTGCTAAGTTTTCTAAATGGAGATCTGTTTTCCATATAACTAACGATCTTCCAAGCGATCAATGTATTCAAAAAAATTCTGAAGATCTTGCAGAGTATGCTTTAATCTGTCAATCAATCGGATTAGTCCCCATTGTCGAACCGGAAGTTCTGATGGATGGTAATCATTCTATTCAAAAGTCATATGATGTGACCTCAAAAGTATTAAATTTGGTTTTTGAATCTTTAAGTTCAAAATCTATCAATTTTGAAGGAATGATTTTGAAACCAAATATGGTTTTATCTGGTTATGAATGTAGTTCTCAGTCCAGCATTGAAGAGGTTGCAGAATTGACTTTACAGTGTTTAAAAAATAATGTACCATCCAGTGTTCCCGGTATTGCATTCCTGTCAGGCGGACAATCTGAAGATTTAGCAACTCGTCATTTAAATCAAATGAATCTATCAAAAAATCCATGGAAGTTAACTTTTTCATATGGTAGAGCTTTACAGACATCAGCTCTCAATACTTGGAAAGGTCAATCAAGTAATATTACCCCTGGTCAGAAAGCTTTTTTAAATAGAGCAAAGGCTAATAGTTTAGCCTCTCAAGGACTTCTTTAATTAATTTTTTGAAAAATTAAAACTTTATTTGAAGTCTCAATTTCAAATTGGTCGCCCA
>Ga0255768_10005757_pt1 | contig 11863 bp, 13 predicted proteins | sample 071ome_33_FD_179983 | JGI IMG/M metagenome (GOLD analysis project Ga0255768, IMG submission 179983) | Coastal salt marsh microbial communities from the Groves Creek Marsh, Skidaway Island, Georgia - 071412AT metaG (version 2) | ecosystem: Environmental > Aquatic > Marine > Intertidal zone >...
ATATATCATCAACGACTTTCCAGAAGCAGTTGGAGATATCAGCAACTTTCTATTATGTCTTAAAGCGTCGTATACTCCCTCTACTTGGTATTCGCGGGGGGAATACTTGCAAATAGAATTCATATAATCCTTCACACCTTCCTTTGAGATGAAGTCATTGACCTCAAAAGGAAGACCATAGAATTTGTTGTCTGCAAACTCATAGGTATATTCGTGGTTCTCACAGAACCTCGTCAGTTTGTCTAATAACCCGACATATATCTCACCAGTCTGGGTATTAAATAAACGAATCTTTCCGTCCCAGTACTTATTACGATACTGAGGCATAAATTTTGCGCCTGGTACATCAAAGGTAAACTGGTCTGCTAGTTCGTAGTAGACGTGAGGTTCTGCTTTTACCTGAAGATATACTTCATTCTTTTTTGATATAATCAAATGAGACATAACCCATAAGTTTCACCTATGGATATTTAGTCTGCTAGTCCAATACCACTTATCCCAAACCTTCTTCCATAAGAAGGTTTGAAGTTTAAACCTGCTGGACTTTCTGGTTCCGGTGTTCTTCTTATTCCTTGAAGACTTCCACTACCACCTCTACCACGCCATTGTTGGTTGAGATTTTGTCTATCCATTTGTGTTTGTAGTGTTCTTCTCTGAGATCCAAGTCTATTGTTCGCAGCAGACCTTGCTTGACTTCTCTTTGCCCTTACACTTTCTGGTTCATCGTCAACTTTTTTCATCGCATCAAATCTTGCTTTGGCAGAAACACCTTTCACTAAATTATTGATTGGATCGCCAACACCAATTGAACTATTAAGCTTTTGTCTACCGACATTCATTCTAGCGTTGGTCATTTTTTTAGACCAACTTATAGTTCTAGTTGGAAAACCTTCATCATCATAAGGTTGATCCGATGTGCGAAGAGGAACATATCCTTCGCAAGTAGACATAAACTCTCTAAAAGTCTTCATTTAACTTTTATTTTTATTTATTTAAAATCCTGCTTGGAATTTGTGCCAGTCAATAGCATTCTTGATTTGAAAATTTCTATTCGAAATCATCTTGATAATATCTTCAAGAAATTTAATTTCAGTATTGTAATACTTTATCTTTATATCAAGTTTATTAAGCTTCTCATCCGCCTCTATATGCCTCTGTAACGCGTCTTTGTCTCTAACCTTATAAGGGAACGGTTCCTGCTCATAAACCTCTGGGTCCGCCTTCCCAGTGTAGTAATTATATCTTTCAAGTCTTACTCTATTGTAAGTTTCCTTTGCTTTCTCTTTTAATAGAGTAATTGTATTGTATAAGGTATAATACTTAGCGTGGAGTTGAGTAGTTTTTAAAGTCTCATCGTGTAAGTTATCAGGGTCGATTTGAGAGTCTTTCTCCCACATCTCCTGAATTTTTTCAAGATTCATAAGCGTGTTCTTCCGTCAGAATCAAAGATATTGTAGATAGTATACTTGAAAGTGGCGTCTGCTGTAAAGTATTGTATGTCGGATACTGAAGTATCAAATTCTAAAGAACTTAATGATACTGGAAATAAGTCTTTGAATTTTACAATACTATTAATGCGATAATTGCTATTTTGTATTATCAAACTACCATCACTGAACTGTTCGTTCATATCAAAAATATTATCATCATTAGTCACAAGGTCTTTGAAATCTTGTGTAGTTTCTGGGAATCCAAGACCAGTCAACCAATTATGGATCGCCATATAGTTAGACATATCCTCATCAACCAAAAATCTTAAATTCAAATCACCATAAGTTAACTTCTCACCAGGGACATCAACATCCTTTAGATATGATGGTTGGATTGCAGTCTGTAAGGATAATTCTGGTATTCTAGCACTCGTGCATAAGAAACTTACTTTCGGTTCTTTAGCAAGATTGAATAAAAATCCTGTCGGAGAAAGAAAGTTTCTATTTTGTATTTGATTTCTAAAAGGTGAAACTGACATTTATCAATTTACAATAAGATTAAACCACTCTTCGCTCATACCCTTAATGATATTGTCTGCAGATTCTCTATCTTCTGCATATCCTTCAGAAATCAGGTGCTCAACAACTTTTTCATAGTTTTGATTTGCTTCCTTAATTTGCTTTGGTGATGGCTTCATTTTACTATTTAAGTCTTATTTTTATTTAGATAAAAAAAGGGGTCCTTTCGGACCCCCGTGATAGATATGTGAATCGAGATCACATAAGGTTTGCAACAGATACGCGACGATAGTAGCGGTTGCTGTTAGCGGTGATGCGACCCGTGTTAGCGTGTGCAGGACCTTCAGCGAATGGGTTAGCAACGAGACCATAACGGGTCTTGAAGCCAATCTTGGGCTGGAAGGTGTCCTGACCAACGGCACGAACCATCTGGAGAGGAACGTATGGGCAGTAGAAGAGACCAGCGTCATAAGGTGAAGAACCCTTATAACCAGCAACATAGTACTGAGTAGCAGCACTGTTTGCAGCATATGGGTCAATGTAGACGCGGAACTTACCAGCAAGAACACCAGCGAAGGTGTTACCTGAGTCGTCAACGTTCAGGTTAGCGTTGAGTGCAGGGGTGTAATCCAGGACACCAGCCATGGTCAGTGCGGAGGCAACGTCTGCGGAGCAGAGGATCATGTTGCCCTTCCCTCTACGAGTTCTTTGTGCGATTGCGTTAGCATCGCGCTCGATTTGGAAGATAAGACCCTTGAACTTCTCAACAGACCAACGACCGTTGGAGTCAACGTCGAGGTCGAAAGTACCAGCAGTAGCAACGTTGGTCTGTGCACCAGACTCAGCGGACTTGTAGATGGTTCTGATGACTTCGCGGTTGATTTCAGCGAGAATCTCAGTGCTGAGGATGTTAGCAAGCTCAGCTTCTGCATTCAGACCGTGAATTGCCTTCAGGTCTTGTGCGAGCTCAAGCGAGTACTCAGCTTTCAGGGCGCGTGACTTAGCAGTAACGGTGACCTTCTCGATCGAGAAAGCCATTTCGTTGAAGTCATTACCTGCTTCACCCAGACCTTCAGCGTCTTCGGTGTCCATACCACGACCGACACTGTATGCTTTCTGAGTAGCATCAGTCGAAGGATTCAGTGCGCCAGGGTTGGTACCAGACTGTGCAGTTGTACCGAAACCAACAGCAGCACCGTTAGAACCAGGAGTATAAACATTACCGAGTGCTTGATCGGTACCGATTCCAGAGAATGCGGAATCTGCTTCGTTGAACAGTGCTTCGGTTCCAGAGTTGCTGGTGTAGCGGGAACGCATTGCGAAGATGAGTCCAGTAGGACCGTTCATTGGTTGAACGCCTGCGAGGTCATAAGCGACCAGGTTAGGCATGGAGCGTCTGATCAGGGAGATCAGAACGGGGTCGAAACCTTGAAGTGCACCGGATGCACCGCCACTCAGACCAGCAGTAGCGCCAGAAGAAGTGGTGAAGTTGGTTGGTGCTTCGTACAGAAACTCGCGCTCTTCACGGAGGGCGGTCTCTTGGTTCTCCAGGAGTTGAGCAGTAACGGCTCTACGATGTGAATCTTTGATAGGATCCAGACCTTCGTAGTCCAGAAGGGGTGCCCACTTCTCCTGCAGATGCTCTAAGCTAGGCATTTGCTGCATTTGAATTTACCTCTTTTAAAAAGTTAGTTTGAATTTATAATAAAGAAATCACTTTTTAGAGACTCTCTTCAGAGTGCTCATGTATGATTCCATAAGGGGTGAAGCGGAAGATTGCTCAACTGCTTCTCTTCCTTCGGAGATGGTCTCTGAATGGTCTCTTTGAGTACCAGCGTTTGATGGGAAATAAGATTCTCTCAAAGTTGCCAGTTTCTCACGATAGTCTGACTCACTTTCAAACTCAACATTTTCTGCAAGAGTAGCGAGTTTGTCCTTCTGAGAAAGTGCAAGACCCTCAGCAACCTCTGCAAAAATTACATCGGCGGTTGACTCTGCTAATCTTCTATTAAGAGCAACATTTCTTTCGATTTGCTCGTTGAGTTTTGTCTCCATTTCATCAAGTTTATCTACCATACTCTCGATTACATCATATCTATCTTCAGGGATGGTTACATAATGATCTTCAAAAAGACTCTTCATTCCGACAAGGAATGATTCGGTCATTTCGGTCTTCAGACCGTGCTCAACTGCGAGAGCGTTCTCTTGGATCCACTCATCGGCAACATACTCAAGGTATGCGTCGAGTCTGTCTTCAAGACCTTCTTTAATTGTTACGATTTCTTCTACGAGTGCTTGCTCATAGGTTGCTTGGAGTTGTTCTTTGATTTCTCCAACCTTTGACTTGATAGCAGCTTCAAAAATGGTGCGTGCTTTCTCTTGGAATTCCTCAGAGAGCTCTTCACCTTCGAGGAGAGCATTAACATCTTCTTCGATGCTAAACTCTGCTTCTACTTCTTCCTGCTCAGCAACTACCTCTTCAGAAGTCTCTTCCTCTTCAGATACTTCTTCTTCTGCTACGATCTCTTGCTCTTCGTCTGCCTCAACTTCCTCAGCTCTCATAGCTTTGGCGTTGACGACATCCTTGACTTGAGCAAGGGTCGCTGCAGGATCTCTGAGTTTTGCTGAATCGTCATCGGGACGATAATTTTCTGGGGTAGGACCGCCAAGATCTTCAACAGGAATACCTGCTGATTGCATTGGCTCGGCAGGAGCAGCCCCTTTGGTTACTACGTTTTCCATTTCTTGTAAATTGCTACCAACGGACATTTGAATTTTTGATTAGTTATAATCTATATTTATTTATAAATTAAAGATTTGAGAGAAATTCGTTGAATAAATTCAACTTATGCTCTTCAAGTCTTCTTTGGTCAACAAGAGTATTGATTCTCTTTTGAGTTCTTTCTGCGAGTTGCTCACGAAGGATTCCTCCTTCCCAAACCCACTCTTTACCTTCCATAATTCCCTGAACAAAAGCATCAGGTGCAGAAGGATCGGCAACGATATCAGCAGCAGTTGCTAACATGAAATCTTCACCGACAATCTTATGACCTTCATTGGTCATACGAAGTGAACCAACACCACGAGAAGAAACACCGAGACAAACACCTTCTTTAATCAAAGAAGATGCAATCTTGCCCATAGGAGTTTCAAGAAGTTGTGCTTTACCAATAAAATTATTACCATCTTTATAAAGTTCACAAATCTTGTGTGAAACACGGTCAAGATTTACGGTAGGTCCATCGGGGTGACCAAGTTCGCCAAGAGCACGACCTTTACAAACAAAATTTTCATTATAACGATTGACTTCCTTCTCCATGATTTGCATGGGATAAAGTCTACCGTTGCGGTTTACTTGCTCTGCCTGTAAGAAAATGCCTTTGATAAAGCACTTCTGAGCACCACCTTTTCCTTCGGTGATAAACTCTACCTTGTTGATTTCTTCTGTGATGAGTTTCATTTGTTTATGCGGTAAATCCTACTTTTGCACCAACTACTAAATTATCGGATGCCCAAATTTGGTCGGCAGCATTCTTCTCAAAAAATTCAACATGACTCTGAGGAAGAGTCACTGATGCTGTATTTGCATAACCAGTTGTTGTGCTTTTTGCAATACTGACCGTAGCAACACCACTAACTCCATTATAAACACGAACTACAGTAGCACCACCCAAAGTTGATGTTGATCCTAATCCAGTTTCTGTTCCTATTAATAATGTTCTTGCCATTATTCTTGATCCTCTTCTGGTTCTTGTTCAATTTCAGTTTCGGTTTCATCTTCATATTCTTGCTCACCAAACATTGATGCTGCTACAATTGGTCTAGCAACTTCAATTCTTTCAGCGGCTTTTGTATATAAAGCATTTTTAATAGCATCAGAAACTTCTGCAGGAGAAGCATCTGTAGCAATCAAATCGATAATATTATCCATAAAAAGTTAATGAGATATATTTTTTATTTATATCTCTGCCTTCTTAACATCCTTTTGAACCTGAGCATCAACTTCTGCTGCTTGAGCATCCATGTCTTCTTCAGTGGGAACTTCACCCATTCCCATTGTGTCTTGACCCATTCCTTCCATACCAGATCCTTCACCTGCTTGAGGTAATGGTTCTCCAGTAATTGGGTCAACTTGAGAAGGATCGGGAATAATTCCCTTAGCGATCTCATCCTCAATCTGCATATCAATTTCGATGATTTCAGAATCAGTTTGACGAAGAACTCTCTTTCTTACATATTCTGTTGAGTAATACTTACCAATATATTGCTCAATAGCAGCAAGATTGCCAAGTCTGTTTTGAAGAAGTTCTGCTTCTTTTAATTCTGCAAACTGGTTATCATATAAGAAATCATACTGAATATGATCACTCATAACCTCCCAGTCTTCTGGAGTTACGATGTTCTTGAGAATCAATTGCGTTCTCAACATATCGTTGAACATCTGAGCGAATCTCTTTCTCAGACGACCAACAAACTTAGCAAACTTAAGTTCGTCTCTCAGAATCTCAGAAGAACGACCAAGATTGAAACCACCATCAGCAGCAATTCTTGATTCGGGAACTCCAAGTGCTCTGTAGAGTTTCTTTTGGAAATACTCAATATCGGAAAGTTCACCAAGGTTTTGTCCACCAGGAAGAGTAGTGATTTCGGTTCCTCTACCACCTTCTCTTCTTGGAAGCCAGAAGTCCTCAAGCATACTCATAAACTTGCGGTCATCACGAACTTCACCAGTGTTCGCATCATAAGCAAGTTTATTTCTGTAGCGAGACATAACCTCTTTGAGGTATTGCTCTGCTTTTACTTTTGGAAGATTACCAACATCAATATAGAAGATTCTACGCTCTGGTGCTCTGGACAATCTGTAGATAACCAAAGAATCCTCAATCATTCTCAGTTGATTGAGTGCCTTGATTGCCTTGTGAAGATATGAAAGTACGGTGCCCTTATTTCTATCAACAAGACCAGAACTGCAATATGCTACCGAATCTTTAGCAATTTTTATAGAGTTCTTTCCAGCACCAGAAATCATTCCGGTTGGATAGTTGACTTTTGAAGTATATAAGAAATACTCTTCAATCTCTGGTTCTACAACATTAGTTTCATTATTAAGTCTACCGCCAAGATTTGGACCATTTCCAGGTTTCTTTTTCTCTTGACGGATATACTTCATCTTCATAGGATCAATATATCTCAGATCCTGAATACCCGCTTGAGGATTCTTTAAATCGATTACTTTGAGATAGTAAACTCTACCATCTACATACCAGTTTCTAAAGATTTCGTGTGCTTTTCTGTCGAAATCTAAAATTTCTTTGAGATACTTGAATTCTTGGCGAATGATATTTTTTAACTTTTCGCTAGCGTTCAGATTTGATAATTCAATCTCAACTGGAGAATCATACAAATCGCTAACGATTGCTTCATTCACAACATCTTCGATAGCACCATCACACTCTGGGTGAAGTGCCATCTCACGGTATCTTTTGATAAGGTCGTGTTCAGTTCTATAAACACCTTCTATATCTACATACTGACCATAAAAACCACTTGAAATATAGTTATCAACCCCGTCCTCATTATTTTGAGGAACGGGGGAGACAACTGAGGGTGGTTTTTTCTGGCTATCTTCAATAGAAAAACCAAAAAGTTTTGCCATCGTATAATCTATCTACTTGTTATGGACTATTTAGTTGATATTTTCTCCGCCAGCATTAGCAGAGTTACCTTTAATAGCTTCCCACCAGAGGACCTGAAGTTCAACAGTGAATTCTTGAATTCCCTGAGCATCATATGAAAGTTCGATTGGTGATACTGCGGTTGGGAAAACATCATAGAAATGATACTTTCTCAGGGTATCTCCATTACGATCCAACTGATAAACATAAGCATCTGCTTGATAATCTGCTGGGTTGGTAAGACCAGTGTTATCAGATACCTTGTTGATTGTATTCATCCACTTTTCAAAAGCGGAACGAATAGAGAAGTCAGTATCGTTGATGATTGTGATAGTCCAGGTCTCAAAGGAGCGGTCTCCCGCTACCTTGAGAGTTCTTCCTCTAAAAGGAACTTCGATTTGAGCGACGTTTGAAGCAGGAAGTGCGGCAGCCTTAGTAAGGAATCTTGCCTTGTTCAGAATATCATTCAAACCTTCGACGCTTACAGCGCCTGGGAATGATAATTCAACTTCAAACAGATTTGAGCGAGCACCGCCACCAGTCAGTTTACTCTTGAAGTCGGTAATCTTTCTTAGTGGGGGTGGATTGAGTTGGTTCTTGGTAGCCATAGTTTTTAACCTCTAATTAAATTAAACGTTACCGATTACTTCTTCAAAAGATACGCCAGTTCTTGTGGCGACGAAGGTAAGACCAATGAAGTTGATTGATCTATTTGGTTTGACGAAGATTTCTGCAACAAACTCATTGTTATCAATGACCGCAGCAGTGTTATTTGTTTCATCACAAATAACAACATAATCAAAGATTCCTCTCTTCGCTTGGACATCACGAAGGAATGGTTCGACAGTATTTACAAAGTTTTGTCTTGTAACTTCATCGTTAAATTCGAAGAGTTGATCCTTCGCTGCTGCTGAGATAGCATCTTCTAAGTAGATGAAGAGTTTGCGGACGTTGATTCTGTCGAATGCAGAAGACTTGCCGTAAGCAGTCTTATCACCGAAGAGAACAATTCCAGCACCAGGCGAGAAGATGACTGGGTTGATTCTGTTAGAATACAACTTATCTCTTTGCGTCTTGCTTGGATTATAAGCAAGTTTGACTGCATTCAGAATTGCACCCTTTTCTGTGCCTGCTGGTGAGAACCAAGGGAAGTTGGTCAACTCATTTCTAGCACAGCATCCAGCAATATCTCCATTCAGAGGAACATAGCGGAATGTGTCGCTAAAGCGGTCATACATGTACTTGTAACCACTATCAAGGATACCGTAAGTTGAGGAAGTTACGGGAGCATAGAAACTGAGGACATTATCAGTAATAGTCGCATCAGAATTAACCGTTACTGATCCAACTGAACCATCATTCAAGAATGCGAGTCTGTATGGGGAAACACAAGCAACTGCGTCCTGTCTCAATCCAGCAACAGAAATACACTTGTTAGCAAGAGCTTGTGCAGTTTCTTTTGCGTAGTTTGCAGAACCCATCAGGATGTAATCAACTTCATAATTATCAGCAGTTTCAAACAAATCATAACCAGCAGCAAGTTTGCCGAGAGTTGAAGTTAAAGCACCAGATGCTGTAATATCTGAAGTTCCATCATAGTTTAAACCGCCACCGAGAGTGTAGGTATTTGAACCAGCAGCTCCGAAGATAATTCCGTCTGCATTTTGGTCCCATCCCTGATCTGCTTGGAGGGTGAATCCTGAGCTGAAACCAGTTGTTGTAATTCCAGCAGGTTGAGAACCACCAAATACATTCTGAGAAACATTGGCGAGATACTTTCTCCAGTATGCAGTGCTTCCTACCGAATACTCAGCATCCTTTGCCTTTGAAAGATTGAGGTGCTTCTCAAGAATTGTTCCAGCGTTTCCACTGACTTCTCCAGTAGCATCAATAACGACTACATGGATTTCATCGAATCTTGAGTTTCTAGCAGCAGCATACTCAGAAGTTCCTGGTCTGTCTGCAAGAGTGTTCCAAGAAAGTGTCGAAGAACCTACAGTAGAAATGGTCTGTTGGTCAAACCAATCTAAGGATGAAGTGTAAGAAGTTGTTCCAAATGATGCCGATTGACCAGCAGTGTGGAAACCGAGAGAACCACTTGAAGTGAACTGATAAACACCAGATGGTTGATAATCTACTGTTGTTTCGGTGCTTCCAGAAGATACATGTGAAAGGACCTTTACATAAACATCAGTTCCACTTACTTGAGTAACAACACCCTTCAAGTATCCATCAAGAACTGTTGTTGATCCAACACCAGGAAGAGTTGCCGAAATTGCTTGGGTAACTCCCATTCCAACGGTAACTGATTCTCCAAGACCAGTAGTGCTTACTCCTGAGAGAATTTGATCTGCCTTTGAGTCGATAATTGCAACCTTAACACCGTTTGCCCAAGAACCTGGGTTTCTTGCTGCAAAAGTTACATTTGTAATTGTGTTGGTGTCGTATCCAAGTTGCTCATAATGCTCTTTACTCTTAATCTTAATGCTTGATGCTGTACCAACAAAAGCATTCTTCATATCGTCATCATCTGCTCTGACGATTCTCATGTTTCCGCCATATGCGAGATACGACGAAGCAACTAACCAGTGCTCATAGTGCTTGTCTGTGCTATATGGCTCTCCAAAGATACTAAGAAGGTCCGCCTCAGTTTCAACAACTGTGGGAACATCTACAGGACCTTTTGCGAAAGGTGCTACCTGGGCAGCAATAGAACCCGTAGTTGGGTCAACTCTACCTACGGTTAAGTCAACCTCTCTTACTACAATTCCAGGAGATGCTAAATTTAGAGGCATCTTTCTGTTCTCCTAATCCAGAATATTTCTGAAATTATTTATTAAAAAGTCTATTTTAAACGGGGAAACTGTGCGTGAACTTACCAATCAGGATAATACCATTCTGATTTACTGACTCTTTTCTTTTTATTCTTCAGTACTCTCTTTTTTGTGCAATCTTTGCACTCATAAGAATATGCCGATGGTAAAGCACCTCTACCTTTTCTTGTGAGGTAAAAGTCGTCTATCAAATTTTTAGTTTCACCACATACTCTACACTCTCTATCAAATAATAATATATGATTTAGATTAATCTGGTCATCTAAATCCATTAATAATAATCCCACATATATGACCTATCACCATACTCATCCGTATACCATCTATCTCCATTTGTATCTGTAAAGGATGCCATTGAATTAATTCCATCTTCAATAAATCCAAATGGAGCCATGTCCTGGTCTATCTGATTTTTCTGTTCCTCATAAATTCTCTTGCGGACATCATTATCTGTCATCTCCTTGAAATACTCTTGTGCAACTAACCAAGAGAATATAACAAGACACATTGCTAAGTCATCATTACACCCTTCTTCTGCCTCAAAAGAATTATGCTTCTGGGCAAATGTAGTTAATTCTGATATAATATCATAGTCTAGTGTTAATAACTTATCATCTTCCAGGAGAGTTTTTAGGTTGGAGCAACCCAACTTCTTCACAGCAGCAGTCATTCTTACTCCCATCTGCGATTTCTTACCAGAGAATCCGTGTCCAACTACCTGACCAGCACGACCTCTCATAGCAGCCATCAACATATTCTCATATTCCAAGTCGTAGTGCAAAATATTAGCAACTTGCTCACCAATATCATTTACCTCCACGAGTAACCAAGCATTATTATATCCCTTAGCAGTTTCCAAAATAATATTTGGGAATAGCATAGGTTTGATTTCATTATTCCTATATTTTGCTACAATCTTATATGGAAACTCCGTAATATCAAAAAGAACGAATGCTGAGTAATCATTACCAAGACCACGCGCAACATCGACGGTCATTAAGTAATTATGATTCTCTCTCGGTTTTTCGTAAATATCTAAACCAGCATTTCTTTGTATTGGGTCTTCATATACTAAGTTTCTAAGTTTTGCTGGATTAATAAGTGTATTGACCGATCCTAAGAATTCGCACTCAAACTCAACTTTGAATTGCTCTTCTGAAGTGTTAGCAATAGTCTGCTCTTTCCATACCTGATCTCTACCTGGAACTTCAGACCAGTGGACATCTGTAGGCACATATTCATTCTTACCTTTCTCCGCATCATGCCACATGCGGTAGAAGTGGTTCATACCACGAGGGGTAGAAACAATAATTACCTTTGTGCTCTGTCCAGAAGAAATAGTAGGATAAACAGAGGCAAAGAAGTCATCAGCAATGTGATTCGGGATGAACGCGAACTCGTCAAG
>Ga0255768_10005760_pt1 | contig 11861 bp, 10 predicted proteins | sample 071ome_33_FD_179983 | JGI IMG/M metagenome (GOLD analysis project Ga0255768, IMG submission 179983) | Coastal salt marsh microbial communities from the Groves Creek Marsh, Skidaway Island, Georgia - 071412AT metaG (version 2) | ecosystem: Environmental > Aquatic > Marine > Intertidal zone >...
CCTGAGATTGGAGTTTAGTAATCGTCAACTGGGTATATCTACCCTAATACCCGATCTTGACTATTTTATCTGACCAGTGGGTGTGTGCCGTTTGTGTATCCAGCTTATACGAGGGTTTGCCTTATATATTATTACCCCTTCCTCGTTAAAGAAGAGAGATAAGAGTGTAGGGAATGTAGGCAATGTAGGCAAATCCGAAAAGTCCCCAGAGAATTCCCCCAGAAAAGTTTTCCAAAATGCCTACATTGCCTACACTACCTACATTGGTCTGGGGTTAGAGATGGATCACTGGTTGGATACCGTGCCATTGCATTCCGCTAGAAGTGCGGTGTTGGTAAACATTTGGGAGTTTTTCCATGGCTTTTTTTAGGCCAAACCGGTGCCACCAGTACCGGACAGATTCATAGCTTACATCTACTCCACGCTCATGAAGCAGGTCTTCTACATTCCTCAGTGAGAGTGGAAATCTCACATACAGCATCACCGCAAGTTGGATGATCTCAGGACTGGTTTTGAAGTAGCGAAAGGATACAGGATTGGGCATGTCGCAGAAGTTAATTTCCAAGATGCTGTCAGGCAAAGTGGTTTATTCTGACAGGGCCAACTCAGGCGCTCAAAGCGTGGAGCACGCCGCGAATTTCGGCCAGGCCGCGAAGCCGTCCGATCAAAGGATAACCCGGAAATGTCTTCTTTTGAGGATCAGTCAGAAGTTCGTGACCATGGTCAGGACGGAACGGGATTTGCCAATCTGGGCGCCCTGCAGACCTACGCGCCTCTTCCTCCCCTAACAGGATACGGCACAAGGCTGGAATACTCGTGTCCCCGCTCAGATGCTCAGCTTCTTCAAACGAGCCATCCGGGTCCTTGCGGACGTTTCGAAGATGAACAAAATGGATCCGGTCGGAATGCTTTTGTGTAATGTCGACAAGATCGTTTTCGGGGTTGGCACCCAGCGAACCGGAACAGAGCGTCAGACCGTTAGCAGGTGCGTCATAGGCGCTCATAATCCACGCGATATCATCGGCATTCGAAACAATACGTGGAAGACCGAGAATATCGCGCGGCGGGTCATCAGGATGTACGCACAATCGCATCCCCAAATCCTGTGCGGTTGGAACGACTTCGTGCAGAAAGCGTCGGTAATTTGCCCGAATATCCGCAGCATCCATGCCTCGATAGGTATCGAGCGCGCGCCGCAACCCCATAATATCAAAACGGTCATAGGCGCCCGGCATGCCCGACATGATCGAGTTCAGCAACTCTTTCTGATCTTCTTCACTTGAAGCAACGTACCATTCGCGCGCCTTTGCGATGACATCGGTGGGGTAATCGTTTTCCGCTTCCGCGCGACCCAACATGCAGATCTCGAATGCGGCCATCCGAAACGCCGAGAAGCGCAGGCAAGTTCCGCCGTTTGCGACCGGTGAATTCAACTCAGTGCGTGTCCAATCCAGCAGCGGCATGAAGTTGTAGCAAATGGTATGGACACCCTCGGCGGCCAGATTCGCCATGGACTGCCGGTAGTTGGCAAAAAGCGACGCAAGATCCCCGGTGCCCCGTTTGATATCTTCGTGCAGTGGCAAGCTTTCCACCACATCCCATTCAAATCCTGCAACCCTGATCTTATCGCGTCTTTTGGCGATCGTGGTTCGTTGCCACACTTCGCCATAAGGGATCTCATGCAAAGCTGTAACAATGCCTGCCGCGCCCGTTTGACGAACCTCAGAAAGCTTAATCTGGTCCAGGGTGCCATACCAACGCCAAGTTTCTTTCATTGCCGTACTCCTTCAAGTCGGGCGGTGTCATAAATATCGCCGATTTGGCCCAGAATGGCGACTAATTCGTCGGCGATCAGATGGGTCGGCAGGTCGCCAAAAACCGGTGCTGTTTGGAGCAAATTCTTTGCCAAAGCGGCGTCATCTGAAGCGTTCTTTGCGGCCCGTATAAGCTCCTCTTGAAGGGGGTCGTGAAGCCCAAGTTGTCCATACTTCGACCGCCTTTCGATATACCGGAACCAAGCGGCGACAACCATTAGCAACCGCTTATAGGGCTTCCCTGCCGAAAGGTTTTCAAAAAGCGGCGCCAATATCCGTTGCGGAATTTTTTGGCTGCCATCCATCGCGATTTGCTCCAGTAGATGGCGAATTTCCAAGTTTCGATAGCGTGCTTTTAGCTGACTAGCATATTTATTTAGATCCGTATTTGGTGGTGATACCAGAGACTCAGTTATCTCCTTCCGCCAAAGGTCATCGATGAATCGCTCGATTCGTTCGTCGCGGATGGCCTCTGCAACGACTTCATATCCTGCAACAATGCCAAGATAGGCCAGTGCGGAATGGGTGCCATTGAGCATTCGCAGCTTCAAATGTTCGAATAATTCTACATCATCAACTAGCTGAACGCCGGTGGCTTCAAAAGCTGGCCGTGCGCTATCGACGAAGTCGTCTTCGACCACCCACTGCCGAAATGGTTCGTGCGACACGACAACGGGATCTTGGTATCCGCTGATGTTGTAGGCGCGCTTGATCACGGCGTCGGTTGTGGCCGGAACAATCCTGTCGACCATAGTGCATGGAAATTTGCACTCCTTTTCGATCCAATGCGCCAGATCCGGGTCGATCTGGACCGCCAACTCGCACACGATTTGGCGAGTTAATTTCCCATTTGCCGGTAAGTTGTCCAAAGAAAGAACCGTGAAAGGGCGCAGTCCTCGACGCCTTCTCATTTCCAGAGCGCGCAGTAGAAAACCCGGAGCGGATTTTGGTGCGGGGTTTTGCAGATCATGCTTGATATCAGGATGGTCAAAGTCGAGCGCCGTATCCCCGCCACCGCGGCAATATCCTTTTTCCGTGATCGTCAGACTGACGATCCGGGTTGTTTCGGCGACCATTTCCCGAAGAACCGCGTTTGGATCCTCCGGAGCAAAAAGAACGGACGTAACGACATCGACGACCTGAGACTTCAACCCCTGACTCGACAATTCTAGTGCAGTATAAAGACAACCCTGTTTAACCAGCTTATCACGAACACCCGGGGACCGCAGTGAGACGCCCACCACACCCCAGTCGCCGCCCGACTGCGCCATGGCTTCCTTAATGTATATCGCACCGTGCGCTCGAAAAAAAGCACCAAGCCCCAGATGTACGATTCCGGTTTTCGGAGCGGGTGCAGATCTGCACAGCTTGTTTTTGTTTTCTGATTTCATAACCGATAGGCTTGTTTGGCGAGGTTGACCGTAAGATCCTGCGCCAATTCGAACGCCTCGTCTTCGAACAACCGACCAGATGTTATCAGTGACGCAAGGAAGGCACAATCCACGCGGCGGGCAACATCATGCCGTGCCGGGATCGAACAAAAAGCGCGAGTATCATCATTGAAGCCTACTGTATTGTAAAAACCGGCGGTTTCTGTGGTCAGTTCGCGGAACCGACGCATCCCGTCAGGGCTGTCAAAGAACCACCAGGCGGGGCCAAGTTTCAATGACGGATAAACGCCTGCCAGTGGTGCCAACTCGCGGCCATAAGCAGTTTCATCTAGTGTAAAGACAATGAGTGTGAAATTCGGGTCGTGTCCGGCAACGTCCAGCAAGGGACGTAGGTCGTTCACGTAATCGGTTCTGCGCGGAATATCGAATCCCTTGTCCGCCCCAAATCGCCTGAATACTCCCGAAGAATGGTTTCGGTAGGATCCCGGGTGGATCTGCATGACCATCCCGTCATCCTGGCTCATCTTTGCCATCTCGGTCAGCATCTGTGCCCGGAAAAGTTCGGCCTGTTCCGGTGTCTGCGTCCCGCTGATGATTGATTTGAACAGCGCCTCGGCCTCGGCCGCAGTCAGGTTGGCCGTTTTCGCCTTGCAAAGGCCGTGATCGGTTGCTGTTGCACCATGTTCTTGAAAGACCTTGCGCCGGTTCCGATGGGCATCCAGATACCCGTTCCATGTAGTTGTATCGCAGTTGGTGATCTCTGCAAGGCGCTGGAGGTTTTCAGAGAATTGCGGATGGTCCGGATCAATCTCGGTATCCGGCCGATAGGTTGTAATTATGCGCCCTTTCCAATCAGATTTTGCAATTTCGTCGTGGTGCTCGAGCGTATCCAGCGCACCCTCGGTCGTGGCCATTAAGTCAATATTGAAACGGTCGAATAAGGCACGCGGTCGAAACTCTGGCTGCGTCAGAGAGTGTGCAACCTGGTCATAAATTTCGTCTGCGGTTTCATGAGACAGAACCTGACTGACACCAAAAACCTCTTGCAATGAATAATCGATCCAAAGTCGCGACGGCGTGCCCCTGAAAAGATAGTAATGGGAGGCGAAACGCCTCCAAATCTCTCTTGGGTCCGTTTCGAAGTTGGTGCCATCAATAGGCTTTATGCCCAGATCTTCCAAGGCGATGCCCTGTGAATAAAGCATCCGAAAGACATAATGGTCCGGCGTCACAAGCAGAGCAGCCGGATTCTCGAATGGCGCGTTCTTTGCAAACCAGGCAGGGTCAGTATGGCCGTGGGGACTCACGATTGGCAAGTCACAGACGCTTGCGAAGAGATCCCTTGCCAATCCCAGTCCTTTTGGGTTGCTCGGGAACAGCCTATCATCATCAAGAAGTTTCAATGCTCCGGTCTCTTTTATTGGCGCTGTTTCTTCAGCTTAGTCTCTAGAAAACACAGCTGCTTTTGCCCAAGTCAGCGTACAGGGCCCGTAACCGCGACGCGCGGCTTCGATCTGCATGACCTGCGAATTATCCACTAATACGTTCACTTTCGGCCCATAGGCGTTTACGTAATAGGACATGACGTCCTGCTCGTCTGCCTCGAACATGAGGTCACGAACCTCAAAATCCGCGGCGAATTCATCGACAAAATCCCAGCGTTCCTGGCCCGACTTAACGTTTTCATAAACACCCTCAGCCTCCAAAAGTACCTTCCAAGCGCCGTTTTCCAAAGCACGCCTTGCTTGCGCCTTCTTACGTTTGGCGAATGTGCGCCCATCGACCACCGGTTCATGGGCAAAGGACAATCCGCATTCGACAATCGGCTTAATTCCTTTGCCGTTCACGTAATCCAACAGATCTGCCAGATCTTCGTCATCGATGGTACGTGCGATGACCGAAATTTCCATGACGTCAATGCCCAGCGTGGCGGCGTAGTCGATGACTTCTCGGGTCGCCTGCGATCCCGCATTTAGTGCCTGATCCATGATCGGGTTACCTACCGCGACACTTACACTATGGTCATGACTCAGCCGGACCACCTTTTTGATCTCGTCTTCTGGAATGAAGGTTAACTGGTTCGTACCCAGTTTCAAGATATCGGTCAGCGCACCGTAGCAAGTCAGGAAATCCGCGAAATAATGTCCCAAAATTTTCGGCGCACGGACATAGTTGATGCCGCGTTCGCGTGGTTTGGCCTCTCTTTCGATCATTCCGTTTCTTGCTTCTACAAAGCTCTTTTGGTTTTTCATTTTGTTTCCTTTTCGAAATGGGTTTTCCGCAGGGTTTCAGAGACCACCCAGCCACCATGGAAGCGGCAAGAAATCCGCGATGATGCCAGCGGGATATTGCAGCGTCAGAACTCCTGAAAGAGTCCAGAGAATGATCAGAACCGCCGCTGATACGATGATTGAAACCAAGTACTTGCTACGATCGTGTATCAGGATGAACCCGTTGATCAAGGCCACAGCCGCGATCGGGAACCCAAGCAGAAATACCAAAATAAGGAACACAGGGATCATTGCAAAGGCCCGCACCTGATCGTACAATGTGCCGTGGTTTTCAAAGATGTTCCGGGACATGGTCCGTAAGGTCATATTAGCGTCACTGATGCGGTGCATTTCTGGTCGTTGTTGCACCATTTGCAGACCCGCAATGGATGCAAGCAGCAACAGTAACACGCTGCTCAAAGCAATCGGATAGATGCTGGCGCGGAAATCCAGAGCCACGACCTGAAGGATCATGGTAATGGGAAACAGCGCCAAAAAGCATGTGAACAGGGTCTGTTTGCCAGCCTCTTCCACGGTCGACTTGCCATCTGGCGTCATTTTTTGCCGCAAAAGCAGGAATATCGTGCCCAAAGCCAGGAGGATCATGATAATCGATCCGGTGCGATACAGAAAGGACAGACCATAGGCTGCGCTAACTTGATAACTTAGCAATTCGATTTTTGATGACAGGAAAAAACCGATCAAAAGTGCGGGTCGCGACCAGCCGTAAGTCTTGAACATCACACCGATCGCACCGAACAACATCAAGGCCACAAAATCGATCCAGTCGCGGCCGTTGTTAAAGGTCGCGAAGAAGATCAGCACGACCAGGATGGGAGCAAGAATAAAGAATGGAACGCGAGTAAGTTGCGCCATTGGTCTCGCTAGAAACAGGCACAGGCCTGCACCCACCACATTTGCTACCGCCAACGACCATATGATCAGATAGGTAATGTCCAGCTGGGTCGTGACCATTTCGATGCCAGGCTCAATTCCAACGAGAACCAGACCGCCAAGCAAAAGTACCTTGTTCCCGGACCCCGGAATTCCAAACAGGATCGTCGGAATGAGCGCCCCGCCTTCTTTGGCGTTATTTGCCGATTCCGGCGCAATGACGCCGCGAATGTCGCCGGTGCCAAGTGTTTCGGGGTTCTTGATCGTCTGTTTTGCGTGGCTATAGGCGATCCAGTCAACAACCGTTCCGCCAAGTCCCGGTAGCGCCCCTACAAGCACGCCGACAGTAGAGCACCGGATGATCAGAAACCAATTTCTGACGGCATCACGCATGCCGTGCAGCCAGCCTTCTTCAAGCTTCCCACCGCCCGCAACCGTGGATCTTGATTGGAGCAGTCCGACAATCTCGGGCACCGCAAAAAGCCCCAGCCCCATTACAACAAGTGGGAATCCATCTATGAGATACAACGTGCCGAACGTATATCTGGGGTCTCCGGTAATTTGGGCCAGACCGATTGTACCGATGACAAGACCAATCACACAGCTGGCCAGACCTTTCAGGAAGTTGGCACCCGTCAACGCACCGATCATCAGAAGGGCAAGAATGATCAAAAGGAACTGTTCGCCAAAACCAAAAGACATGATCAGTGGTTTTGCAAAGAAGATCGAAACGCTAAGGATAATCGCCCCAAACAACCCACCAAAAAGAGACGAAAGAAAAGCAGCGGATAACGCCCTCGACGCTTCACCTCTCTTGGCCAAGGGGTGTCCGTCCAGGACAGTCGCCTGTGAGCCTGCTGTTCCGGGAATGCCCAGCAAAACCGCCGGAAAGGTGTCAGACGTAGTTGTCGGCGCGAGGACACCAATCATCATCGCCAAGGCGACGCTTGGTTCAAAAGTGTAGACAAAGGGCAGCAGGATCGCGAGACCCGACGTTCCGCCGAGACCGGGTAGAATGCCCAGTGTTAGCCCTAAAAGTACACCTGCCATGAGATATGGGAAATGTGATATCTGAAACAGCTGCGTCAGCGCTGACATGAACATTTCAATTTCCACGGCGACCTCTTTTGTGAATTCGTTTCGACATTCGACTACATGTTTTGGCGCCACTCATAAATTGCTCTTTCAGTGCAAACCCCGCCTCATATGTGCGTCAGGAGGAATTGGCTGGCCATGGCGCAATCGTTAGAACGCTTTGGCGGTGCGCTCTGCAATTGACTGGCCCCGAACAGAAATTCGGGGCCAGTCTGATTCGTAATTACTGCGTAGTGACTACTTGATACGATAAGTTAAGTTGTAATGCGCGATCGCATCGTTGAACTGCTGCTTACTTGCCTCAGAAAGGTCAACCGCCTTGCCGATGATTCCGCGGACGTCTTCACCAATTACGACAGGGAAAGGCCCGATATTCTTGGGAGCTGCATCGATGAATTCAAGGTCCTTAGTCATTTCCTCGACCGCCTTGCGCCACGCATCAACGATTTCACCCGAGGTGCCAGTGGGCAGTACCAGACCTTTGGAGGCAGGGCCCCAGTTGGCAGCGATCACTTCGTAGGCTTCGCGCTCTGCACCTTCCAGCGGCTTGCCATGCACCTTTTCGTACATTTCCGGGAAGGTTAGCGCATCTGGCGAATAGGACGGACGTTGTACGGATCCATCTGGCTGCAAAACACCAAGTGTCATGAACTGGTGCACTTTCCCGTCAGCAATATCCTTGCTGACCTTCTTCAGAAAGTTGCCTGTTCCGTGCGACGCCATATGCAATTCGCCACGCTGAAATGACTGATACCCAGCGGAGCTGGACAAGCCAGGAATTGGGCGTGCACCGTCAATACCCAATGTTTTATAGACCCAAAGGTGGAACAAATCTGCCGAAGCGGCTGTTTTGAACGGGAACAGGGCAACTGGTAATTCCTGCAAGCCAGAAACGTCATTTGGCCCGTCTGCCAGATCCGCATGCGTAACCCAGTGGGTCGTGGTCGCCAGCGACAAAACCGGTTCGTAGGACAGCAGGTCAAATTTGGCCAGCGGGTTGCCGGTTGCCTGCTGCATGTTCACGGATGAAGATGTCGCAAGCGCAAATGTTCCATCAGTTTTTTGATTGTCGTGGAAAAAGTTGCCGCCCTTGATCGTGCCACCGCCCGGCATGTGCTGAAGCTGGATCACTGGGTTACCTGGTAAATATTTGGACAGGTAAGGCTGGAAAAAACGGAACGTGCGTGACGTACCACCACCCTCTTTGAATGGAATGATGATTGTTACGGTTTCACCCTCGAAATTCACTTCCGCTAGCACAGCACTTCCCGTTACCGACAATACCCCTGCGGCAATCACGCCGGACATGGTCTTTAGCGTCTTCTTTAACATTTTATCCTCCTTAGAAATTGACTGCTTGACTTTGATGCAGCCGAGTTTGGCGGTGCGAGGATTATACCCCAGCACCATTGATGAATGGCGGCCCTGCAAACATTGATGCCGCTTCCAGGGGCCCTGTTGGCGCGCATTCCGAAATGATACGTCCCGAAACGCACGTTATCGTTTTCTACTGATCGCTCCCTTTGATGATATTGCTCTTCCCCCGCAATCCGCAGATCGAGCCCGATTGTTTCCACTGCAGGCGATAAATTTTGATATCGTTATCACCACTAACCATATTCATTACTTGTGACGCACCCGGTTCAATTCCGGGTAACGGTCGAACAATAAATTTGTCGGCCTTTCACCCGACCTAAGCGTGTCAATGAACATGACCTGACTAGGCATGATGTTCGTGACGTTACAGTCACTGCCGAACATCTCGAAATAGTCCAACAGGTTAGTATACCACAACATCTCTGCTTCTTTGGTCGATGTGACTTCGAATGCCACGCGATCTTTACCTAGAATCTCGCGGACTTCATTCAGCACGTCTTTTGCTGCCTCTTCCTGTATCTCAATCTCTTCGTGGTCGATCAAAAGCGTGAAGGCGCCATGCGCCAGAAACGGCTCTGCGCCTTGAGCGATTTCCACTGCGGTGGCAGGCACATCCACAATATCAGACTGACCCTTGCGCCATCCGCGTTCGGGATGGTGCTCATAGATTATACTCATCCCACAATCTATGGCGCGTTGGCGCCATGCTTTGAGTTGTTCATCGGCAACGTCGCCGTAGGTGTTCATGAGTTCGATCACAGGAAACCCAAGCTCAGCACCTGCCTCTATGGCCTCGTCAACAACCCCGTTCTTGTAGGCTCGAAGAAAGAACCCGTGATCTAGATACGGCTGGATCTCGTGCTTTTTATAGAGCTCAATCTTGCGTTTTATCCATTCCGCGGGGTGGTTCAATACCTGCGTGGTTGCGATCTTCACATAGTCAATGCGCTCGCCTGCAACGTCTAAAAAATCTCCAAGCTCGGTCAGGCCCATGCGTTCGTGATACCATGGGGCCTCATCATACCCCACGTCCTTGGCCCAGATCTGGTTGGTCGTTCTCGGCTTTGGCTCAATGCCTTTCAGACCGAATACCTTGGACATCGACATCTTTGTGATCCTCGCTCATTATCTCATTTGAGCTCTTGTTGCCGAATTGATGTCGTTATTCAGCAGCCTTTACTCAAAATTTTGATAACGTTATCATTATGTTTTGAGAAGAGTCAACACCCGATCTTTTTATCGAAGCCAACATCGTAATGCGAATTTGGTACGGGCAAAGGCTTAGTGTAAGGAGCAGGACTTAATTTTGCTTACACAAATTGGGTTCGGAATTAATTTGAGTTGGCCGTAACCGTCATATCTGAAGGCAAAACTATATTTCGCCTGCGCCAAGTCCCATGGTAAGATAGCTAGTCGTCGCTGGCCATTGGTGCTGGACCCATCGATCTCCGCTCAAGCAGTTTACAACTCAATAACTGTCTTCTTGCTGGTTCACCTTCTTTGGATTTCATTTTATCCAACAACGCAAGGGCAGCGGTACGACCAATTTCTCTTCGGTTTTTTTGAACAGTGGCTAGCGGTGGATAGCTTACCTCTCCCGAAAAAATCCCATCCATACCGATAACAGATAGACGATCAGGCACCCCGATCCCTTTGTCATTCGCCACCTGCAACGTTGCGAGTGCCAGGATATCATTTGAGGAGAAAATCGCAGTTGGCAAATCTTGTCGGTCAAGAAATGAATTCATGATCTTTCGTGCAGCGGCGAGAGAGGATTTTGAACTGACGCCATAGTCACTCTCCAATATTAACTCCGGGTCAACTAATAGCCCGCGTTCGCGATGGAACTCACGAAAAAGTTCCGCCCTCCAGTTTGCCCCCGATTTCATGGAACCACCAACGAACAGGGCAATGCGACGATGCCCAAGTTGGTATAACCGTTCCAAAGCAAGGCGCATTCCGCTGCGAGTGTCGTTGCCAACAGTATCGTGCATCGCGAATTTATCTGAATTTGACAGAAGCACAAATGGAGTTGAATGGAGTACGTCAAAAACAGTTGTAGAAGATGACGGAGAAATTATCGCGCCTTCGACGCATGTGCGCACCATATAGTCAAAGTGCTCCTGTTCTACTTCTGGGTCCCAGTCATTATAAAGTTGGACAACGCTATACCCGGCTTCTCTAAGTACCTCCTGAATACCTTTCACCACTTCCGGAAAAAAGGGGTTGGTTATGTCGGCGATCGAGACCGCAATCGAATTGCTCTTCTGCAACCTAAAATTAGCGGCGATAGCGTTTCTTTGATAGCCGACTTTTTTGGCGGCTTCCAAAACACGCTTTCTGGTGTTCTCTTTGGTGCGGATACCGGTTTGGCCGCTTAGAACTCTTGCGACAGTCGCTTGCGATACTCCACACTCTTTTGCCACGTCAACTATGGTTGCTCTTTTTTTTAATGACTTGCCCATGATTTCATTCCGCAAAACCGTGCCCTCCAGCCAAGTTTTCCTAAGTTAATTGCCTTTTATGGACAAAATATAGCCTGTATTCCAGCGCACTGTACAATAACTGTGAGAATATTATCATTCATTTTCTCGAGCTTGCCAAGGGGTGCTGTCAGACAAACCAACTCGAGCATCAGAAGCCTGAATAGCGTGCATTCTATGAGGCGATTAGAGAGCGCCACTCTGTAAGAGCAGCGTCGCGGTTTAGCTTGAAGGTACTGCGAGTTGAGAGTGACCTTTGTGAATTGAAGTGATTGTGAAATGAGGCGTGGATTGAGATTAACCAACAAAGTAAGTACTCTCTTTCAAATCACCTGAATCTAAGAAAAAATAATAATTTCAATAATTTATCTACACTTGTACTTGATTTGTTCCCAGCAATAAAGTATGATACGAATCATCGGACCGCGTGTGCGCGCGATACCCGTGTTTTAACTGAACCGCACAAGTGCCTACCTGCGGACCCCGCTTTAGGGATACCCGCAAAAGATAATCCCCCCAATAGATAAATGGCAGTGG
>Ga0255768_10005765_pt1 | contig 11855 bp, 11 predicted proteins | sample 071ome_33_FD_179983 | JGI IMG/M metagenome (GOLD analysis project Ga0255768, IMG submission 179983) | Coastal salt marsh microbial communities from the Groves Creek Marsh, Skidaway Island, Georgia - 071412AT metaG (version 2) | ecosystem: Environmental > Aquatic > Marine > Intertidal zone >...
GTGGAAAAAGCATCCGTATAGGAGCACACGTAACATGCTGAGCGGCATCCGGTAGTAGGATGTTTGATTGGCATAGATGGAATGTTGGCTGTCGAAAAACTGCACATTGTACATAAAAACCGTATGCACTAGGAACGAAGCAACGGGTAATGTATTATAAACTGCACATTAACTAGGTTAATGTACGTTTTATGTTACATATGTCGACGTAGGTTGGGAAAGGTCAGAGCCCATTGTACAGCAGAAAACACCTACTTCCAAGTCTCGGCTGGATAAGACTCACATGAAGCTATCTTGAGACAGTGCGGAACCGTAACAGGTTCCGTCTGACTGAAACAATCTACATGAAACTTAAACATTATTACTTCGTAATAATGTGTTTTCTTCATAATAACTTATATCAAACAAACGAAGTGAATAGTTTGAGCGTTAGCGAAAACAAATATCTACGAAGTAGATATTCAAACAAATAAATAAATACAAATAATAAGCAATATTTGTGGAACAATTATTATGAAACTTAATGAATTTCTAACTGAAGAAGAACTTGATGAATTAAACATGGATCAAGTAAAAGCTGGACTAAAGAAAACTGGTAGTGCTATTGCTAAAGGAGCAAAAGCTACTGGTAGAGGTCTAGTTAAAGGAGCCGAACTTGGTGCTAAGGGAATTAAAGCTACTGGTAGAGGTGTTGGAAAAGTTGCGGGCGGCACAGCCGCTGGAATAGGTGCAGTTGCCGGCGGTGTTGCTGGTACTGGCAGGGCAATGAAAAAAGGTTTTCAAGCAGGTAGAAATGTAGTTGGTGGTGACGAAACTCCAAAAGCAAAACCAAAAGCTGCGCCAGCAGTAAAAATGTCAAGATCAGCAAGAAACGCTATTAACATACTAAAGAAACTAAGTCCTCAAGAAAAACAAATGGTAATTAAAGCCGCAGGCGTTTAATAAAAAGGCATTCCTGTCTTTTTAGTAGTTTCTAAATTATCTTTAATTATATCACCAATGAGTTGTTTGTCTTCGTATGACAAATTAAACGCTTCGTCAAGTGTTACTCCACCACGCATGTACCAACATATTTTTAGAAGTTCAGCTTTGATTTCTTTTTGCTCGCCTTCTAATCGTTTAACTTCTCTTAGGATCTCAGCAACAGGCCATGCTAAGATCCTTATGCGAAAAAATTTGATTGATCAAATGTAATTGGGACTTCCCATTCTGCAGGAGCACCGAGTGCAATGTCTTCATCTGAACTGTGTACTTTGAAAGGCTCAATTGCAAATTTAGCTTTTTGTTCGTCTAAGTGTTCTGTGATTGTTGTATAAAATGCTTTATCAGCATTATTGATAAACTCATCAATGTGTGTTTGATTAGTTACAACAGTGTCGCCTATGCTTATACTAACAATACTTTTAGATAGTGTATCAACAGTTAAGTCAGTTAATTTTTTAAAACTAACACTAAACTTATCTAGTTTTTCAGAATCTGAAAGTTCTTCATCATTAACAAGTGCAAATATTCTTTGTTCTTCAAATGTTTTCATACTTGCTTGAGTAAATTCTCTATATGTTAGTGGTCGTAACTCTACATCCATGTCTCCTAAACTAAGTTTGTTTTCGTATTCTACAGTAACTAACTTGTTTAGAATTTTTCTTAAATCAACACTAAAAGTTTTTTCTTCACCTGTACCTGGAACTTTAGTTGTTAATTCTAATTCGTCTCCATAGGTTGCAATACGGATAGCAATAAGGATAGCATCTAAATCAATGCTTGGTAATGCCCAAGCATTTTTGATGTTAGGCATACAACTTTGAATAACTCCAACTGTTGCTTGACCGTTTAATAATGCATCAGGAGTTTTCATGGCAAGTTCGTCCTTTGCAGTCATTGCATACACTGGATATTCATTATTTTCAGTAAGTTCAATTGTTTCTTGAGGATAATATTTTCCTTGACTAGGGAGTGTAATGAATACCTTAGGTTGTCTAAAGTATTTTTGTAAAGGGTTTACTTCGAGGTTCGAATTTTTAGAAAATTCGCTAGGGTTAAATTCTGCCATGATTGTCTCCGTATAAATACAATGTATAAGTATGTATCATATCTATTTATATGCGCATATAACTTGGGATAAAAGATTTGGCTGAACAAATAGAAATTGTTAACGTTGGCGGACAAGACGGCGTTGCTAGTGAAATAACTCTACAAAAATTAGTAGAAGCTATGGATCGCATGTCTGGTCAAACAAACTCGCCTTCTGCAAAAGCTGCTAAAGAATATGCTGCTGCACAAAAAGATGCAACTGGAAAAACTAAAGCCGCAGGTGAATCTACTAAAAAATTAGGCGAAAAAGCAGACCAAACTAGAAAATACTTTACTAAATTAGATTCGGCAATACTTGGTGCAGCTGGAGGCGTCTTTGGCACACTTAAATCAAGTGTTATGGGTTTAGGTGAAGCGTTTTTAGGAACAAGCACAGACATTAGTAGTTTTGCACAAAGTATTCCTATCTTTGGATCGATATTTGCACCTTTTACAGCATACTTAGATAATACTGTACAATCATTTAGAGATATGAGTTCAGTTGGCGGCGCATTTGGAAATGATTTAGAAGCCGTAAGAATGACTGCATACAGCTTACATTTAAGTTTAGGCGAATTTCAAAATTTAGTTATGAATAACTCAGAGTCGTTAGCACAACTTGGCGGAAGTGTAACTCAAGGTATTCAAAGATTTACTAACATGAATAAAATTATTAAAGGTACTGGAGATTTTGCTTCGCTTAAAAATATGGGATTTACCATTGATGAAATCAATGAAGGCATGACTGATTATATTGCACAACAAGCAGCCATGGGAACACTACAAGGAAGAAGTACAAAATCACTTGCTGCCGGAAGTGCAAACTATTTAAAACAAATTGATTTACTTGCTAAAGTTACAGGTAAGTCTAGACAAGAAGCTGAAAAACAACTTAGAGCACAAGCGCAAGACGCAGGTTTACGTACACTATTAAATCAATTTAAAGAAGGTTCAAAAGAATTTAATAATTTACAAATGTCAATTGCTCTTCTTGATGAAATTGGAGGCGATGCAGGCACTGCAATGAAAGACTTACTTGATGGAATGGCATCAACACCAGAAGCAGGTAAATTTATAGCAATGCTCGGTGACTCAGGTCCTCAAATACAAGAAGCTCTAAAACAAGTTGGCGAAGGTGCCGATCCTAAAGTTCTTCAAGAAGCATTTAGAAATGCAGGAGGAGCTCTTGAAGGATTTGCTAATATGGGAGCAGCTGAGCGCAAACAATATATAGATACATTACGACAATCTGATCCGGCAATGGCAAGTTTCCTTGATGCATCTGCTAAGATGATGGACATAGGAAATCGTGATCTTGATGCTGCAAAAGCAGAACAAGACAAACGAAATGCAATTACTGATAGTTTAGTTACATTTGATGACAAATTAAAAGAAGCAAGAGCAGAAATTGGAAAACAATTAATAGAAAGCGGACTATTTGATAAACTAGCAACACTAACAAGTGATCTTGTGACAGGATTTGGTAAACTTGTAACCGATGAAGGATTTAAAACAGGTATTAGTTCGTTTATGACTCTGATGAGCGAAGGATTTACTGCAATTGGCGAGTTCTTTACAAACTGGAAAAAATATGATTTTAAAACAGCACTGCTAGGTGATGAAGAAAAGGGTGTAGACGGTTTGTTTGGCGACCTAAAAGGCGCATTAAACAAAGCCTGGGAAACAATACAGCCTGTGATAATGGAAGCATTCGGCGGACTTGGTACAGCAATATGGGACGGAATTAAAAGTATCTTCCCAGACTGGGAAGCAATAGGCGCAGGCTTGCTTGTATCTATAGGTACATTATTTTTAGCTCCATTTGTTGGAATATTTGGTGCAATTGCACTTGGCATTGCTGCTGTAATTGGTTGGGACGCAATTAAAGAAAAAGCTGATGAGATATGGACAAGTATTACAGGCTCCTTTGCATCAATTAAAGATTGGTGGACTAACTTAGACTTTAGTAAAATGTTATCAGACACTTGGACAAGTGTCAAGAGTTGGTTTAGTTTTGGAGATAGTAGTTTTAGTATAACTCAACTAGCAACTGATGCATGGGCTACCGTAAAAGGATTCTTTAGCTTTGGAGATAGTAGTTTTAGTATAACTCAACTAGCAACTGATGCATGGGCTACCGTAAAAGGATTCTTTAGCTTTGGTGGCGGAGGAGAAGAAGGTGGAACATCTTTTAGTATAAGCCAACTAATGACAGATGCTTGGGCTAGTGTTACTAGTTTCTTTAGTTTAGAAAACTTTAGTATACCTAGCATAAGTGATATGTTTACTGGAATTATTAACAAAGTTAAATCTTTCTTTAGTTTTGATTTTAAAATGCCTAACTTCAAACAATACTTACCAAAGTGGTTAGGCGGCGAAGGCAAATCGTTATTTGGCGGCTCAGATGATGAAATTAGTTCAGCAGCAGAACCGCCTGCTGTACCAGACACTAGTGCAGCAGTTGAAGCTGGTGATAGTGTAGTTTCTGCACAAAACGCAATAGCTACATTTGCAAATTTAGACGGTTTAAAAAATAATTTAGATATTTTGAAAAATGGACTTGACATACAACAAGTAAGAAGCTATACTAATGCTATGAGTCAATTAGTCGAAGTTCTTGAACAATTAAATGAAGAACTTGCTAAAGATAACAAATTTGGCCCTGGTACAGGCGAAAACGCAGGAAGTGTACTGGCTAAAATGGATACTATCGGTACCGGCGGTGGTGTCGGCGGAGAACAAGTAAATAGTTTACTACAAGAAATTTTAACTGTGTTAGCCGATATGAGAGAATACGATAGAATTGTTGCAAGTAATACTAGAGACTTTCCGAGTAGTAACATTGCAGTATCTGGATTAACGTTACCAGGTTAAGGAGAATAATTAATGAGTTGGAAAAAATATTTTACACCAGTACCGACAGGAAATAATCCTAGCGGTTCCTATTCTCCATTTTCAAACGTTCGCGGACAAGGTAATATGGCAGGACCTGCACGTTCAAACTATTCAAGTTTCTTACCTGATGTGTATGTAGGTACTCCTAACCGTATTGAACGTTATGGTCAGTATAATACTATGGATTTAGATTCAGAAGTTAATGCTGCACTAGATATTCTTGCAGAGTTTTGTACACAAAAGAATAAACAAAATAACACACCTTTTATTATTAATTTTAAACAAAAAGCAACTAATTCAGAAACAACAATTATACAAAAATATTTGCAACAATGGTGTAAGTTACAAAACTTTGAAACAAAAATATTCCGTGTATTAAGAAATGTATTCAAGTACGGAGATCAATTCTTTTTGCGTGATCCAGAAACAAAACGTTGGTTTCATGTTGATCCTGCAAACGTAACACGTATTATTGTAAATGAGTCAGAAGGAAAAATTCCTGAGCAGTATGTAATTAAAAATATTAATTTTAATTTTAAAGACGGTATTGCTACTACTCCATATCAAACAAACGGAAACATCACAGGCGGTGGCGGTTCTCAGTATGAACCAACAGGCGGTGCTCGTGGAATGGTTGGACAACCGCAGGCAAGTATGAGCGGTTCAAGATTTACAACAGATGATTCAGAATTTACAGTAGATGCAGAACATGTTGTGCATTTAAGTTTGTCAGAAGGCTTAGACAATAACTATCCTTTTGGTAACTCATTACTAGAAACAATTTTTAAAGTATACAAGCAGAAAGAACTGCTTGAGGATGCGATTATTATCTATCGTGTCCAACGTGCGCCGGAGCGCAGAGTATTCTACGTTGATGTGGGCAACATGCCTTCACACCTTGCTATGCAATTTGTGGAGCGTGTTAAAACGGAAATACACCAAAGACGAATCCCATCCAAGACAGGGGGCGGTCAGAATGTCATAGACTCGTCATACAATCCTCTATCAATCAACGAAGACTACTTCTTCCCGCAGACCGCAGAAGGTAGAGGCTCTAAAGTTGAAACGCTTCCGGGTGGCACTAACTTAGGAGAAATTGATGACCTTAGATACTTTACTAATAAGTTGGTACGCGGATTACGTATTCCAAGTTCGTACTTACCTACTGGAGCAGATGATTCAGCAGCACAATATAATGATGGCCGAGTGGGAACAGCATATATCCAGGAGTTACGCTTTAATACCTATTGTGAACGCTTGCAAGGTCTAGTAGCTGAAGAATTTAATCAAGAATTTAAGAGATATTTACTTGAGAAGGGTATGAATGTAGATGTTGCAATGTTTGATCTTAAATTTCAACCTCCACAAAACTTTGCTGCATACAGACAAAGTGAAATTGATAATGCTCGTGTACCAACATATACACAAATGGCAGCAATTCCTTATATGTCAAACCGCTTCGCAATGAAAAGATTCTTAGGTATGACCGACGAGGAAATTGCTGAAAACGAACGTTTATGGAGAGAAGAGAATGACGAATCCTTAACTGCATTGCCAGGATCTAGTGATGCTGAACTTAGAGATGCAGGAATAAGCGGAGCAGGAATCTCGTCAGACATGGATAATATAGAAGACGAAACTTTAGACGATACTCCTACAGAAGACGGCGGTACAGACGGCGGACCACAATCGGCTACAGATGCAGATTTAGGTTCTCAAGCAAATACAGAACAAACTTTATAAATACTGTTATGATACTACGTGAACTTTTTTACTTCGATAATTTAACAGCAGATGCCGTAGACGACAAACGCTACGAAGAAGATTCTGATGAATCAATTATGCAGAAAAAAGATACTCGTAAAACAAGACTAAAATTAAATCAAATAAACAGAATCCGCAAAGCATCTGAACTACATACAGAAAAGAAACAAGAAGATTTACACTTGATTAGACAAATGTATGGTATTGCTGCACAGGCAGCAGGAGAAGCTGGCGGACTTTAATTTGAATAAAACAGCCTTTGTTATAGGAAACGGTACTAGTAGGCGTACTATTTCTTTATCCGATTTAAGCGAAAAAGGAATTACTTACGGTTGCAATGCAATCTACAGAGAGTTTTCTCCTGACTATCTAATAGCAGTTGATGTTAAAATGGTAGTTGAAATTAATAAATCAAGATACCAACACCACAATCAAGTTTGGACTAATCCTAACAAAGCTTATAGCCAATTCAACGGATTTAACTTTTTTAATCCATCAAAGGGATGGAGCAGTGGCCCTACTGCACTTTTATTAGCAAGTGATCATAGATACGATCAAATATATATTTTAGGATTTGATTATATAGGCATTAACGATAAAATTAACAACATGTATGCTGACACTCCTAATTATAAAAAAAGTACAGATAAAGCTACCTATTATAACAATTGGTTAAAGCAAACACACGCAGTTATTTCAAAGAATTCAAATACTAAATACGTCAGAGTAATAGATAATGAGTTACTTTTTACTCCTAAAGAATTAAGTAAATTGGATAATTTAACGCATATAACAGTAGAAAAATTTAAAGAAATCTTTAATTTAGATGAAAAATAATTTTTTTATGTCGTTTTGAGCCTATTTTCATAGGTTTTTTTACATCTCGGTTAAATATTATATGACAGCCCCACACCTTTGGTGTGAATACAATTTATAGGAGTTTAAAAATGTCAGATACAAATAAATTTGAGAAAATGCTTGAACTTCTTGTCAATGAAGACAAAGAAGCAGCACAAGAATTATTTCATGAGATTGTAGTTGAAAAATCTCGTGATATTTATGAATCACTACTAGAAGATGAAACAGATGTAGACGAAACAGCTGACGAAGAAGTAGATGAGTCAGATGATGATCTAGATGAGTCAGATGATGATCTAGATGAAGCTACTGATGAAGAAGTAGACGAGTCAGACGAAGAAGTAGACGAAAACTTTGACCTAGACGAATTTGAAGTTGAAGCAGACGACGACATGGGCGGCGATCCAACTGACGATATGATGGCTGACCTAGGCATGGACGACGAAGGTGAAGAAGGCGAAGAAGGTGAAGAAGGCGATATGGAAGATCGTGTTGAAGACCTAGAAGATGCGCTTGAAGATCTAAAAGCAGAATTTGAAAAAATGATGGCTGGTGACGACGAAGGTGACATGGATGACATGGACGATGAAGAAGAACCAGAAGAAGAAGCTTTTGCTTATGAAGCTTCAGACGAAGAAGTCGAAGAAGCTACTGACGAAGAAGTAGAAGAGTCAGACGAAGAAGTAGAAGAAACTAAAACTTCTAAAACTGCTGGCGAAGAAATGCGCGAGTATGTAGAAAAAGTATCAGCAACAATGGGCGACAACGGTGCAAACACTAAGTCAGCAGTAGCAGGTAAGAACGATATGGGTGGCACAGCTTCGAATCTTGTACAAGGTGAAACAGCTGACGAAAGCGGCACATCAGGCGGATTAGCTAATCCATCTGAAAAAGAAGATTCACACGGTAACGTAAATGTACCGGGTGGAAAGGCTTCAAAATCAATGAAGTCACAACCAGGCCATGGCGCTGAGAAAAAGGGCAAGCCTGAGACAGCTGACAATAAAAAACCAACTATTGGCGGCTAAACAAAAAGGACTTTTAGATGTTAAACTTACGAGAGCATTTGACATTTGACCAAGCTAGAATAGTTGTGGAAAATGCAAACGATGGTAAAGACCTTTACATGAAAGGTATTTGCATCCAAGGCGGAGTACGCAACGCTAATCAGCGAGTGTATCCTGTAAATGAAATTGGCAGGGCTGTCAAAACTCTCAATGATCAGATAAGCGGAGGTTATAGTGTTCTCGGCGAAGTAGATCATCCAGAAGGCCTTAATATAAACCTAGATCGTGTATCACACATGATACAAGAAATGTGGATGGATGATAATAACGGTTACGGAAAGCTCAAAATACTACCTACACCAATGGGCAATTTAGTGAAAACTATGTTAGAGAGTGGTGTAAAACTTGGTGTTTCATCAAGAGGTAGCGGAAATGTTTCAGAAGACGGTAGCAATACCGTCTCTGATTTTGAAATAATCACTGTGGACGTTGTGGCACAGCCCAGCGCCCCTGGTGCATATCCAACACCAATTTACGAGCATCTAATGAACGCTCGCGGCGGGTATAAGGCATACGAATTAGCACAGGCAACAAAACATGATACAAAGGCACAAAAGTATCTTAAGGAATCGCTGATTAACATAATCAGCAAACTCCAATAAACTAGGAGAATATAATGATAGATGCACTGAAAACACTCTTTGAAAACGATGTTGTTTCAGAAGAGATCAGAGCGCAGATTGAAGAAGCTTGGGAAAGTAAAGTAGCTGAGAACCGCCGTGCAGCAACAGCTGAACTACGTGAAGAATTTGCTCAAAAATATGAGCAAGATAAAACAGCAATGGTTGAGGCCATTGATACTTTACTTGAAGAACGCCTTGCAGAAGAAATTGCAGAGTTTGCAGAAGATCGCAAACAATTAGCTGAAGCAAAAGCAAAATATGCTGTTGCACAGCGTGAAAATGCAGATCTACTAAAAGGTTTTGTAGTAGAACAACTACAATCTGAAATCAAAGAACTGCATGCAGACAAGAAAGCAATGGCTGAAAATTATGCCAAGCTTGAAGAGTTTGTTGTAGAGGCTCTATCTTCAGAAATAGCAGAATTTTATGAAGATAAAAAAGATTTAGCAGAAACAAAAGTACGCTTAGTACGTGAAGCTAAAACACACTTTGCTAAAGTCAAAAAAGACTTTATCGAAAGAAGTGCTACAGCAGTATCTGAAATGGTTGCAAAAGGTCTAAACAAAGAGATCTCAGCACTCAAAGAAGATATTGACACAGCACGTAAGAACGACTTTGGTCGTAAGATTTTTGAAGCATTTGCAGCAGAATATGGAACTTCATATCTTAATGAAAAATCAGAAACTGCAAAACTAATGCAAGTACTTGCTACTAAAGACAAGCAACTTGCAGAAGCTAAAGCATTTGCAGCGAAAGCAAAAACTCTTACAGAATCAGTAAACGCAGAAAAACAACGTTTAATTGAATCTGCAAGAAGAGAAAAAATTATGAACGAACTGATTGCGCCACTAAGCAAAGATCAGCGCGAGATTATGACAGACTTACTGGAATCAGTACAAACTGATCGTTTACAAAAACAGTTTGATAAGTACTTACCATCAGTTATTGATGGAAATACTCCAGCAAAGCGTAAGGCAGTAATTACAGAAGGCACAGAGGTTACAGGCAACCGTACAGAAACAATGACACAAACCAAAGCAGACGAAACAGACAACAATGTTGTTGACATTAAACGTCTTGCTGGATTAAATTAAGGAGATAATGATGTCAGAACTATTAGAAAGCCGCTGGCAGGACACCAAAACTGCTCTTCTTGAAGGCTTGCAAGGCAACAAGAAGTCTGTTATGGCTGCTACGCTAGAAAACACTCGTAAGTATTTGTCAGAAAGTGCAACAGCAGGTGCAACTTCTGCAGGTAACGTTGCGACACTAAACCGTGTGATTCTTCCAGTAATCAGACGTGTAATGCCAACAGTTATTGCAAACGAACTAGTTGGTGTACAACCAATGACTGGACCAGTTGGTCAAATCCATACTTTACGTGTTCGTTACACTGACACATATGGTACAGGTGCATCAGGTGCAACAGCAGGCGAAGAAGCTCTAAGCCCATTCAAAATTGCTGAAGCATATTCAGGTTCTACAGCAGGTGTAGCTAATGCTACTGCGGCTGCTGAAGGTACTGCTGGTAACCAACTAAGCATCCAGATCCTCAAGCAAACAGTTGAAGCTAAGACACGTAAGTTGTCAGCTCGCTGGACATTTGAGGCAGCTCAGGACGCTCAGTCACAGCATGGTATTGATGTTGAAGCAGAAATTATGGCTGCTCTAGCACAAGAAATTACCGCTGAAATTGACCAAGAAGTTCTTGCTTCACTAGGTACACTAGCAGGTGGTGCAGTTGAAACATACGACCAAGCTGCTGTTTCAGGTACTGCTACATTCGTTGGTGACGAGCATGCTGCACTAGCAGTTCAAATCAACAGAGCATCAAACTTGATTGCACAGCGTACACGTCGTGGTGCTGGTAACTGGGCAGTTGTTAGCCCATTTGCGCTAACAATTCTACAGTCAGCAACTACTTCAGCGTTTGCACGTACAACAGAAGGTGCGTTTGAAGCCCCAACTAACACTAAGATGGTTGGTACATTAAACAACGCAATGAAAGTATATGTTAACACATATGCTGCTGACAATGCTAACGTTCTTGTTGGTTATAAGGGTACTTCAGAGTCAGACGCAGCAGCGTTCTACTGCCCATATATCCCACTAATGAGCTCAGGTGTTGTACTAGATCCAAGCACATTTGAGCCAACAGTATCATTCATGACACGTTATGGATATGTTGAGCTATCAAATACTGCTTCGTCTCTAGGTAACGCAGCAGACTACTTAGCAGCAGTTGCAGTTACTTCTGGTAACGTAAGCTTTAGCTAAGTTTAGCTTTATAGTAAAACAAAATAGGGCCTACGGGCCCTATTTTTATGACTTGTATTACATAAATACCATATACATTGAGGGCTTGATGTATTAATAGTACCCACGAGGGCGCAGGTATTGATACACGTATTTTTGTTAACTGTACTAGTTAACGGAGACATAGTATCGAATGATATGTATTTCACAGATATCAATAGATGTAGATTCTTTGCTGACAGTGTTGTGTCTAGCAAACGAAGAAACTCTGGATATCAACCTCCCACGATTAAACTTGAAGCATATTGTGTACCCAAGCTCA
>Ga0255768_10005768_pt1 | contig 11850 bp, 15 predicted proteins | sample 071ome_33_FD_179983 | JGI IMG/M metagenome (GOLD analysis project Ga0255768, IMG submission 179983) | Coastal salt marsh microbial communities from the Groves Creek Marsh, Skidaway Island, Georgia - 071412AT metaG (version 2) | ecosystem: Environmental > Aquatic > Marine > Intertidal zone >...
CTTTAAACAAATATATACTGGTCTTACTACTACACCAGCATTCAAATTCAGCACGGGTAATTTTGCCGATGCTTTAACCATCACTGGCAATGGCAACTTAGGTGTTCAAATGACTGCCGCTGATGCCTACGAATTAGATGTCAACGGTAATGTCAGAACTAAAACATCCTACACCGTTGGTTATGCCAATACTAATGCTGGTGCTACTATCGTATTTGGAGGTGCCACTGGAGAAGAACTTACAACAATAACTAATGCCCAATCACAAATTTCTAACTTCAGAATTGGTAATCAGTTGACAGCTAGTGACGTATTTGAAATTACCGCTAATGATTCTACCCAAGGCAATCTTGTTTGGAAAGGTACACCAGCACTTGCTGTTCAAGGTTCTTACAACAGAGTTGCTATTAACACTGATCAGTTTGGCGGTGTTGATCCAGAAGACAGCACACAAAGATACTACAGCTTGAACATTCAAGGTGACTTGAATATCAATGGACTTGTCTATCAGAACAACGCTGAGTTTGTTACTTCACGTTGGACTGAAGCAGATAACGAGCTTGATATTTACAGAGCATCTAAAGTTTGGATTAATCCAGATGTTACTGTCAACGGTTTTACTGGCAATCCAACGTATGATTTACAAGTCGGTGGTGGCGCTAATGATGGTCACCTAGGAATGACTGGTATCTTATATGTAAACGATGCTGCTCAGTGGATTGATACACTGGGAATTATTAAGACTAACCCAAATACAATTGCTGAAGATGTAGTAATCCCAGCAAACACCAACGCCACTTCTGCTGGTCCAATTACGATTCCACAAGGAGTAACAATTGATGTTCTAGGTAACTGGTCTATCGTCTGATAAATAAATATAACAACAGGATAACTACGACTTTACTGCTATGTCAACTCTTAATGTAGGGACTATTACTTTATCAACAGGATTGACTCTTCCCGCTTATAATTCAAGCCCTGATAATAGACCTGCTCATTCTGCTGGTAGAACAATCTTTGATAACACCACAGGAACTATTCAAGTTTCTGATGGTAGTCAATGGATCTCTGCTGGCACTAGTGGAAGTGGTTTGATTTCTGCTACTGGAGGAGAAATTACTTTTTCAGGTGGATACAAAGTTCATACATTTTCTCAAGTAGGACAATTTGATTTCTCAGTTGATGGTGCTGCCTCAGGTGCTACCGCTGAAGTTCTTGTTGTTGCTGGAGGTGGCGCTGGTGGAACCATTGGTGGTGGTGGAGGAGGAGGTGGCGTTTGCTACCACTCTGCTTATCCTATTTCTACTGGTTCGTATGCTGTTGAAGTCGGTGCTGGTGCTATCTGCCCACTAGCGGGTTATCCTTCACCCAAAGGAGTTCAAGCAGGACCAAGTATTTTTGGAACTCATGAAGCATACGGTGGCGGTCCTGGCGGTTCTTGGTCTGGACAATCTAATGAGCAAGGAACTCCAGGTGGTTCTGGTGGTGGTGGAACTGGTCCTGGACCAGATGCTCAAGGTGGAAGTGCTACCAAAGGAGTTGCTCCTGGTGGAGGACAAACTTATGGAAACCCAGGATATAATGGTGGCAACTTAACTTCTGGCACCCACAGTGGCACCCACACTGGTGGAGGCGGCGGTGGTGCTAATCCCAATAACTCAAGAAACGGAAGAGTCGGTGGTGATGGTATAACGCTTATGGGTCTGACTGTCGGCGGCGGGGGCGGCGGCGGAACTCACGAAAACTATGCTAACGCTCCTATTGCCACCCCACAAGCTCCTGGTGGCGGTGGTCGTGGTGCTGGAAGATCTTCTCAGTTTGCTGGTGGTGGGGGTCTAGGTTTTGGCGAACCTGCTCTTACTAACACTGGCGGCGGAGGCGGCGGCGGATGGTATAATGGAGGTGGCACTGGACAAGGTGGTGCTGGAGCTCCTGGTATCGTTGTTGTTAGACACTCTGTATGAGGTAATTAATGTTTTATGATGTAATTGAAAATTTTCTAAGTGAAGAAGATTTTGGTGATCTTGTAACAAATACCCTCAATAATGTATATTTCCCATTGTTTCTAAAGCAGCGCGTCGCTGCTTCTTGGACTAACGATGGGATTTATTTTACACATTGTTTTTGGCAGAATGATGGGGTTAACAGTGATTTTTACAAGCATATAGTTCCAATTCTAGATAAGTTATCACCAAATAAAATCAAAAGAATTCAATTTAATTTGTATCCAAAAACCCACGAGATTGTACGCCACGACTGGCATGTTGATGAACCAGACGATCATAAGGGTTGTATATTATATCTAAATACTAATGACGGACAAACGTTATTGAGAGAATCGGAAGATAGTGCTATAGGTATTAGATCTATTGCTAATCGAGCATTATTTTTTAATCCAGCAAAACCTCACTGTAGTACAACTTGTACTGATAAAGAATTTAGATCAAATATTATTTTCAACTATGAGTGAACTACATAATGTGTTTTCGATACCTGTATGGAAAACAAAGATTACAGAATCTGATTATAATAAAAAATTAATTCTCAATGAAATGTTGGACAACTTTAAAGTTGATCCAAAGAGAAACACTTGGGATAAGGTGATGCCCACTACTATGAAAAGTGTGTGGCACCACTCAAATAATGATGAAGATGATAAAAGATTTACTTCGATTAGTTATGAAGAATCTGGTCTTACTAAAATAATAGATTCTAGAATTAGAGAATTCTTTTCTCATTGTAGATTTACATCCGACGTAAATTATTTTTTTCAGATTACAAACTATACTGTATCTACAGAAGGTTATTTTCTTACTAGTCATGGACATGGACAAGACTCTTTTAGTTCCGTCTTGTTCTTACAGTACGATAAACTAAATCATCCATCGACATATTTTAATAATCCATATTCAGCGGCAGATCAAACACGTTGGTTACAAAAAGATCTTTATAATTCTATTGATCACAAAGATCCATTTTTTAGTTATTTCCAAGATGTGTGGTCTATCGAAACTGAAGAAGATGACTATATGATTTTCCCTGGACATGTTAAACATGAAGTTCCTACTGTAGGAAAATCAGACAAAGAACGTGTTACCATTTCCTGTAATATTAAAGTGTATAAACCATGAGCAAGATTATTAATAGCATAACAGTTGTTGGTGGTGGTAGTGCTGGATGGATGACCGCCGCTACTTTGTGTAGGTTTTTCCCCAACCGAAAAATTACGGTAATTGAAAGTCCTGATATTCCTATTGTTGGTGTTGGTGAAAGCACATTAGGTCAGATCAATCATTGGTTGTATGCTCTTGGTATCAATGATGATGAGTTTATGAAAGAGTGTGATGCTTCTTATAAGTTGAGCATTAAGTTCACAAATTTTTATAAACAAAATGATGGTGGATTTCATTATCCATTTGGTGCTCCATATTTAAAAGATACTGAGCTCGGTTACAATGATTGGGGATTGATTAAATTATTCTATCCAGCTGTACCAAATATCGATTTTGCTCGATGCTATAATCCTGCCACTACTTTGGCAGAAAATAATAAAATTTCTTTAAACGCTAGAGGAGAGTTTGATAATTTCAATTTCAAAAAAGATACTGCCTACCATTTTGATGCTGTAAAATTTGGACAGTGGTTGAAGAATAATTATTGTCTCCCCAGAGGTGTCACTCTAATTAACAAAAATGTTGAGAATGTAATTACAAACGATGATGGTATAGAAAAGTTAATTCTGGACGATGGTTCTATTCACACATCAGATCTATTTGTAGATTGTACTGGATTTAAAAGTATTCTCTTACAGCAAGCATTAAATGAAGAATTTGTTTCTTACGAAGATATTCTACCCAATAACAAAGCATGGGCAACTAAACTTCCATACACAGACAAGGATAAACAACTAGAACCATTCACAAACTCAACTGCTTTATCTAATGGTTGGGTATGGAATATTCCACTATGGAGTAGAATTGGTACAGGTTATGTTTATAGTGATAAATTTACAACTAAGGAAGATGCTTTAGAAGAGTTTAAAGAATACTTAGGTAGAGATGATTTAGAATTCAAAGACATCTCTATGAGAATTGGTATTCATAAGAGAACTTGGGTTAAGAATGTAGTTGCCATTGGTTTGTCGGCAGGATTTATTGAACCACTAGAAAGTAATGGTTTGTTTACTGTTCATGAATTCTTGCTTAAACTAGTCAAGTCTTTGTCCAAAGAATCAATCAATCAGTTTGATAGAGACACATACAATCTAGTCACCAGAGATATGTTTGATGTCTTTGCTACTTTTGTATCTCTTCATTATAAACTAAGTACTAGAAATGATTCGGAATATTGGAGATATGTAACTGAGAAAAGTGTGGAGAGAGATGAGATTAATTTAATCCCACAATTACAATCTGACTTCAGGAATCTTGCTCAAGCAAAGTTATACAATGAAGAATTTATGTTGAATAGTGGTACTCCCTACATCGCTATGGGAATGAACTATAGTATAATTAATGACCAAACATTATTATCATGGGAGTATTATCACGGCAAAAATTACAAAGAAATTGCTGATAGGGCATATACTATGTTCAGTAAAAGAAAAAGTTTATGGCAACAGGCAGCATACATATCCCCAACATTGAACCAATTTTTAGCAAATAAATATAACAGTGAGGTTGTTTAAATTATTATGGCATACGAAGCTATTTGGTATCACACCAGCATTCCCGATGATGTTGTTGATTGTTTATCTAGAGATTTAGAGAATCTCGCCAATAACGACGAGTTTATAGAATCTCAAACTAAGTCAGGTCCTGACTATAAAATGAGAGATAGTTCTAATCTATGGATTCCAGATACTCATTGGGTCTGTGGATTGATGTGGCATTACATTACTTTGGCAAATAAAAATAACTTTAGGTATGACATAGATGGATTTGATGGAGGATCTATTCAATACACCAGATATCAAACCGATAATTATTATCATTGGCATAAAGATGATGGAGTAGGTAATGCTTACACACCTCTTCCAGATCCACAAGAAGATTTTATAGTTGGAAGCACACAAAAAATTAGAAAACTTTCTATTACGGTACAATTGTCTTCCCACGAAGATTACACTGGTGGTGAAGTTCAATTTATGGAAGATCAAAAGAAAACATTTTTTGCTCCAAAGAAAAAAGGAACTGTAATTGTTTTTGATAGTCGATTGCCACACAGAGCAAAGAAAGTTTTAACTGGGGAAAGGCGTTCTCTGGTTGGTTGGGTAGTTGGTCCCCAATGGAGGTAATATGAGAAAGTGGGATGATTGGTCTGTTATTTTGGTTCCCAAAATGATAGATCCTATATATCTTTTCCAGCCTATTCCGTGGGAAAGAGGTCAGTATACATACAGGTCTCCTGGACATGTAGTAATGGATAAAAGTGAGAGACAGGTTCCTGGAAGTATTTCTAGGTATAACCACCCCCATTATAAAGAAGTTTTTTACGAAGTAAAAAACAGAGTACAAGAAGTAATTAACGAAATTTTATATCCTACGTATTACTACGATAGGTTTTATTTCAAGAATCAAGAACTAACCCCACATAAAGATAGACCATCATGTGAAGTCAGTGTTTCTTTACATTGTTCTAATAATTTGGATTATCAGTGGCCAATATGGTTTGATACACCAGATGGAGACAAAGTTCCTCTGGTAACAAATCCTGGAGATGCTGTCATATATAAAGGATGTGAGCGTGAACATTGGCGTGAACCAATGAAAGGAAATCACAAATCTTACTACCATCAAATCTTTTTTCATTATGTAAGAAGAGATGGACCATTCATTGAACATGCCTTTGATGCTTCCAATCGAAGATAAATACTTAGAGACACTACCGCCCGATAAACATGTCTAATTTAAATGTTGGTGAAGCTGTTGTAGGATCGGAGTTAAACTTACCGATTCATACTAATTCATCAAGACCTACTGGAGCACCTCCAGGTCATATGATTTTTAATCAGCAAGAGGGAAAGATTCAAATTTATGATGGATCTGAATGGATTTCTATTGGATCTACCTCATATGATATTTCCGCTACTGGTGATGTAACTACTACTGATCTTGGTGGAGATCTTGCTGGGGAGAGAGTGATTAAATTTACTGGTAATGGAACACTAACAATCAACAATGCTTCTAGTGATAAAGGCATTGATCTTTTGATTATTGGTGGTGGCGGTGGTGGTGGTGGTGTTATCGGCGGCGGGGGCGGCGCTGGTGGCACATTGTATAAGAGAAATCTCCAACTTCCAGTTGGTACGTACCAAATTACTATTGGTTCTGGTGGTCTTGGTGGTAAAGGATGGAACCAACCTGATCAAGAAGGAAGAGCAGGTCAACCAACTACATTTGTTGGTGGCGATATCATTTACGAAGCTGTAGGTGGCGGCGGTGGTGAAGCACATGGTGGAGCTAGTGGTCCTGGTTTTTCTGGGTCTGGTGGATGTGGTGGTGGAGGTGCTAATAAATCTAGAAGGGGTGGTTCTGCTGTAGGTAATGCTTTCGGTTACATCGAAACTCTACAGACTCCACCTAGAGCAGCTAGTAATGATGCTTATGCTCCTGGTGCTGGTGTCTTGGGATCCCACACAGCCAACACAGGTGGAAATAATAACGGTTTTGTAAGAAGAGGTATTCAAGGTTGGCCAGGCGGAAGTTGGGGAGATGGTGACGATGGTGCTGGCGGCGGCGGTTGTGGTTTCTGTGGCACTAACGGCGGAGCACCTAGAGACATTGGTGGTCCTGGCGGTGCTGGATGTTATATGGAAATTGAAGGCACTCTAAAAGCATATGCTGGTGGAGGTGGCGGAGGAGTCCGTGGCACAGGTCGTATTAGAGGTGAAGGTGGTGTAGGTGGAGGTGGACAGGGTGGTAGAAATACTTTACTGCCTTCTGATTATGGTACAAACAATGGAGAAGGTGCTGAAAACGGTCAAGTAAACACTGGTGGCGGCGGTGGTGGAGCAGGCTACAATGGTAGTAGCTCTTCTATCATTGGTGGCTCTGGTGGTCCTGGTGTTGTAATTGTTCGCTATACAAAGTAAAATGGATTTAACATATATTGCTTCATTGAATGAAGATCAAAAACAAGTTTTAAGTGATCTACTTAATCACATTAACAACGAAGAACCATTTGGTCCTGGTGTTAGTTCTGATTGGGTTATTAAGATGAGAGAAGATCTTCGCTTATCTACCCCCAAGAAAGAAGACATTGATAGATGTAGAATGATACAGTTGATTAATAGGTCAGATGCTAAAGTAGGGTATACTGTTGATGACTTGACAACTCCCGATGGTTTGCCTGTTGTTAGAGTTGTTGGGTCAACTGTAGAACTTGATAAATTACTTGATACTGACACAGAATGAGATTTGATATTTTGCCATTGTTCTCTAGTCCTCTTACATTATCTAAATTAAATTTAAATACAAATTTGATTCTTGAGAAGTTAAAAGAGACTGAGTATATTGAAACCTTAGATTCTCAAAATAGTCAGACAAACATACACTCTAGGATATCTAAATCTAAAAATATTTTAGAAAATTTTCCAGAGTTACAAAGTAATATTGTAGAACATTTGTCATCTTACATTAAAGATGTATTAATGTATCAGGATTTACAATTTAAAATTACTAGTTCTTGGGCATCACTAACTCCTTCTGGTCATAGTGGAGAATCACATTCACATAAGAACAGTTGGTTGAGTGGAGTTTTTTATCCAGAAGACGGTAGCAATATTTTATTCAATGATGGATATAGATTTTTCTACCACGAACCCACAGAGTATAATCTGTGGAATTCGTCAAACTGGGCAATTCCAGCAGAAGAGAACTTATTAATCTTTTTCCCAAGTCATTTATCACATCAAATAACTACAAACACATCAAAAAACAATAGATATTCTATTGCTTTTAATGTATTCCCTTGTGGTATGTGGGGCGAGGGAGATTCTATAAATAATATCGTATCGTAATCTTACCTGATTATCATGGACACTGAACAACTTAGAAAAAATTTCGAGGAGCAACTTGCTAGCACAGATAAGCAAATTGCTGAACTAGAAGCAAACCTTAGCAAAGCAAGGGAGTATAAACTCAAACTAGCTGGTGGTTTGGAAACTCTAGATCTTCTCAATCCTAAAGAAGAAGAACCTGCTGAAGAATCAGCAGCAGAATAATCCTAAGTCCCTGCTTCCTAAATAGAAGTAGGGACTTTTTGTGTAAGATACATGGCAGCGCCAAGCACTAAGCAGGAACTAATTGATTACTGTAAACGTCAGTTGGGTGCTCCTGTACTGCAGATCAACATTGCTGACGAACAAGTAGATGACATCATTGATGATGCTATCCAGTTTTATCATGAACATCATTTTGATGGTCTTGAGCAAATGTATCTCAAGCACAATATCACTGATTTAGATATCACTAGATTTACTACAGAGAACGAAGTAACTCAAACTGTAGCTCCAGATGCCACTGGATGGGAACATAGAAAGAACTTCCTAGAGATCCCAGAGCATGTGATGGGTATCAGTAAAGTGTTTGGAGTGTCGTCAAACTTTGTACGTAACGAACTGTTTGGTATGACCAATCAGTTTTTCTTAATGGATATGTTCTCCTTCTCGAATGGATTCAAGATGGGGAATTTTGACCTGACTAATTTCTACATGGTCAAGCAATATTTTGAAACTCTAGATCAAGTTATTAATACAGGTTCTCTAGTACAATATAGATTTACAAAGAGACAAGATAGATTATATATTGATATTGACACCAGCAGATTAAAAGAAGGAAACTGGTTGTTAATTGATTGTTGGGGTGCTGTAAATCCAGAAACATTTACTCAAGTATATAATGACTCGTTCCTCAAGAGGTATGCTACTGCCCTGATGAAGAGACAGTGGGGAGCAAACCTAATTAAATTTAATAACGTACAACTTCCTGGTGGCATTACTCTCAACGGTCGTCAGATTTGGGAAGATGGTAACAGAGAAGTTCAAGCACTTGAAGCAGAAATGCTGACCAAGTATTCCCTCCCACCAATGGACATGATCGGATAAGATGCCAACATCACCTTACTTTCCCACTTACTACGGCGGTTATTCTGGCGAGCAAAACCTCGTACAGGATCTGGTTGACGAACAGATTAAACTGTTTGGATCAGATATCTATTACATGCCTAGGACAATCCTGAAAGACAATACTTTAGATGATATTATCTATTCAAAGTATCAGTCACAGTTTCAAATTGAAATGCTTCTGGAAAATGTAACTGGATTTGGAGAGACATCAGAATTCATTAGTAAGTTTGGTCTACGTATTACAGATGAAGTCAAGTTCCGAGTGTCTACAAGACGTTGGGATGAAGAAGCAGCGTCATATGATCTCACTGTAGATGGTAGACCTAATGAGGGTGATCTTTTATACTTCCCATTAACTCAAGACTTATACGAGATCAAGTTTGTAGAACGAGAGCAACCCTTCTATCAGATGGGCAAACTACAGTTCTATACAATGACTGCCGAGATCTATGAGGTTGGCAGTGATCTCATTGATACTGGTGTTGCCGAGATCGACGAGATTGAAACTAAGTTCTCCAGTTCTATCAGACTCTTTATGGACCCTGGTGGTACGGGGAACTTCCAAGTTGGTGAGGAAATTGTCGGAGATGAATTCCTTGCTAAGGCAACAGCAAGTATTAGTGGAGACGCTGTAGATAATGTAGTTATGACAGACACAGGTCTATACTACAATCAAGCACTGCCACCAACAGTTACATTCTCTGGAGGAGGAGCAACTACAGATGCTACAGGAACTGCCACAGTTAGCGCGACGGGTCTTGTTACTGGTGTTGTTATCACTGACGGCGGGGTTGGGTATACATCAGAACCTACGGTCACCATCGATTATTCGCCTAAGGACAATAGAGCGGAAGTCAAGTCCTGGGATAGTGCCACTAGAGCACTCGAAGTTATCAACAGAACAGGAACGTTTACTACTGCTGAAGTAGTAACTGGTCTAACTTCAGGTGCCAAGTGGAGTCCTGAGTCTTATAACACTCTAAATAATACCAACAGCAGCTACGATCAAAATTATGAGATCGAACAAGAGGCTGACGAATTAATCGATTGGGGTGAAGTTAATCCCTTCGGTGAGTATGGTAACTTTATGGATTCATTCTAATGCTTGGGGCACACTTCTATAACGAAGCTATCCGTAAAACGGTAATTGGTTTCGGTACACTATTCAACAACATCGAACTTAAGAAAGTAGATCCCAACACAGGTGATGTGTTGGAGGTTGAAAAAGTTCCCCTTGCTTATGGACCTAAGCAAAAGTTCTTGACACGTCTAGAACAGAATCCAGATGTAGACAGAAAAGTTGCTATTACACTACCACGTCTCTATTTCGAGATGACTGGTATCACATATGATCCTGCTCGTAAGACAAGTCCTGTACAAAAATACAGAACTACTATTGCTGATGATGGATCGGAAGTTAGAACTCAGTATGTTCCAGTTCCATATGACATGTCATTTGAACTAGGTATCATCGGTAAGTCTCAAGATGACGGTCTACAGATTCTTGAGCAGATTTTACCATTCTTTCAACCTAACTTTAATATCACTCTTAACATGATCACTGACATGGAAGAGAAAAAAGATATTGCTATTGTGCTGAACAATATTAACTATGAAGATGATTGGGATGATAGTTTCTTAGATCGTAGAAGCATTGTGTGGTCGTTAAACTTTACTGCCAAATCATATATCTACGGTCCTTACACCAACACAGGTATCATTCGTAAAGCAACTATTTACGAATCAGTTGGAGACCTTGCTGCTAGCAGAAGAACTGCTGCTTACAGTTATTCACCTAAGGCATTGGAAGATAAGAATGCCGATGGTGTCATCAATGCTGCTGACGATGAACTGATTATTTCTACCGACGATTTTGGATTTAATGAAGGGATTGAACTACTATGAACGAATTTGAAAAGAACATGGAAGATATCTTTGATATCGAAGTTGAATCTACAGATATTGAACCATCAAAACCAAAACCTCCCAGAGAGGCAGACAAGGACGACCAGACAAAGGATTACGAGTTTACCCGTGGGTCTTTGTACTCACTCATAGACAAGGGCACAGAGGCGCTTAACGGTGCCTTAGAAGTGGCACAGGAGTCTGGACACCCTAGAGCGTATGAAGTCGCTGTGAACGCCATGAAGCAGGTAGCAGACGCCACCGATAAACTTCTAGATCTTCAACAGAAGATGAAGAACCTTGAGGCACCTACCAAGCGAGAGACCAACAACACCACGAACAATCTATTTGTAGGTAGCACAGCAGACCTACAGAAAATGCTTAAACAAATAAATAAGAAAGAAGAATCTGGAGAGTCATGATCCTAAAACCAATTACTCCGTTAGTAGAAATTCCAGTAATCGGATCTGATATTTCTCTAGCTACTGTAGTGTCAGTATTGAATAACTCTGGTGCTCCATGTCAGATTAGAATTGATAACGGAGCTGCTGCCAACGATCAACCATCGATTGCTTTGGCAACTGGCGAGAGAGCAACGATTGCTAAAGATGCTTCAGATGAAATCTTTGCTGAAGATTTAACTGGCACTTCAGTTACTGATGTCTTTGCTACAAAAATCGCTTACGGAAACTAATGTCTAACTTCATCTGGGACGACAACTTTAGATTGAATGTCGCCATGGGTAAAGTCCGTGGTGCTTCAACAGTTCATAAGTTTGGTGCTGTGCCAGCAATGTCACAAAGTCAAACTGGAACTGT
>Ga0255768_10005786_pt1 | contig 11828 bp, 15 predicted proteins | sample 071ome_33_FD_179983 | JGI IMG/M metagenome (GOLD analysis project Ga0255768, IMG submission 179983) | Coastal salt marsh microbial communities from the Groves Creek Marsh, Skidaway Island, Georgia - 071412AT metaG (version 2) | ecosystem: Environmental > Aquatic > Marine > Intertidal zone >...
AAGACGTCGGACCCAATACCCACAGCAGGATATGCACCAAAAAAAGAGCCCCTCAAATACACAGGAGACCTCATCGTTGGAATCGCAACAATGCACAAGTCCAACGCAGTCCCAATTATGCGAGGAACCAAGCAAGCCGAAGAAATAGCTCGGATGCGTCGATAAATATTGAGCGAGGGAAAATCAATGAAAAAAATTATACTAGCGTTAGCAATGCTAATGGCGGCATCGTCTGCCTCGGCAAATATGAATGTTTTATTTACACCAGAGAACGAACCAGAAGTTTGGTGTCTAGCACAAAACATTTACTACGAAGCACGAGGAAGTAATCTAGCAGATCAGGCAGCAGTAGCAGATGTAGTTTTGAACCGTGTTAAAGACGATCGCTATCCAGATACAATTTGTGCAGTAGTTAAACAAGGCAAACAGTATGCAGACGGACGTATGGTGCGCAATCGTTGTCAGTTCAGTTGGTATTGTGATGGCAAGTCAGACTATCCTCGAGATAAAGATGCCTGGGTAGCCGCACAACAAACAGCATATATGATGTTTTACTATGATGACTATCGTGGTATTACTCAAGGTGCAACACACTATCACGCACATTATGTAGGACCAGAATGGGCACGAGATCTACAACTTGTAGGACGAATTGGTGTTCATATCTTTTATCGTTGGAAATAATCTTACCAAAAACACTTGACTTATAGTTGTATTCGTGTATAATAAAATAACATTAACAGACCTTATGGAGGCATAAATGAAAGGCACACTAAAGGCAGCACTGGCAGGAGTCGCTCTAGCGGCAATGGCTGGTTGTAGTTCAACAATTGAGTATACGGAATCTAGTACATACAAAGTACCTAAATGGTATGATGACTGTCAGCAGTATACTACAGACGAATGGTACAAATTGTTCTGGGCTGAAAAGAATCTAGTTGGTTGTGGAGCAGCCACAGATGGATTTGAAGACTTTTCTAGAAGCACAGCAATTATGAACGCAAAGGCAAAGATTGCAGATAGAATTAACGGTGTAGTAAGCAGTGATGCAAGTCTTACATATCATAACGATACTAAGGACAATATGCTACAAAGAACTAATCGCATTCAGCCATCTAACTTAAAAGAGTATGAAGTGATTGATTCAATGACTTATCCTTTCCAAGGTAAGTTTGTAACATTTATTAAAATTAAAGTTCCACAGGATCAAATCAATGTTCACAAAACTGCGCTACCTAATTAGTATATTAGTACTAGGAGTTGTTGTCACCGGATGTTCTAGCACACCTGACTTTGTTCCTGTAGAAGCATCGATGGAATGTGTGTACAGTTCAGATACATCCTCTAACAACGGCGATATAAATCATAAGAAGCGTTCAAAGTGTTCTACTAATCCGCTAGAGCTATATGCAACAACACCGCCTAGCATTCAGTGTATGTACTCTGAGCAACCCTTCTTTAATAGTGTAACAGGAGAGAGAACCAATGTTCGTCAAAAACGCTGCCGCGATCAAATTACTGGCAATTGGTACGTTGTTAGTACTCACTAGTGCGTGTTCAACAACGACTATTAGTACAGCAGATAATTATCAACGCCCTAAGAGTGCTATGGGAGTAGTGTATAATGTTTTCAAACACGAATACCATAAGTTAGATCAAGAGTCGTTTGACAAACATCAGGCTTGTATTTCAACTAGTCTTACTGGATCTAATTATGGAAACAGATGTGACTGGTCAACTAATAGTGCAAGAGGACAAGTAATGGTTGCCGATATGTATCGTGCAGGATCTAAAACTTGTAAAACACTTAGAACATCAGTTATAGACAATCGTGGCAAAACTTTTAGTATGACACAGACAGCTTGTGGTGATGGAAATAACTGGCGTTTTATTAAAGTATAGGAAATAGGTTAAATAATAGACTATGCTATTAGGAATCTTAACACTTATTACGGCACTGTCAATTAGTGCCGTTGCTATATATTACAGCGTGGCTGGCCTTGTTGCCATTTTTGCTGCGGCTGCTCTGCCTATTATGATTATGGGCGGCGTACTTGAAGTTTCAAAACTTGTAACAGCAGTTTGGTTACACCGTTATTGGAAACAAGCAACTTGGTGGTTAAAGACATATTTGTCAACTGCCGTTGTTGTTCTTATGCTCATTACAAGTATGGGCATCTTTGGCTTCTTATCTAAAGCACATATCGAACAAACAAGTGCAAGTGAAGAAACAGTTGCTCGTGTAGAAACAATTACAAAAGAGATTGATCGCCGACTAGGAATTATTGGTCGTGCAGAAAACAAGATAAGACAACTTGAAACAAGTGGCACAAGTGTTGATACTAATATCCAGGCGCAAATTGATAAAGAACAAGAGCGTATTGATAAAGCATTTGAACGTATTCAACCTGCTATTGTACAACAAAATAAAATTATTGAAGATGCAAGAGCAAACGACAACACAAGAACTAAACCTTACGAAGATCAACTTGCAAGTATTCAAGCAGAAATACTAAGACTAGAAACTAGTGCAAGAGAGTATGAAGATAAAATTGCAAACCTAAGTGCAGATACAAGTGCAGTACAACCTTTACTAGATCAAATTGCAAGCATAGAAGCAGAAATTATTCGTGTTACTAACCAATTACAAAGTAGCGAACAAGCACAAATTAGAGCAGGACAAGCAATCATTGGTGTAACTAGCGACGGCTTGTTTGGAAACAATACTCGTGAAGCTCTTGCTAAATGGGTTTCTGCACAGCAAGATCGCATAGCACAAATTCAAGGCGACATTTCACAACTACGTAAAGATGCAACAGGAACAGTTGACAGTGAACGTGTACGTCTAGCAGGTGTTGTTAAAGATATTAGACAAAAACAAATACCTGCACTAAAAGATCGTGAACTTACAATGCTAGGTAAGATCGACGAAGTGCGCCAAACTGAATCTCCTGCTATTAAAACAGCAAGAGACGAAATACAGCGTTTACGTAAAAGTGCTGAAGATCAAGTAGCACAAAGTCAAGCTCTTATTGCTAGATTACAACAGCAACTTGCAAACACAGACAACACAGCAGATATCCAAACGGCCATAGACGAACAAAACGAACGAGTTCGAACCGCTTCAACTGAGATCGATACACTAACTGAAGAACGAATTGCACTAGAAACAGAATACAGAAAGTTAGAAGCAGAAGTAGGCCCAATCAAATATATTGCTGAATTTATTTACGGTGACACAGCAGATAAGAATATGTTAGAAGAAGCAGTTCGCTGGGTTATTATAGTTATTATCTTTGTATTTGACCCACTAGCAGTCTTATTATTGATAGCAAGCCAATATACCTTTGAGTTTATGCGTAAGCCCAAGGATGACAACGGTGGCTGGCTTCGGCAGTACGAGCAAGCAAGAGCACAGCGAATAGTTGACAACCCTGGTTTTAATGTTGACACTCCTGAACCGCCTGCTGAAGAAGAGGAATCAAAAGAAGAGCCTCAACCAGAAGAAAGGGCAATAGAAGATGTTGCAAACGATTATATTACAGCAGATGATGATAGCAGAGACGTGGTATCAGAAGCAGATACTGCCGTGGCAGATGCAGTGGATAACGAACTGGAACAGCCAGAAGTACAAGCTGATGAAGTACACACTGAAGAACAAGTAGAGTCTAAAAAAAAGACAGATATAGAATTATCGGAAGAATCAAATCCGGATCTTGAACAGTGGAACAAATGGGTAGAAGCCGCTGAAGCAGAAGTTGCTAAAGAACAAAAAGAAATTCCTAACACAAGAAATAGAATCTTTTGGAGGGAAGAGCTTGACCAACAACAATACATAATGAAAGAAAACGGTAAACAAGTTACCAAAGAAACTAAGCCAGAATCCTCTGAGGGCGAGTCGCAAACTGGTTATATACAAAATGCAGAACAAAATGATGACACGCTTTGGAAGAGGATGAAGGATGACGGAAAATAAAATAATTCTTATTACTCCGCCTGATAAAATTTTTAATCAAAATCATTCAGTACTACTCATATACCCAAGTGACGGAGTACGACAGCAAGCACAAGATATTTTAGCAAAGTCAAATGGTAGACAAAATGTCTATCTATACAATCCAACTAACCCAGAAGATGAAGATGTTGATTGGTTGCTTACTGTTGCTAAAATGACAGATGTAGTAATCTTAGACTACGACAATTCATCCGAGCACGTAAAAGTAATGGCAAGTTATTTGGTAAGTTTATCACAAACTTACTGGTTGACAACCGACGACTGGATGTTGTATAATAAACTAAGTCCAAACAGAATCTATGGCTTAGATGTAATAGAGGATTTAATAGGAGGTCAATTTGAGACGAAATAATAATCCAGACAATCAAAAAAGAGGCTTAACTGTTGAAGTACGTAATGGAGACTTTAACAAAGCACTACGTATTTTTAAAAAGAAAGTACAGCAAGAAGGAATCATTCAAGAGATTCGAGAACGCCAGCACTATGTAAAACCTAGCGAGCAACGTAAAAAAGCAAAAGCCGCAGGTAGAGCTCGTTGGCTTAAGAAAGTACGTCAACAGAAAAACGACTTAGGATTCTAAAATGCCAATGAACGCTGAACCCTGGTTTCCTAGTGTAATCTGGAATGCTGACGTAAAAGGTATTGACAACGATGCTTTAAAACTTTATGCTTATGAAAGGCAAAAGTTTGACAAGGGTAGAGTAATCAGTAACTTTGGAGGATACCAAAGTAACGATATTAAATCAGGCGATAACGAAAACCTAGATATGTTAGTTAAACATATTGATGATGCAGTAAACGAAATTGCAGTATCAGTTGGGTTAAAGCCAGTAACACTATACAATGTTTGGATTAACGTAAATCCTCCTGGGGCATATAATCATACACACCATCATCAGGACGCTATCTTTAGTGGCGTGTATTATATCGATGCAGACGAAACACAAGGCAACATTAATTTTATGAGGAATGACGGTGCTGAATATCATATTCCACAAAGTATGATTACACAAATGCATCACTTTAATTCTTCTAAATGTACATATCCTGCAAAGACAGGAGCCTTGTATGTTTTCCCTGGCTGGCTACAACACAGCGTAGACGGCAATACATCAACCAAAGATAGAATTAGTATCTCGTTTAATTGTGGAGCAAAATAAATGCGTATCGAAGAAGATATGAAATTGGACTACAAGGATGTCCTTATCCGTCCTAAACGTTCAACGCTTGGTAGTCGTAAAGAAGTACAGTTAGATCGCGGCTACACTTGGCGTAACTGGCAACCAGAAGATATGTCAATGGAACACATACGTCCAGAGAAAGAACACTGGAGAGGTATTCCAATTATGGCTGCTAATATGGACGGTGTTGGTACATTCGAAATGGCAGACAAACTTGCTGAAGCACAAATCTTCACGTGTCTAAAGAAAACTTATACAGTTAATGAATTAGTATGTTATTTTGATGCTGAAGAAAATATCAATTACGAGCGTACCAATTATGTTGCTATGAGTATTGGTATTACAGATAGCGACCATTTTAAGTTTCGTGATGTATATGAACAAACAGGCAGCAAACTAAAATATGTTTGTATTGATGTAGCAAACGGATATTCAAATAGATTCCGTGACTTTGTAAAAGAATTTAGAGAACTTTATCCGCATATAGTCATCATAGCGGGTAATGTTGTAACCGGAGAGATGACAGAGGAGTTAATACTAAGTGGAGCAGATATTGTTAAAGTGGGCATCGGCCCTGGGAGCGTTTGCACAACTCGTATTCAAACTGGTGTGGGTTATCCTCAGCTTAGTGCTGTTATTGAGTGTGCTGATGCTGCTCACGGCCTTGGTGGACACATCATTGCTGATGGAGGATGTACTTCACCAGGGGATGTGGCTAAGGCATTCGCTGGAGGAGCAGACTTTGTTATGCTCGGAGGAATGCTGGCCGGACACGATGAAGGAGGAGGTGAGGTAATCACCAAATACTACAAAACAGGCGAATGGGTAAAGAATGTACAAGAACTTGACGGTAAAACTCAGTCAATTACTTGGGAAGACGGTATTGAAAGAAAACAGTTTGTAACATTCTACGGAATGAGTTCGAAGGCCGCGAACAACAAACACTTTGGAGGCCTTAAGGAGTATAGAAGTAGTGAAGGAAGAGAAGTTCTTGTCCCTTACAGAGGAGCAGTGGCAAGTACTATTCAAGATATACTTGGTGGTGTGCGCTCTACTTGCACTTATGCTGGCGCAATCAAACTAAAACATCTCTCAAAATGCACAACATTTGTTCGTTGTACACAGACTCATAATTCTGTATATGAGTCTAATACCATCGGTAAATAATTTTTTAGCATAAGGAGATAAAATGGATTATAAAGATGTAAGATTTGGTGAGGAAAACAGAAGCAAACTGCTAACTGGAATCAACACTATTTCTAACGCAGTGCGAACCACACTTGGTCCAAAGGGTCGTAATGTTATCATTCAACGACCATTTAAACAACCACACGTAACAAAAGACGGTGTTACTGTTGCTAAAGAAGTCTTGCTAAAAGACCCACTAGAAAATATGGGTGCGTTAATGGTGTATGAAGCAGCCGCAAATACAGCAAACAAAGCAGGTGACGGAACCACTACAGCTACAGTACTTACACAGTCTATTGCAACAGAAGGTATGAAACTAGTTGCTGCCGGAATGAATCCTATGGATTTAAAAAGAGGCATTGATAAAGCAGTAGAAGCAGTTGTAAAGCAATTAGAAGAAGATGCAAAAACTTGTAGTAATTCAGATGATATTCGAAAAGTAGCAGCCATTAGTGCTAATGCCGACACTGTTATCGGAGAGAATATTGCAAATGCGTTAGAACAAGTTGGCAAAGAAGGTGCTGTTTCAATTGAAACTGCTAAAGGTCTAGTCGACGAATTAGAAGTTGTGTCAGGTTTACAAATTGACAGAGGCTATATGAGTGCATACTTTTCAACAAACTACGAAGCACTAAAGACTGTACTTGAAGACTGTTTTGTTTTTATGTACGATAAAAAGATTACAGACATTGCAGACTTAGTTGATTTGCTAGACGCAGTATCAAAAACACGAAGACCTATTTTAATTATTGCAGAAGATATTGAAGAAATTCCACTGCAAACATTATTAATGAATCATCAAAATGGTTCTCTTAAATGTTGTGCAGTTCCAGCACCAGGATTTGCAGATCGCAGACTTCCAGTTATGGAAGATATTGGAGTGCTTACCGGCGGCCAAGTATTTTCTAAAGAACTTAATAGAGACTTAGATACTGCAACTATTGAACAACTAGGACAGTGTGATCGTGTAGAAGTTGATGCACTAACTTGTACGTTTATTGGTGGTCGAGGCGATCCAAAAAAGATTGAAGAACGCATTGAACATATTAGATATCAGTTAAGTACTGCATCAAATGACTATAACGCTGATAAGTTACGCCATAGACTTGCAAAGCTATCCGGCGGTGTTGCTACAATTAAAGTAGGCGGCGCAACTGAAATTGAAATCAATGAAAAGAAAGATAGATACGACGATGCATTAAACGCAACACGAGCAGCAATTGGTGATGGAATTGTTCCAGGTGGCGGCGTTGCACTACTTAGAGCAAAGCAAAAACTTAAACAAATTGAAACAGCAAACGTTGATCAACAAGCAGGTGCAAATATTGTATTAAAAGCAATTGAAACACCTCTTAGACAAATTACATCAAATGCAGGTGATGCACCTGATATTATAATTAACGAAATTCTCAAACAGGAAGGCGATTACGGATATAATGCGGCTACTGGAGAGTACGGTGATATGATGCAACTAGGTATTATTGATCCAGTTAAAGTTACTAAAACTGCACTACAAAATGCAGCTAGTATTGCTGGTTTACTTATTACTTCAGATTGTAGTATTACTATTACAGAACCATTAGATCCAAAAGATAAACCGTTTGATCCTAATGAGATCCACGGACCACCCCCAATGTAATTAATAGGTAATTAATATATGAATCTAAAACCAATTCTTGACAGAATTATAATTAAGTCACAAGAGCCAGAGAAAGAAACAACAGGCGGTATTATTATTGCTAATGCTAAAAACGAAGGCATTATTCAAGCAGAAGTATTAGCCGTTGGCCCTGGCAAATATGACAAACGAGATAACTTCGTTGTTCCGCACGTTGCAGTAGGAGATAAAATCCTAGTAAATGCAGGTTCGGGACAGAAGTTTAAACTAGACGATAAAGAATACATTACTATTGTCAATGATGAAGTAGTAGCGATCTTATCGTGATAAATAAAGTTGACATTATAGTAATAAGATGTTATTATAATGTTGTAGTGCCGAAAGGGCTACAAATTTAATCTTGCTTAATAAAGGAGAAATAAAATGACAAGACTAACAACTCTAGACCTACCTAACTTTCACAGAGCAACTATTGGCTTTGACAGACTATTCAATGAACTAGAACGTTCATTTGCAAACAGTCCAAACGGTAACGGTTATCCCCCATACAACATTGCACAAATCAACGATGACGAATATATGATTTCGTTAGCTGTTGCTGGCTTTGGTATGGATAACTTAGAAATTACTAAAGACGGTAATGCTCTAAAAGTAGAAGGTACATCTCCAAAAGGGGGTGACGATGTAAATTATCTACACAAAGGTATCGGCGGACGAAACTTTACTAGAGAATTTACACTTGCAGATCACGTTGAAGTAGAAGGTGCAACCCTTGAACTAGGTATGCTTAACATTCACTTGAAGCGTGAAGTTCCAGAAGAACTACAACCTAAGAAAATTGCAATCAATGCAGGTTATACTGTAGATGCAATTGATGTAGACAGCAAGTAACAGTCTAGGGGGAGTGTTATGCTCCCCCGTTTTACACTTAGGAGAAATTATGAGTATTGATACAGAAGTAATTATAGACGAGAAAATCAAACAAGATTTTCGAGAACCATTGCGTTATAAAGTTATTTTGCTAAATGACGATCAAACACCAATGGACTGGGTAATTGATGTACTAGTAACGATCTTTAAACATTCCGAAAGTACAGCAAAAGAATTAACACTAACCATTCATAACGAAGGCAGCGGCATTGCTGGCATATATACTTATGAAATAGCAGAACAGAAATCAGTTGAAGCAATCTCTGCAAGCAGAGAACGTGGATTTCCGTTACAGATTAAAGTGAGCGAAGAATGAGTAATTTAAAAGAACTTACAAAAGAACAGCATACTAACGCAGAACGACAAGCGTTTGTAAAAGTTCTAATGAGTGGTAAAATTAATCCGCAATTTTATGCAACATATCTTTGGAACCAACATAAGAAATATGATTTGTTAGAAGCAATGGCAGCGGTTAATGGTATTTGGTTAGATATTCCATATCCAATTCAGCGTAAAATGGCAATTGAACAAGACTTTTTAGAGTTATGGGACGATAAAGAAAATCCTCCAGCGATTGTACCTAGCACACACGAATACATTGAACATATGCGTGATATTATGTCAGACAAAGAAAAAGTTATGGCACACATCTACGTATTGCATATGGGAGATCTAAGTGGCGGACAAATGATTGCAAAACGAGTTCCTGGCGAAGGTAGAATGTATCAATTTGACGGAGATGTTGCAGCAATCAAAGAAGCAATTAGATCTCACACAACTGATGATATGGCAGATGAAGCAAAATGGGTATTTGAATCTGCAACAAAATTATTTAAAGAATTGATGGAGTTAGATATTGAGCATTATTTGGAATCATCTGATACAGTGTCAGAATGATATAATTGAAATTTTTGACAAAAATTGTAAAGAATATCAAGAACCAGGCCTTGACAAGTTTAATGACCCAAGTGGCAGTTGGATTAACCGTACTTGGCATAGCGACAGTGTTCGTCGTGCTCATATTGATGTTGTAGACGCTAGAGACACAAAAGGTCTTTGGATGATGCACGTTACTTGTATGCCAGTATTAACTAATGATGCACCTATCTTTGGCTTTGATGTTATTGCTGGCAAAAATAAAATGACAGGTGCTTTCTTAGACTTCTCAGCAAGTTCAGAACCTAATCATCCAATGATGGAAGGCTATGCTGAAAGCGTAGCAGATTTCATTCCTAAAAAGAAACGTGAGCTACCAGAGTGGGCTCGAAATATCTTTAGTGATCATATGCTTGCCGCAGGCAATGTAAACACAGAAGATGAAGCAATCGCAATTATAGGACTAGCACTAGATAATCTTCAAGCATACTTTGACGAAGTATCTCAGTTTAATGGTCAAGGGAATACTGAACTAGTTACGGCTGCACAAAATTATTACGCACACAACCAAAGACAAAATCCACACACTCCTGCGGTAATGAAAAGTTTAGGCTTACCGGAAGAAGATGTAGAAGTATTCTGTCGCGATATGTTGTTCCCCGATATTGTATAAATACACAATAACGAGGAACAAGAATGCGCTTTAGTGACTTTAAAATTGTAGAAACAAAAAGATTAGCAGAGTCTAAAGGATTCTTTGGACGTAACGAAGGTGATAAGTTTACGCACCAAGACGGTAGAGAATATGCTATTGTGCAAGTAGTTGCATTTCCAGATGCACAAACACAAAAGTTTGAAACTCCTGAAGCACGAGATGAGGCAATCAAACAATTCCAAGATGACCACGGTGGCGCAGAAATTGAATGGGTTAACAGACCTGCTCGTAATATGTTAGCATTTGGTATTGCACAGTTAGACGATCAAGATGGCAATCACGTTTTCTGGGGCAAGTATATGCAAGCAGTATCATTTGATATGATGGGTGCTTGGGCTAACAAACAAACACCTCCAGGTTGGGCATTACAAACAAAAGGCGCACAGAAGTTTGCTGCTGGTTACGACCCACAAGCATTAATCCGTACAGAACAAGTATTCCAAGGTGCAGATAGTATTATTAATACTGTTGTTAAAAATGCAGACGATCAAGTAAAAGAAGTATTTAAAGAAGCATTACAAAACCTAGCACAAGGTCGCAACGATGTTGTATTCCCTGAGATGTACGAACAGCAAGCAGCTATTCGTGATTACTTTGGCGAAGTTATGCAACCTGTTGCACTAATGGGCGGAGTAATTAAAGGACAAGCAGAAGATGCTCGTCGTATATTAGCAGACGGTGCAGAATGGCGTGACTGTAAAGTTATGTGGCCAATGGCAATGAACGCAGCATTATGTGATAGTTTTATGATTGCTCCTAATGGTGCTGAAATTGGTATTAGCTCTAAAGGTGGACAAGGTGCTGCTGCAAGTGCTAAGAACCTTGCAGACGCTGTTAAGAAAGCACGTAAGAACGGAAACGAAATTGTTGCGCCAGGCGGCGTTGCAGAATACGCAGCAAGCATTGTAGAAACTATTGCTGGAAACAATCAATATGACGGACCTATTGAAGTAGGTAAACTACTAAAAGTTCCGGGAGTTGACGATAAACTAAATGCTGAAATTAAACAATATATTGACAGTGGTAAGTCAGACCTAGATGGACTTTCTCCACAAGCACAAAAGATTGCAGAGCCGTTTGCATTTAAACTAGAAACAAAAGGCTTTAACACAGGCTATGCACTACTAAGTGCCGCAAGTAAAACTGTTGCTAAAATTGTTAACGCAGACGACAAGTTTTCAAAAGGTGCTATTGCACTACTAAATCAATCAGACATTATCCAATTATACACTAAAATGGGCAAGAAAGGCGAAGACGCTGTACTTGGCGATTTTAAAGCAGTATATCCTCCAAGTTTTACTGGC
>Ga0255768_10005790_pt1 | contig 11821 bp, 9 predicted proteins | sample 071ome_33_FD_179983 | JGI IMG/M metagenome (GOLD analysis project Ga0255768, IMG submission 179983) | Coastal salt marsh microbial communities from the Groves Creek Marsh, Skidaway Island, Georgia - 071412AT metaG (version 2) | ecosystem: Environmental > Aquatic > Marine > Intertidal zone > Salt...
TTTGGGGCGGGGGCCGCCTTCGCGTCTTCGGTGCGCCTGAGGCGCGCGTCGACCTTTAAGGCGCGCATCTGCGCCGACGTGGGTGGCGGGCGCCGGCGCGAACTCCTCGGGCGACGATAAGTCCCTGGTGCGGGGCGCAAATCACCATATTCGAATCGATGCAGGATCTCCTCCAACGTTCGGGATATTTGCGTGCATCGGCGTATTGGTTCGACCCGACTGTACGTGGCGCGAGCGCCCAACTGCACCAACATCCGCAATTCCGATTCGCTGGGCTGGCTAATCAGTCGTAGCGGATTCGTCAGACGAAATTTGGGCACAATATTGATGTCGCCCGAGTATTCTTGATCAAGTAAAGCATTAATACTTTTCATCATCATATTGAAATTAGGCCAATTATCGCCGTATTTTCTGGCCACACCGCTGTAGAAATTCAACATCTCGCGACCGATGCCCATTCCTAAAGAGGCGGCCGCCTGACGCAAGGGCTTGACGCGATCTTCCCGAGGCAAGAACGCCCGCGCGATCGGGTTCACCATACTGACGATGTAATGATTGGTCGAAAATAACCGAGACAATCGCTTTGCAGGTAAATCGTCGGCCACAGAGCCATCCACCCAGCGCCGCGCTGGCAAATAGGGCTGAGCCTCGCCTTTCTCATTCTTCGCTTTCAACATCACTGCCGGAAACACGCCGGGGATAGCGCAGGATGCCATCGCCGCCGAGCGCAGGTACACATTCGGCGACGAGACGGCGTTGAGGAGTCGTGAACGTTGATGTGGCTCTGCGGGCGCGACCGTAATACTGACCTGTCGGCCAGTTTTGGCGTAGGCCTCGGCAAAGGTCAGGTCTGGGATCGCTGCGTTGATCAACCGCTCGGTATCCTCCGCCGTGAACCGGCTCCCCTTTCCCGACAGCCACTGCCGAATGAATCCCCCTGCATCGGCGTCAGCCAACGCCATCAAATCAATCAGATCGAGGTTAATCATTTCCTCATCGGTGTAGGCCGCGAGCGCAGCGGCCACGATGGAGCCAGCACTCGACCCTGAAATAACGCGGGGCAGCAGGCCTTGCCGCAACAACTCGCTAACAACGCCCACGTGAATAAACCCAAGGACACCGCCGCCACTGAGCATCAGCGCGGAGCGGCCGTAACAGACATTAGTGCGGTAAAAAAAATCCAGCTTTTGCTGGGTGGGGATCATGTCGTCTGGCAACTCGGCAAGCAGCCTGAGTGAATCATCAATTTCTTGTATGTAGCGCTCGATCAGGACCTTGGTGCCGGACTTGGCGCGGCGATACAGAATGCTTTTACCCATCCCGCCCATGTTGCCGTGGATGCCCTCATTGAGCGCATAAAGCAGCCCGGCCCAGTCTTCGCGTTTTCTGAATTTGCGCAATCGATCCAGGCGGTAGCGAATTTGCGCATGGTCGTAGAGCTCGCTGGTCTCCTCTTGGCGCCACTCTGCCATTCCCGTCAACGCGTCGTGCGACTGCGCCGCTGTCAGCCAGTCTTCGTAAGACTCGGCCAGCTCCATGTCATGCTCGAGTTGCCGCAGCTCAGATTTGTCAGCCAATTACCACTCCCTGACTCAATATATTCGCTCGGAGTTTTGAGGATATGCGCTCCGACGACCTCCCGCCAGCTTGACAAAAACGTTAGTTACCCCGCGGCGCGATAAGCGTCCTGAAGATGCCGCTTATAAAGCTTGCCGTTGTCCATCCGCGGCAACTGCTCTAGGAAGTCTATTTTCCTTGGTACCTTGATGCTGGAGAGCCGTTCGCGCAGCCACTCAGAGAGTTCGATCGCCGTCAGGTCGGTCGCATCTGACCAATCCACCGGCTGCACAACCGCGACAACCGCCTCACCAAATTCGGGGTCTGGCACACCAAACACCGCGACATCCGCGACTTTGTCGTGGGAGATCAAGAGACCCTCGATTTCGGCGGGATACACGTTGACGCCTCCCGTGATGATGGTGAAATTCTTGCGATCAGTCAGGTAGAGGAATCCTTCCTCATCGAGATAGCCGACATCCCCCATCGTGCTCCAACCGTGCTCATTGAAGGCACTTTTAGTCTTTTCAGGCTCGTCGAAGTACTCAAACGGGCGGCTGTTAGCAAAGTACACATCGCCGACCTCACCAGGAGGCAGGACCTCGCCATTCTCGCCAAGAATTTTCGGCTCACCGATAATTGCTTGGCCAACGGAGCCCTTATGGGTCAGCCAATTCGCAGAGTCGATGATGGTGAAGCCGTTACCCTCGCTACCCGAGTAATACTCAACGATAACAGGCCCCCACCAGTTGATCATGGCCTCCTTGACGTCAATGGGACACGGCGCCGCCGCGTGAATAGCGCACTGCATTGAACTCAGGTCGTACCGCGCCCGCACCTCTTCAGGTAGCTTCAGCATGCGCACGAACATAATAGGCACCCACTGGCTGTGGGTGACCCGGTATTTTTCGATCAACTGTAGCGCCTGCTCGGGATCGAAGTGCTCCATGATGAGTGAGGTTCCACCGAGCCCTAGCACCATCAAGTTATAGTGTAACGGTGCCGCATGATAAAGCGGCGCGGGAGACAGGTAGAGCGTCTCTACCCCGAAACCGAAGAAGGCACCCACGCTGCCCGACATCGGATGCTCCGTATGGATGCTCTCTGCGTGTGGCTGCCAATAAACACCTTTCGGTTTGCCCGTGGTGCCAGATGAGTACAGCATCGGCGCACCCAGATACTCGTCGTCAATCGGCACCGTCGGCAGATTGGCCAGCTGCGCTTCCAGCGGCTCGAAGCCGGAAATATCCCCGCCGACCGAGAAGCAGCGTGACAAACCTTGCGAGGCTGAGGCCGCCTCGGTAGCCACGGCGGCAAGGGCCGCCGAGGCGATGAACAATTTCGCGCGACAATTGGTGATGATGTAGGCCGTCTCATCCTGTTTCAGGTGCGTGCTGATCGGCGTGAAAATAATCCCAGCTCGGTTGGCCGCCTGAGCCACCTGAAGAAATTCTGGGCAGTTTTTCATCATCATGGCGATGTGATCACCGCGCTTTAACCCAGAGAGCCGGAACAGGTGTGCAATCTGGTTTGAGCGCTCGTCCAGCTCACGATAGCTGACCATCTGCCCCGTATTGGCCATGATGTAAGCGGGACGATCCGGCGTCTCGGCGGCGAAGTAAGAAAAATGCGGCATGGACCTTCTCGTTTCAGCTTATGATTAGGCTTAACTATACAATTTCGGGATCAAGATGATAGTGCCGACAGCGGGCACCTCCGGCGCCGACGTCAGAAGCCTCTGCAGGCGCGGCGAGTTTAGGGGCCAAACCTCCGGTATCGCCTCGGGCTTTGTGCAATGTAACGTGGTCATCTTGCCCGCGCCGTCGGCGCGGCATTTCCAAGATTTTTGTGAACGCAATCCCAAGCCCTGCCCCTTGCTCGCCATGAGTCCCGAAGCCGGCAACCCCACGCTGCCCGCGCTCGGCGATGACATTGATATTCGCAGCGATGTTCCTCGATATAGAGTTTGGCGAGATGGGGAGTTGAGCGAGCAATGCGAGGATATTGCGGCGCTCTGGCAAGATGATTGGGTTGCCTTTGCGCTTGGCTGCTCCTTTTCTTTTGAGGAGGCGCTGAGTGAGGCCGGTATCGCGATCCGTAACATTGAAGAGGGGGTCAACGTCCCCATGTATCGGACTCATGTCCCCTGCTTGCCCGCCGGACCTTTCAGCGGGAACATGGTCGTCAGTATGCGGCCGATGTCGGCAGCGGACGCGATTGAAAGCATCCAGATCTGCGCTCGCTACCCTTCGGTGCACGGCGCCCCCGTTCACCTCGGTGAGCCCAGTCAGATCGGCATATCGGATCTGATGCGCCCGGATTTTGGTGATGCCGTAACGCTGCGCGAAAACGACATTCCAGTGTTCTGGGCCTGCGGGGTCACACCTCAGGTCGCACTCGAGGCAGCCAGACTGCCGATCGCAGTCACGCATGAACCCGGCCATATGCTGGTAACCGACCTCAGGAATAAGGACTTGGCGATATCAAAATGACTGAACGACTGACGCTCAACTGTGACATGGGAGAGGGCTTTGGACCCTGGTCCATGGGCGACGACCAGGCCATCATGCCGTTGATTGATGCGGCCAACATCGCGTGCGGTGGCCATGCTGGCGACCCAACCACGATGCGGCATTGCGTGGAACTGGCGAAACGCCACAAGACGGAGGTAGGTGCCCACGTATCCTACCCGGACAAACAGGGTTTCGGTCGACGAGCAATGGATATTCGCGGCCCCGAACTGGTCGACCTTATTCTCTTTCAGATCGGGGCGCTTGATGGCATCGCACGCTCTAACGGCACGCGAGTTACATTCGTGAAACCTCATGGCGCGCTGTATCACACCATGCTCGCGGACCCGGACATTCTCAATGATGTGATGCGCGCCGCCTCAAGCTGGCACTCTGACCTGGAGTTAGTCGTCCTGGCGACACCCAGAGATCGGAAAACCGTCCAGCTCGCCGTAGAGCATGGCTTGACACTGCGTTACGAAGCCTTCGCTGATCGCGCTTATACCGGCCGGGGGCTGCTTCTGGGACGAGACAAGCCCGGTGCAGTGCTCAATACCGAGGAAGCCGCCAAGCAGGCCGTGGCGATCGCAGAGAACAACTTGCGAACAGCAAAAGGGCGACGCATTCCGGTCAACGCCGACACGCTGTGCGTGCACAGCGACACACCGGGAGCGATCAAGATGATCCGAACTATTCGTCAGGCATTGGACGGACTTTGAATGCAATTCGAGGTGGGGCCTGCTGGTGAACTTGGCATGCGCATCGCGTTTCTGTCGCCCCCCGAACCCTCCCTCACCCGTCTATTGCTCTCTATTCAGGAGCGGGCAAAAAGCTGCTTCGGTAAAGAGCTTATCGATAGCGTTGTAGGGTATACGACGCTGACACTTTTTTTTGCGGGGCAACGCTTTGAGCGGGATCGCACGCTAGACTGGCTCGAGCGCGAGGGTAACGAAGCGACGCTCGCGGCAGAGCCAAGCGACGAGCTTCCGACTGTGACATTGCCGACCTTCTATCATCCCAGTGTCGCACCAGATCTCGAATGGATCGCGGATAGCAAATCGCTCAGCATTGACGCTGTGATCGATTTACACAGCGCACCGCTTTACTTCGCCTATGCGACGGGTTTTGCACCAGGTTTTTGTTATCTGGGGACTCTCCCGGCTCAGCTGGCAGCGCCGAGGCTCGTCACGCCCCGAAAAACGGTGACAGCGGGCACGGTTGCCATCGCAGACCAGCAGACCGCCGTCTACCCGTGCGATTCCCCGGGCGGCTGGCGCTTAATTGGCGCATGCCCCACCGTGCTTTTTGACATTCAGCGCGCTAGGCCGGCACTGCTGTACGTCGGTGCACGCGTCAAGTTTGAGCCCGTCTCAGAATCGATCTATCGCTCACTGCGGAGTCGCGGGTGAGAACGCTGTCTCTGGTCAAAGCCGGTATCGCGAGCACGGTACAAGACAGCGGCCGCGCCGGACATTTGCAGCTCGGCATTCCGCCGTCAGGCGCGATGGACAGCGCCGCCCTCAGGTATGGTCAATACCGGCTTCACCATCGGGCCGACGAAGCGGCCATCGAGATGGCGTATGCAGACGCGGCCTTAATTGCGACGCAAGACATCCGAGTCTGCGTCACGGGCGCACCCGTGGTATTGCGGGTCGATGATCAAACGGTGGACGCCCTCGCCATACAGCACGTAAAAGCCGGGCAGTTGCTGAGCGTCAAGGCACAGACCACGGGCATCTATAGCTATCTGCATGTGGGTGGAGGTGTCGACACCGCGCGCGTGTTCAACAGCCGCAGCACTTCCCCGAGAGAGGGGATCGGCGGCCTGCATGGGAGGTACCTTCGCGATGGTGATGAGATCCCTCTGGGGGACGATGCTGGCCTATGCGGTTACAGCGCGCCAAAACTGAGTACCGTGGTTGAACGCGACACACTCACCTTGCGCTACATTCCATGTTTTCAACATGGCCAGATGCCCGATGTGCTCCATCAGTCACTACGGTCCGAGACATTTCGGGTAACGACACAGGCGAATCGCATGGGCGTGACACTCGACGGTCCGCGGCTGGAAACGGGCATCGAGGCGTTGCTGTCGGAAGCCACTTGCTACGGCGCCATCCAAATACCACCAGACGGTCGCCCTATTGCCTTGCTCAATGACCGACAAACCGTGGGTGGATATCCGAAGGCAGGCGCTATTATTGCCAGCGATTGCCAGAGACTGGCCCAATCGAGACCCGGCCAAGCGGTGAAATTCCAGCCGTGCACCCTTGCCGAGGCGGACAGGATTGCGTGGTTGGAGCAGCACTATCACGAGGCGCAACTCGCATGACGCCACCAAACTTGGTTCGCACATCCCAGGTCATTGAAACGTTATTAGTCAGTCGAAACCATCGCGGCATGGCGCAACTGAGAGAAGTACTGGAGCCAGGCTACCTCGCGCGCGCAGCAACGCTTATCCGCAATTGCCGAGGCGATGTCTATATCGTGACCGGATTCCCGGTCGCGGGCTCGTTTGAAACTGACGGTCCAGCGGGAGCCATTGCACTGTATCGACTTTGCGAGCACTTAGGGCTCTCACCCATCATCGTATCTGATGAGTCCCTCACCGCGGCGCTGTCTGCGCGGTATCGCTGCGAAACGCTGCAAAGGGAATCGACGACGACGAGTGACGAATCGGTTGCCGCAAGATACCTCGCCAGACCGCCAGCCCTCGTTATCAGTATTGAACGACCGGGAGCTGCCGCCGACGGTCGTTACTACAACATGGCGGGGCGAGATATCTCAGATGCCTGTGTTCCCGCCGAGGCCTACCTCAAGCAAGCCCCCTGCCCCACGATTGCTATCGGAGACGGGGGAAATGAGATCGGTATGGGCAAGGTAATAGAGCAACTGACGCACTTCGATATCCATCCCGCCGTCTCAACCTGCGACGAATTAGTCGTAGCAGACGTGTCAAACTGGGGAGCCTATGCTATCTGCGCAATCGCTTATGCCGTTGAGGGGCAAATACCTGACATGGAGAATAATATCCGTCAGGATTTAACTGATCTCGTAGCACTGGGCGCTGTTGATGGCGTTACGGGAGAACCGACTCCCACCGAGGATGGTCTTGAGGCCGACGCGGGTGTCAAGCTGATGGCGAGTATCGTGAAGCTGTTATCGGAGACTGACGAGCGATGAGTGTGGCTTACCTTAATGGACAATACATGCCGCTGTCAGAGGCGCGCATCTCCCCGATGGACCGCGGCTTTTTATTTGGCGACGGTGTTTATGAGGTGATTCCAAGCTATGGCGGACAACTCGTCGCGACGGGCTATCACCTAGAGCGTCTCAAGCAATCGCTGGAGGGCATTCAACTCACCTGCGGCCACACGGATGAGGCGCTCACCGCGCTGCTTGAGAGATTGCTGTCGGAGAATGACCCCGGCAATTTCGGCGTATACCTTCAGATCACTCGAGGTGTCAGCGAAAAGCGTCAGCACGCTTTTCCCACCGAATGCCAACCCACCATCTTTGCCTTTGTCTTTCCAATCGAGCAGCCCTCAGACGGATCCCCCGCGACGGCGAATTGCTACAGCGCGGTGACACAGCGCGATCAGCGGTGGGGGCGATGTCATATTAAGTCCACGGCGCTGTTAGGAAATGTGTTGCATATGATGGAAGCCGTCGATCAGGGTGCCAAAGAGGTACTCCTATTCAACGAACGAGACGAGCTGACCGAGGCCGCCGCATGCAACGTGTTTGTCGTCAGCAATGGCGTTGTCATGACACCTGAGCTGGACCATCAGAAACTGCCCGGCGTAACCCGGCGACAATGCCTCGAGTTTCTGGAAAAGTACGCTGACACTCCCGTTTTCGTCGGCCCGATTAGCAAGGCGACGGTACTCGGGGCCGACGAAGTCTGGCTCAGCTCCTCCACCAAGGAACTGGCCCCCATCACCCATATCGATGGCCGGCCGGTTGCCGATGGTCGGCCTGGCCCCGTCTGGTCACTTGCGCAAACACTGTTTAACCAACATCGTTTCGACAGCCCCTGATGTCCAGAGCAACGCGCATACAAATCGATCTAGCCGCGCTTACACACAATATTGGAGTGCTCAAGGGCGCTCTAAGCAACCAAAAGATGATGGCCGTCATTAAGGCGGACGCCTACGGGCATGGCGCCACTGCAGTGGCGCAACACATTGCACCACTCGTCGACGCCTGCGCGGTCGCTTTTACGGAAGAGGCTGTCGCCTTGCGTGAAGCAGGCATTGAGCGCCCTATTCTGGTGATGGAGGGACCGCATAACGAGAGCGACGTTGCGCTCAGTGCCAAACTCGATTTTTGGATCGCCCTCCACGACCCGCTGCAGATTGAGTGGTGCAAGCCCCATGCGAATACGCTGCCCCAAGTTTGGCTCAAAGCAGACACCGGCATGCATCGCCTCGGGTTCACCCCCGAATCGCTGCAGACCGCCGCTAGCGCTCTGACGGATATGGGCGTGAACAGACTGGTATTAATGTCCCACCTGGCGTCTGCGGAGTATCCGCAGGATCCACTCACGCAGTCACAAATCGGACTGTGGCAGCGTCTCGTTAAAGCCTGGCAAGGAGAAACGAGCCTGTGTAATTCAGCGGCGACGCGCAATGCCTTGTTTGCGCATTGCGATTGGGTAAGGGTCGGGTACGCCCTCTACGGCGGCCAATCCGCTGACATGCACCCGCTCAGTGAATTAAAACCAGCCATGCATTTTTCTACAGCAGTCATCGCGTTGCGTCGCATCGCCCGCGGGGAAACGGTCGGTTACGGTGGTCGCTGGCGAGCAGAGCGAGACAGTGCCATCGCAACACTGCCGGTCGGTTATGGGGACGGTTATCCCTGGAGCGCCCCCGATGGCACGCCGGTGTGCATTGGGGGACAAATCGCGCCCATTGCTGGCCGTGTTTCGATGGATATGATGACCGTCGATGTGACCGATTGTCAGGGGATCGGGGTCGGCACGCCCGCCACCCTCTGGGGTGACTCACCCACCATCGACGAGGTTGCTCGTCACTCAGGCACGATCGGCTACGAGTTGATGGCAAGAATGACCTCTCGACCCCCTCGAGGCATTCTGCGGTGATGGCTGCGTTAATGAAGCCCTACCCCACCCGGGGTGAACCGTGACTGGCAAGCCCGTCTCCACAGTGACCCTTGAAATGGACAACGCGTCAGACGACCTGCTCGCCGCTATCGACTTGGGCAGCAACTCGTTTCACCTGATTATCGCGAAATCCGATTTCGGTGAGCTCAGACCGGTTCATGCGCTCGCCGAAAAAGTACAGCTAGGAGAGACCGCGCAAGCCGCCATGCTGACACCCGCCGCCATCGAGCGAGGGCTCGCGTGTCTGGAACGGTTCAAGCAGCTTATTGACAGTACGGCGCCAGCCAAAATAAGAATCGTTGGCACCAATGCACTGCGGAGAGCCAAGAATCGACAGGCCTTCATTGAACCCGCAGAGCAAATCCTGGGGGCTCCAATCGATGTGATCTATGGTCGCGAAGAGGCGCGTCTTATCTATCTGGGCGTCGCGCATACGCTCGCCGATGACGAGAACACTCGCCTCGTGATTGATATTGGCGGGGGCAGCACCGAGTTTATTCTTGGCACTCGATTTGAGCCTTCCCGACTCGAGAGCCTGCAGATGGGCTGTGTCACCTATGGCGAAGCGTTTTTCCCAGAGGGGATTATCGATCGCGACGCATTCGATGCCGCCTATGACCGGGCCCGGCTCGAGGTCTCGCACATACGGCGAAACTATCGCAGCGGTAATTGGCAAGAGGCTGTGGGCTCCTCCGGCACCTTGCGCGCCATAGAGACTTTGATCGTGACAGCGGGTTGGCGAGAGTCAGGAATCGACCGCGCGTCGCTGGACAAGCTACGCGAACAGCTGCTTCGCTTTCGATGCTTTGAGGACATCTCCCTTGAAGGTCTGAGCGACACGCGCAAAGGCGTTGTTACAGCAGGCCTCGCAATCACTCTGGGCATTTTTGACGGACTCGACATCGACACGATGGTCACTTCCCCCGGCGCACTCAGGGAGGGGGTGATTTACGATCTGCTGGGCAGATTCAGCCACGAGGATGTGCGCACGCGCACGGTATTTGCAATGCAGCAGCGATACAGCGTGGATCAGGCGATCGCCGATCTGGTCTCACGCCGGGTTGGCCTGCTCGCAGAGGCAACCCGCGAGGCGTGGCGCCTCAACGACACCGATGTCGATCTGCTCAAGTGGGCGGGTGCGCTACATGAAGTCGGCGTTGCGGTATCGCAAAAAAACTACTCTCAGCACTCGGCCTACCTCGTACTGAATACCGACCTCCCCGGGTTTTCTCAACAAGATCAGGAGATCATGGCTGCCGTGATCGCGGCGCTGAAAGGCAAAATACGCCCTGAAATCATGGAACCCATTTCGGAGCGAAAGCGCCACAAAGTAGCCCGGATGATGGCGCTACTGCGGCTCGCCGTGATTCTGAAGCACGTAGAGGTGTTAGAGGAAATCCCAGAGGTCAATGTCACCGCTGAGGATGACAGCTTGGTGCTCACTTTCCCGCGGCATTGGGGAGACGCTCACCCACTCACGGTATGGGAAGTTGAGCAGAGTGCTCCCACACTCGAAAAAATCGGCATTGGCATGACGCTCAGGCCCGTCTGAGCGCTCACCGCAAGCGAGCGCCCATCGCCTTATAGGTCGTAACCTCGCTCATCATGAAGCACGATATCAAGGCCCGCCGTCTCGTCTTCTTGATCGACTCTTAGAGACACCAAGGCGTTAACGACCTTCAGTAATACCCAGCTGAGGACCGCGGTGTAAACAAAAGTCGCTACGATTCCGGTCAGCTGAACACCGATCTGCCCCGCGATCGTGTCGACACCATCTGAAAAGCCGTTTCCGCTGAACAATCCCAACGCCGGCGAACAAAAGACCCCAGCGAGCAGCAATCCCAGCATGCCGCCCACACCGTGAACTGGAAAAACATCCAAGCTGTCATCGACTCTTAACCGATTCTTGAGCGTAATGGTCGCGAAATAACAGACCACGCCTGCAGAGAGGCCGATGACTACCGCACCCGCGGGACCCACCGAGCCCGAGGCGGGGGTGATCGTACCCAAGCCGGCAACCATACCGGTCACAATCCCCAGCACAGAAGGCTTACCGTGCCGCCACCACTCCATCGCCATCCAGGCCAGGGAACCGCAAGCCGCAGACAGGTGGGTGACCAACATCGCCATAGCTGCACTGGTGTCGGCAGCCACCGCCGAGCCGGCATTAAAGCCAAACCAGCCCACCCAGAGCATACCGGCGCCGGTCACTGTCATCGTCAGATTATGAGGTGGCATCGCAGTCTGCCCGAAGCCCTTGCGAGAACCGAGAGACATCGCTGCAACCAGCGCCGCAACGCCCGCAGTGATGTGGACCACCGCGCCACCCGCGAAATCCTGCAAACCCAGGCTCCCGAGCCAACCACCACCCCATACCCAGTGACATACAGGCGCATACACCAATAGCATCCAAAGCGAACTGAAAATCAGCATCGCAGAGAAGCGCATACGCTCCGCGAAACCGCCAACAATCAGCGCAGGGGTAATCACGGCGAAGGTCAGTTGGAACATCACAAATAAGGTCTCGGGGATAGAGCCGCTCACGCTATCCATCGATACTTTGGCGAGAAACAAGTTGCCTAAATCACCAATCCATGGTCCCTGTTCGACACCCGCTGACCCAAAG
>Ga0255768_10005798_pt1 | contig 11810 bp, 10 predicted proteins | sample 071ome_33_FD_179983 | JGI IMG/M metagenome (GOLD analysis project Ga0255768, IMG submission 179983) | Coastal salt marsh microbial communities from the Groves Creek Marsh, Skidaway Island, Georgia - 071412AT metaG (version 2) | ecosystem: Environmental > Aquatic > Marine > Intertidal zone >...
CGACTCGTCGTGATGGTCTAGAGCCCCGCGGTCGCGGTCGTTCGGAACACCAGGGCGCTGGTCGGCCTGAGACCCGAGAAAGTCGCCCTGCTCGTGATGGAGAGCGTTCTGAGCGTCGAGAGTGGACGAAAGAACGGCCCAAAGCATCTGGTGAGCGGGCCGATTCACGACAATCCCGACCCAAGCAAGAGGGTGAGCGCTCAGAGCGCCGTGACTGGAACAGTGGTCGCCCAGCAGGCGATACAAAGCAAGGAAAGTCGCGGTATACCAAGGCTGGAAGTACATCTGGCAAACCGTCAGGTTCTGGCTCTAGGCAGGCCAAGCGGGATGGATTCTCAACTCCGAGACGTAAAGTGGAAAAACGATCAGTTCCCGCGAGTTAGGGCTTAAGAATACTGTCCGGCAGGCATTGAGACCTTGAGTTGCTCACGACATCTGAAGGTCTTTTCGTTCTCAAATAGTTTGTTCGGATTTAACTCTGGCCGGATAATACGTGGCTATGACTTTCTGAGTGCATGAATGAGCGACTTAAAACTCCTTTGTTTGCCCTGCGATGGCATTGGGCCGGAAATTATGGGCGCCGCTGTAGAGGTACTCAATGCTATCTCTTCACTATTGGATCTATCGGTCTCCATCGAGAGCGGTCTTGTCGGTTTAGAATCTCTCCAGCGTTACGGGACAACGTTACAAGAAGATCTTCTGCTAAAAGCGCGCGACGAGTTCGATGGTGTGATTTTAGGTCCAATGTCTACGATGGAATACCCCTCTGTTTCCGAGGGTGGTCGAAATATTTCTGGAGCGTTCAGGCTAGGGCTTGATCTTTACGCAAATGTCAGGCCTGCAAAATCCAGACAAGGAATCCGAAATAAGGCCCCAGAAATGGATTTGGTCATTTATCGTGAGAACACCGAAGGCTTCTACCCGGACCGAAATATGTATCAAGGGTGTGGGGAGATGATGCCAGATCCAGATATGGCTATTTCAGTTCGCAAGATAACACGTCGCTGCTGTATGCGTATTTGCCGGCAAGCGTTCTCAGCCGCAGCAAGTCGGCGAAAAAGGATCGCCGCGATTCATAAAGCAAACGTGTTTCGTATGACAGATGGGTTATTCCTCGAATGCTTCAGGGATGTGTCGAGAGAATTCCCAGAGGTGAAGACGGAAGAAATTCTGATCGATGCATTTGCGGCGCTACTCGTTCGGCAACCGGAGGTCTATGATGTAGTTGTCACTACTAATTTTTATGGTGATACGCTGTCCGATTTAGCATCTGAACTATCAGGGTCCCTTGGTCTCGCAGGATCAATTAATGCCAACGCAGAAACAGGCCGTTGTATGGCTCAGGCTCAACATGGTTCGGCACCTAATATCGCAGGTAAAAATATAGCGAACCCTACGTCTCTTATTTGGTCATTAGCGATGCTGTTGAAATGGATAGGAGAGCATCGGCGTGACCCAGGTTTGAGTTTGGCGGGCTCGATGACGGAAATTGCTATCGATCGAGTGTTGGCGAGCCCAGAAAACTGGACAAAAGATTTAGGTGGTGACATTAGTACTGATGAGTTTGGTCGTCGAGTTGTTGCAGCGTTACGACAACTGCCTAAGCGCTCATAGAAGACGTGTTTACGATGTTGATAGGAATGTTGAGGCAACTGATCGATGAAAAACCGACCTTGATCATGAGCCTTTGTTGGATCGAGGGATTTATCGTTGGTGGTTTTTTGGTGTATTGGTTACTTCTGTGATCTACAATATTCATGAGAATTCTGCCCCGTCTGAATGGATCAAAGCAAAGCTTGAGTCCATTAATCACCCAATCAGCTCTGCGATTGATATAGCATCAGGAGCTGGGAGGCATAGCCTGTTGTTGGCGGATAAAGCCCCTAGTGTGACTGCAGTGGATCGTAATCCTGAGCTCTTCGAATATTTTGAAAATACTCCGGTGCGCTTCCAATGCCTCGATCTCGAGAAAGAAGATTGGCCAATGAATGGGGACACCTTTGATGTTGTTCTTGTCTCGAATTATCTATATCGGCCTCACTTAAGTAGCCTAATCGGTCTTGTCGGACCAAATGGGTATCTGATTTACGAGACCTTCGGAGTTGGCAATGAACGCTTTGGGAAACCCAGTAATCCTCATTTTTTATTAAGACCTGACGAGCTTGAAGGATCGGTCGGCAACGGATTTATGATTTTGGATGAATTTTTTGGTGAGGTGACAAATCCTCATCCGGCCGTTAGAGCTCGATTATTTGCTCAACGAGTGGAGTCTTAAATTGAATGGCTTATTGAATCGAGCCTTCGTGGGTTACCTGAGCGCTCGAATCGCTATCGGTATTGCCAACACCATGCTTACGGTCGCGCTGGGTTGGCACTTATACGAGATAACCGGAGACCCATGGAGTCTCGCGTTCGTTGGGCTGATGCAGATCATCCCCGTCTACGTGTTTTTCTTTGTGTCGGGGTATGTAATTGATCGATTCCCGAGGGTATGGGTGGTCAGGTCGTGTGCTATTGTCGAGACGATCGCAGTGATAGGGATTGCTCAGTTATTGACTCGGGAAGACCCAGAGCTTTTGATCCTCTATGGTTTGGTGTTCCTACATGGAGCCGGACGGGCATTTCACGGTCCGGCATTGCACGCGATTGTTCCAAATATCGTCCCACGCAAGGTTTTAGACAGAGCAATCGCGATGTCAAGCACAAGCTGGAACGCCGCGTCAATCGCCGGCCCCGTTGTGGCGGGCTACTTGATAATGTTGCTCGATCGCCAGATCTATGAGGTCATCGCGGTGGCTTCCGCGGCGACACTAATAGGGTATCTGTTCATTCCAACGATCAGAATCCCCCAAGAGGCGGGTGATAGGCTGAAGACGTTGCTGGCAGGTATCCAATACGTTCGTGGAAGACCAATCATCCTTGGTGGGCTGACAATCGATTTACTGATTGTGGGGTTTGGGTCGGTCATGGTCTTGCTACCGGTATTCGCCGCCGATATATTGCGCGTTGGTCCGGAAGAGCTCGGGCTGATGCGTGGGATGCCCGCCCTTGGCAGTGTCTTGATGGGATTGTTTCTCTCCACCAGACGAGATGAGCTCACAAGCGCCGGGTCGAAGCTTTGGGTTTCACTAATCGTATTTGCAGCCTCAATTCTTGTGTTTTCGTTATCTGATGTTCTCATTTTGTCGCTGGTCGCTCTATTTTTTTACGGCGCGTCGGACATGGTCAGTGTCAATATTCGAATGGGCATGGTCCAGGCCGCGACACCCGAGCAACTGAGGGGTCGGGTCGCTGCCGTGAATATGCTGTTTATTCAGACCAGTAACGAAGGCGGGGATTTCCGTGGAGGCGCTTTGGCTGGTCTTCTTGGTCCCGTTTATACAGTCCTCTTTGGTGGCGTATTGGGCCTCGGATGCCTCGTGTGGAGTCGGAAAAAGTTTCCGGAGCTTTATACCCTCGACAAGATCTCAGACCTCTCACCACAAGAAGAGACCGCTGGTACCTGATTAGTGTTTGCTTGGCTTACCATGGCTTCGGGCAATCACTGGAGACATTGCTGATGGTGACACTCGGATATCTATGACCGCCGCTTTCGGCGCCTTGCTCAGGTCTAATAGAGCTTCATGAAGCTGTCCTAGATTTTCGACCCGGTAACCTTTAATACCGAACCCCTCTGCGATCCGGAATAGATCTGAGTAACCGAAGTTTGCTCCATCCTCACGAAGACCTTCCGCTCGAAGCTTATGGAACTCTGAGCCATAGCCGCCATCATTAAATATGCATGAGATCAAAGGCAGCTTGAGTCGGCGGATCGTTTCGAGCTCCTGGACGTGCATCAGAAAGCTACCGTCGCCATCAAAAAGTATCGTTGGTCGATCGGTAGCTACAGCTGTACCTAGCGCAAATGACAACCCGTTTCCGATCGCGCCAAACTCTCTAATTGTCAGGAATTTATCGAAGGGACGGTTCTTCATGTGCGAAAAGTAGTAAGAACAGTGGCCGGAGGAGTTTACGATCTCCCAATCTGCTGGTATGGCTTGATTGATTTCTTGCACGGCCTGTAAGGGATTCACTCCATCGGTGTAAGTTAGGCAGTCCGAATCGTCGATAGGTGTCTGTTGAATCAGGTCTGCATTCTCATTTGTACGATTAACGCAGGTCTTTGATTGGATCAGTGGTAAGAGTTCAGTAACAATCTGACCCGCGTCACCAACAATGATTTGTTCAGCGACTGTGTTCCCTTGAAAGAATTGCTGCGGGTCTAGTGTGATCTGTATGACCCTCGCGTTCGGCCATAGTTTTTGCTGGTCTGAATTGTGACTGGAGACCGATGCCCCAAATGCCACGATGAGGTCTGACTCAGCTAAGAATTTTCGAGTCACCTGTGACGCAAATCCACCAGAAACCCCAAGATAAAACGGGTCGTCATGGAATAAGCCTCTGGCAGGTAATGTCGTCGTAAGAAGTGCGTCACACTTTGCGGCAAGGAGAGTGATGTGTTGTGCAGTTTCAGGCTTAGTTGCACCTAGGCCTGCCATGATTATTGGCCTACGAGAAACATTCAATAACTCAGATAAATTACTGATTTCTTGAGACTTACCCGAGGGGATGCTTACTGATTTTTTGTAAATCTCGTGTAATGGAGTTTCATTCTCGGGTACATCAGTGATCTCTCCATGGAGAAGGTCAAATGGAGTGCCTATCACAACAGGTATCCGGTCGCGAACAGCTATGAGGAATGCCTCCTGTATACCTGGATCAAATCGTTTGCATGTATGAAGTTGCATATATCTTGCGCCAGTCGCTTCGACAAATGGCCGCTGCTCAATTTGCTGGTTGTACCAGCTTTTATTCAATGGTGACTCGCCAGCGAAAATAACCAGAGGTATCCTTGCCCGAACGGCAGCTGGCAGCGCTGTCATGATCTGCGTGAGCCCAGGACCACAGGTTACGGTCGACACTCCGACTTTCTCGGTTTTTCTGGCGTAGGCCATCGATGCCGCGACGGCGCAGTGCTCGTGTTGGACGTAGGTGAATGTAACACCTAGGTCTGCCATGGTTGCCGCGACTTGCATGTTTGCGTCACCGAGCAAAGCAAAACAGTGCTCAACCTTCTGGTTGACGACACAGCGCGCGAAAAACTCAAATGCTTTCATCACATCAATCCAAAGCTAACGTCAGTACATTTTCATATATCATGCGAACAGCAAGGATAGTTAGGACTACGTTGAGTATTACTCTAAACCGATCATCGCTGATCCTTTTAAGGATTTTAGTCCCAAAAAAGGTGCCGGTGGCGGCACCAAGCACAAGACCTATTAGCTCGTAGCTGTATTCGATCAGGTTGACACCGATAGCGGTAAATGCAACCACCTTTAGACCATGCTGGCATGCCATCACGGCCGCGTGGTTTGCCACGATTTGTTCCTTAACCCAGTTCTCTTTCGGGTGGGCGGACATCGCTAGCGGACCTATCGCTCCCAAGATTAATCCCAACCCGCCCGTGATTGCCCCACTGACGATCGGGTGGACTGATCTGAGCCTGAGATAAGACGGTCTCCAGGTAGCCACAAGGATAAAGAACCCGAGAATTAATGAACCGGTCACCTGGTCCACCAAAGTGATCAGCGGAATAAAGATAACTACACCGAGCAATGAGCCGATCGTAAAAGGAACGACGTACTCCCTAACAATAAAACTCCGGAGTATCAGAGCGCGGCTTGCGTTTGAGAAGAATTGCGTGATCCCATGGAGAGGGATCACGACGCTCGGAGGAAATATTTGCAGCATCATCGCTAACAGAAGAATTCCCCCACCTAAACCGGCGCACGCTGTAAACAGCGAACTGCAGAAGGCAATTATCGCCAGGTAAATTGGCTCCATGTTACTGGCTATTCTGCCAGGTGGGCGAAGATCTCACCGCCGGCAATCTTTCTTGCGGTCCTAACCAATCCAGCTGACTTGTTGACGTAGTTATCGCCATCAGTTGAGTAATCGATCAATACGTCCATCGTCCCCATCGGGTGGTGAAGCGTCACCAGAGTTGGAGACGTACTGTCGGTCTGCATCAAGCCATCGGCCACGGTCCCTTTTGCGAGTGCACATGACGCGAGGCACTGGCTCCCGGTGACCGCCACCGTGGGGTGGGTCTCCCAGGGCATGAAGTATCTGCAACCTATTTGGTTGATTTCACCTACAGAGTTGAGTAGACCGAATTTTGGTGTGACGCTTTGTGAGACGTCCCCCATCCCCATCAACTGACCGGCTTCGATCCTGATGGACTCCATTTGCTTGAAAAATTCTTTGTTCGCGTCGAGCTCTTCTCGGGTTTCCGTGCCACTGAGCCCAAAGTCTGACGCGCGAGCCATGACCATTGGCATAGCGACATCCATGCAGGTGACTTCGATACCTTGTATCAGATTAACGGGGCTGCCGGTCGGAAAAAGGTGGCCAGTTGATGATCCTGCGACCTCAAGAAACAGAAGCTCGATCGGGGCGGAAGTTCCTGGCACGCCATCGATCTGTGTGTCACCGAAGTAGCTGACGTGGTTATCCGGTGTCTGAACCCGGGCAATGATCTTAGCACCCGTGTTGACTGCCCTGATTTTGATTTCTGTGATCGAGTCCGTTATCGGAATGAGTCCCATTTCTATGGCGGCAGGGCCGACAGCGGTAAGCATATTCCCGCAGGTCGGCTTGTAGTCTACCAGCTGCTTTTCCACGCTGACTTGTGCAAAAAAATAGTCGACATCAGCCCAGTCATCGTCAGACTTAGAGAGCATAGCGACCTTGGTCGTTACTGCGTTACCACCGCCGACGCCATCAATATTCAGCGGGTGTCCGGAGCCTGTCACGGAGATTAAAACCTCAGACAGCTCGCTCAGGTCAGTTGGTAGATCTCCTCGATTAAAAAATGGTCCACGCGAGGATCCACCTCGCATCAGGAGAAATGGAATCGATTTTTGTTGCATTGATTACGTTCTCATTAAACAAATGGCCGTATTGGCTAGGTAAGAGGCCATGGCAGATTGACGAACTCTTGGAGCAGGCCGGGAGGGAAATCTCGGTTGAGTAGCCAACCCATAAACAGCATGAAACCAAGACCGCTTAAACTATAAACCAGAGACTTAAGTAAGGATTCTCGCGCGCGAATCAAAAAGAAGCACAGTAGAAAAACCGACAATGCGATGATGAAACCGGTGAGTGATGTCAGTACTAGCAGGCCAGCAAACCAGCCCAGTGTTCCCCAGAATGAGTGTTGATTTTCGTCTACCTCAAGCTCTCTGTCCGCAAAGATTAGATCATTTTCTGGCCTCAGAATCATGAGAGCTAGAAGCCCTACTAAACAACCGAACGTAAAGGTAGAAATAACAACCGGGAACACGGCGTCTACCCAGGCATAGTCAGGAATCGTATACATCTCGATCATGAACCACCCCGTGAACAGAAGGAGGGTTGCAAGGAAAACCAATGGAGAACGTTTGAGACCGGCGGGAACCTCACCCTCGGCCTGGATATTTTTCGCTTGCCTTATACCCACAACAGCCGACAAGAGTGTAATCGCGATTAGTACCCAAACGATCGGGCTCAATAGATAATCGAGCACCGCCTGCAAACCCTGATCCATCCGGAAAGTTGAGATTTGGTAGGCATTGTTGGAGTACTGCTCAACCGGCTTCGCTAGAACGAAACCAATAAGGAAAGCGGGGCGAGACCAATCGAATCGCCTCAAAAGGATACCGATAAGCCCGATCCCCATCAGCGCAGCGAGATCTAATAAGTTTTGTCCTGACTGAAACGCAGCGAACGAAACGATCATAAATACGAAGGGAGCAATCAGAACAAATCGAATGTTCGTCAGTCGGGCGATCGGATTAGATAGGGCAATACAAAGGACTGTTCCTAATACATTAGCTAACGCGAGCATCCAAACGATCGCGTAAGTGATATCGAGGTCTTCGGTGAGCATTTGTTGACCAGGTTCGAGCTCACCTTGTCCGAGGAGTGCGAGCGCCCCGATGAAAATAGCCATACTTCCAGAGCCGGGAATACCGAACAGTAACGTAGGGACGAGACCACCGCCTTCTTTCGCGTTGTTGGCACTCTCAGGAGCTATCACACCGCGTATCTCGCCTGACCCGAAACGCTCCTTCTTTTTGGTCGTTTGAACCGCGTGGCCGTAGGCTATCCAATCAACGACCGAGCCTCCGAGCCCTGGGATCACTCCTACAGCTACGCCGATCAGAGAGCACCGGATCGATAACCACTTGTTAGCCCACCAGTCTTTGATACCGTCAAACCAACCAGCCCCGAGTCCTTCTCGTTGATTGATGGCCTCTCCTTTTCTAAGCAGAGCAACTACCTCTGGTATCGCAAAGATTCCAAGGCCGACGATGACCAGCTTTAGCCCGTCTAGGATATAAGGATAGTCGTAGCTCGCCAATCGGGGCTGGCCGTTAAACGGTCCCTCGCCGATCATCGCTACCATCATTCCGAGCCCGGCTGCCGCCAAACCTTTGAGCGCGACTCGGCCGGCGAGAATGCCAACCATTGAGATCCCAAAAACGGCGACCATCAGTAACTCGGGAGACTGGAACATCAGTACTATCGGTCTTGCCACCAGTACGAAGAAGGTCAGGAAAATCGCACCGACGAGCCCACCGAAAAGTGATGAAGCAAACGCTGATGACAGGGCTCGCGCGGCCTGCCCTTGCTTTGCGAGAGGGAAACCATCTAGAACTGTCGCCTGGGAGGATGACGACCCGGGTATGCCCATCAGGACGGATGCAAACGTATCAGACGTGGGGACGACCGCGACTAGGCCGATCATCAATGCCAGACCATAAACTGGCTCTAACCCAAACATGAAAGGCAGCATAAGGGAAAGGCCAGCGATGCCGCCAAGCCCTGGAAAAACTCCAACCGATAGGCCCAAAAGGACTCCTGTTGCAAGATATGCGAGAGCTGTTGGATCGAGTATCAGCAACCACGCATCACCGAGTGCCGTAACCGCGGTGTATAGCATTTCCATAAAAAATATTGTCCTGGTGTAAACACAGAGGGGCGCCGGTTAGGCGCCCCTGATTGCGTATTATTGTTCTGGCTACTTGAGCTCTACGCCGAAACGTTTCTTCAGGTAGTCTTGGACCCAACTGCGAGCCTCAGGAGAGATACTCAGAGCCTCCCGCAGAGATTTCGATGCCGCTGCGCCTGTGTAGACCGGATACTTTCCTAGGCGTGCAGCAGAGATTTTCGCAAAATCATCACGTGCCGCGACTTTCTTAAATGCCTCGCGGAACGTTGTGATCATGTCATTGCTTGTCCCAGCTGGCAGGAATGTAGCCTTCTGCATCGGGAAACCGGCGATAAAGAACGCCTTCCAAACATCCCACTTGACGCCCGAAGTTTCACACCCCTCGGTTTTTTCACAGACCTCCTTAAATGTTGGTAGGTCTGGGAACGTCGGGTCACGAACAATGTTGCCGTTATCGTCTATAGCACCCCATGACATCATAGGGACCGCTTTGCCGGCTTCCACAAGCGGCATGGAGTTCTTTAGGTAGGCTGCTGACGTTTGGTAGTCGATATTGGCCTCGCCTGATTCGAACATCTTCCGTCCGCCCCCACGGCCCTTTACGCCCATCACGTGCTTCACGTCCATCCCCAGCATGTCCCACGCAAGAGCTGGAACGAGGTCAAGAGAAGTCGCGCCTTGGTTTCCGTAAATGAACTTTTTACCCTGAAGCTTGTTCGCAGAGCCGTCAAATAGCTTACCGTCATCAGCATTCAGGTAAGCAACTCCGCCGGTACCTGAGGCCATGACCGTGTTCCAATCGTTATACTCGTACCGAACCCGAGGATCGTTTAAAAGATAAGGAAACTGGGTTGAGCCAGACGACCCAAATATCACGGTACCGTCGCCATTTGTCTGGCGCTGGAACCAGTTGGCGCCTTTCGTTGAACCTGCTCCCGGCATATATTTTACCACGACGGTTGGGTTGCCCGGTAATGCCTCGCTCAGCAGCGGCGCAAAGAAGTTAGCCCACTTTGCAGAACCTCCGGTTTCTGAGAAGGGGATTGTCCATTCAACCGTTTTTCCAGACAGATTGGCCGCTGACGCCATGCCTGCGGTTAAGACTGATGCGCAGATGCCCACCGTAATTTTCTTTAACAACATCGGAATTTATCCTCCTAGATTATTTTTATCAGGCGTCATTCATCGCCCCGAGTCACAGTCTCTCAATGTTCATAAATGAGACCTGGTCTTATATTGATAGATAGTTCCCTCCATGAAAAGATGTTTTACTGATGAATTAGACGCTAAAATTCGATTGATTAATGCAAAATAGAGATAAATCAGATGGCTAATATTGATCTCGATGATCTGGTTGCCTTTAAAGCGCTCGCCGAGACCCACTCATTTAGCGCTGGGGCTCGGTTGATTCCGATTTCCCAGTCCGCGTTTAGCCGCCGGATTGAGAAGCTTGAGTCCGCGCTCGAGGCGAAGCTGGTCGAGCGCACTACCCGGCGAGTCACGCTCACGGCGGTCGGCCGTGACTTTTATAGAAATATTAGCCGGATCATGGCGGACTTGGACCACACCGTGCTCGGCGTTAAGGGGGTCGCTGATCCAATCTTTAACGAGGTCACAGTCGCATGTGTACCCTCCGTCGTTAACTACTTCGCGTCAGACGTGATTCGAGAATTTAATAAAAATCATCCGACCACGAGAGTAAAGTTGATCGACTCTAGCTCTAACGACGTATTGTTGACCGTCGCTCGCGGCGACGCAGAATTTGGCGTGAACTTTGTTGGGTCGCTAGACACCGAGGTAGAGTTCGAACCATTGTTGGAGGAAAGCTTCGTAGTAGCATGTACCAAGGATCACCCGCTCGCATCGTCCTCATGCGTGTCTTGGTCTGATCTTTCAGCATTTCCCTACATCGGCCCAGGAAAAGAGTCAGGAAACCGCCTTATCATTGATCAGACCCTCGCGGCATCGAATATTAAGATGAATAGTCTGTTTGAGACTCAGCATCAGACGACAATGATCGGGCTTGTCGAGGCAGGTCTCGGGATCGCCGTTGTTCCGTCCATGGCCATGCCCAGACGTGACCATCCGTTCCTGGTGAGCGTCCCGCTTAGAGATCCAGTCATTTCGCGGGTGGTAGGCTTGATCAAAAAGAGAGGGAAGGCAATCGAGGGCATTGCAAAAGAACTCTACGCAACATTTTTAGGGTCGATAATGTCAGATCAAGGGATCGGGTGATTCCTGTTTCTTTTTGAGATGGTGCAGAACAGGGGCGCCGGTGATGACCAGAAAAATACGGACAATATGATGAAGCACGATAACACTCACTGTCCCACCGGCCGCGAGCGTCATAACGGCTATCTCTGCCTGTCCGCCTGGCCAAAAACACAAGAAAAGTTCAAACAACGGTATGTCACTGATTTGGCTAGCCACCAGTAATGTCAATAACGCGATAGGAATAATAATGGCAACAAAGCCAAGCCCTGAGATGATATCCCTACTCAGTTCCTTCGTGGTGATTCCTTGGTAGTGAAGACCGACGCCGAGCCCAATAAAAAACTGTGACAGGATGATCATTTCCTCTGACGGCCGATGTGTCAGGATTCCAACCATAGCCAGCGGTGCCGAGAGAAGAAGCGGACCAAGAATATCAGCCCCAAAGAGCTTCAATTTCCTGAACAGGATCATCCCTACGATACCAGTTAAAAACAGTCCGATGTTCTCGACCAGGGGTAGCTCTGTGATTGGTGATCCAAGCGGATTACCGAGCTCTAGTTCA
>Ga0255768_10005817_pt1 | contig 11790 bp, 10 predicted proteins | sample 071ome_33_FD_179983 | JGI IMG/M metagenome (GOLD analysis project Ga0255768, IMG submission 179983) | Coastal salt marsh microbial communities from the Groves Creek Marsh, Skidaway Island, Georgia - 071412AT metaG (version 2) | ecosystem: Environmental > Aquatic > Marine > Intertidal zone >...
AAGGTAGCAAGAGTTCTTGCAAAGAAATCTGATGCTGATAATCTCCCTGCATGGGTGCAGGCAAAGATAACTGATACTGCACATGATACTGATGCAACTGCGTCTTATATGACTGGTGGTGATGATGTTTCTGAAGTTTATGATTCTAGAAATCCTAAAGATAGGGGAAATCCTGATAATACTTTAAGAAGAGCTGTGGAAAAAATGGGTGGTGATCCTAAAAAAGTTCTTCCATCAAAACTTCCTCTTGCCAACTCACATGAACCAGAAGGTGAGTTTTTAGAAGAGAAGAAAAAGAAGGGTGGCACTCTCCATAACTGGTTTGGTAAGTCAAAGTCAAAGGATGGTAAGAAAGGTTGGGTGCAGTCTGACGGGTCTCCATGTGCTAATGAAGAAGGAGAAACAAAAACTCCTAAGTGCTACTCATCCAGAAGACTTGCTGGTCTGAAGAAAACTAAGGAAGGAAGAAAGAAGATTAGAAGTGCTGATGCACGCAAGAGTAGAAAGGATCCTGGACAACAACAAAAGTCTGGTGGTGCTGCACCAACAATGGTAAGAACTTTCACTGATAAGAAAGATTATAAGAAGCACAAGTCTGGTGATTATTCAGCAGAGAGTTTTGAAATGCAGGAAGCAAGAGATGTGAAGGGTAAAGGTAGTGGCAAGAAAGATGCTTGCTACCATAAAGTCAAGTCTCGCTACTCTGTTTGGCCAAGTGCTTATGCTTCTGGCGCATTAGTCAAGTGCCGTAAAGTTGGTGCTAAGAATTGGGGTAATAAGAGTGAAAGTGTTGATTACTCTAATTGGAGAGATGATTTTACTCCAACTGAATATGAAACAGTTGATTTGATTAAGGCAGAACCACTAGTGGTTAATGAATACAAAGAGGGTGATAAGGTTGAATACTCCGAAAAAACGCAAAAATTGATTGATAGGGCAAACGAAACTCCAATTCAAAACTTGACTCGTCGTGCTAGACAGACTGGAAATAATATTCAACTGAAAGCACCAAGAAATCCTCTTACACTACCCGAAGCAAAGAATGATCCTTGCTGGGATGGATACAAGCAAGTTGGTATGAAGAAGAAAGGTGGGAAAATGGTTCCCAACTGTGTCAAAGAAGGATACTCAAACTGGAGAGAAGAATTATCTGAGGATTGGCAGAAAGTCAACAAAAAGGATAAGACTGATGGTATGTCTCAGAAAGCAGTTGATGCTTACAAGCGTGAGAACCCAGGTTCCAAACTTAAGACTGCTGTAACTGAGAAGAAACCAAAGGGTAAGAGAGCAAAGCGTCGTAAGTCCTTCTGTGCCCGTTCAAACGGGCAAAGAAAGATGCACAACATTGATTGCTCTAAGACCCCAGATAAAGCAATCTGTAAAGCACGTAAGAGGTGGAACTGCTAATGAAAAGTTTTCAACAATTTCTAACCGAAAGTATCACTATTAATGGTGATTTTAATGGCACCCTTAATGTAGGGGGATCTTCACAAGAAACTCCTGCAGAATCATATTTCGCAGATGTCGTCTGGGAAGGTAAAATATATAGAATGGAGATAGAAGGTTCTATGCCTTCTAAAAATGAGCTTGCCGAAAACCTACAAGGACAATATCCTGGTGCTGTCGTCCATCAGATTTATCCAGCAACATCAAGCTCTGTAAATATCAAAAATACTCAAAGATATAGTCCAGAAAGATTAAGTTGGAGTGATTAATGGCTCAGTGGAATAAAAATAATCAGGACTACCTGAACCAGGAGAGAACTCTCCATGAGGTATATCTTCAGGCAGATCAGTATGGCACCATTTTAAATGAAGGTGCTTCATATAGGTCTGCTTTTGGAGAGCCTCTTGCCATACCAATTACTCCAGTTATTCAATTAGATGGTCTTTACGGTATAGATCCACTAGTATTTGAGACATATTCATTTTCAACTGGTATTGTAACTACTAGCACTTTGATGCAAGTAGAGAGTGGAACTGGAGCATATGGATATGGTGTTATTAGATCAAGAAGAACTGTAAGATATCGTCCTGGACAAGGTGCCTTGGCAAGATTTACTGCAAAATTTGATGAAGGTATAACTGGATATACACAAAGAGCTGGATTTTTTACACAAGAACAAGCAGTTCAGGTAGGTTTCCATACAACAGGGCAGTTTGGAGTTCTTCGTGAAAATGGAGGAAAAGCACACGTCCATAAATTTACAGTTGGAACTCCTGCTGGTGGTGCCGAAGACTTAACATTCACTCTAAATGGTTCCGATACTGTTATAAGTATTGATGAAACAACCACATCAGGCAGTGTAACAGCAATTGGCAATAGTTCTTTTCCTGGATGGACTGTAGATTATTCTGGCAATGACATATACTTCTTATCTAACAGTGTAGGTCCTAATGTAGGAAGTTTTTCAGTATCAAGTACGGGAGCACTTGTAGCAGCATCAACAACTTCTCAATCTGGAATAAATCATACATCAAATTGGACATACCAAAATGATTGGAATATTGATACATTAACTGGTGTAGGTGGAACTTCAAATCCATCTGGTGTCACTATTAATCCTCAATCATTAAACGTATATCAAATCAATTTTAGGTGGTTGGGTGCTGGTGAGATTAGATATGCTGTTGAAAATCCAGATAATGGAGATATGATATATTTCCACCATGAGCATTATTCAAATAGAAATGATGATGTTCACTTGGATAATCCATCTTTAAAAATTGGTTATGTTGCCGCAAGTTTACAACCAACTACTGGTGCTGGGGTGACTGTGTGTGGAGCATCAATGATGGGTGCTATTGAGGGTATAATCAATCCAATATCATATCCAATTGCTGCCTCACATAGCAGAGGATCTATGAGCACTGGAAGTATATACCATTTACTTACAATTAAAGGAAATCTTATTGCTAATAATAAGATTAATACTAGAGAAATTTTAGTTAAAAAAATTAGTGCTGGTGTAAGAGTTACTACTGGTTCTTCTCCTGCGTTTGTATACCTTTATATTGACGCAGTTACTGCTGCTGACTTGGAGTTTACCAACATAGGAAGATCGTCGTCATATTCTGATACAGAAACCACTATTGTATCAGGCGAACCAATAGCAGTGTTTAGTGTTACTTCGGGTGCTCCAGATACTATAGATCTTGAGGATTTGAGAATTGCTCTTCCACCACAGTCTAAATTAACTATGGCAGTATCTTCAAGTGCAAACTTACAAGCAGGAGATGCGAGTATTATTTTTGTAGAAGACTAAAAAGGAGTTTCGTTATGTCTGAGGTCTATTTAGGGAACCCAAACCTTAAGAAGGCAAATACACAGATTGAGTTTACTGAGGAACAAATCATTGAGTTCCTCAGGTGTAAAGAAGATCCAGTATATTTTGCGAGAAACTATATCAAGATTGTTTCTCTTGACCATGGTCTTGTGCCTTTCAATATGTATCCGTTTCAGGAAAAACTTATTCAGAATTTCCATGATAACAGATTTAATATTTGTAAGATGCCACGTCAGACTGGTAAGTCTACTACTTGTGTATCATATCTTCTACACTACGCTGTTTTTAACGATAATGTTAACATCGCCATCCTAGCGAACAAGGCATCAACGGCAAGAGACCTCCTTGGTAGGTTACAACTTGCCTACGAAAACTTGCCGAAGTGGATGCAACAGGGTATTATATCATGGAACAAAGGTAGTCTGGAATTAGAAAATGGCTCCAAAATTTCGTCTAACTCTACTTCGTCATCTGCTGTCCGAGGCGGATCCTATAATGTCATCTTTCTTGACGAGTTCGCGTTCATCCCGAATCACATTGCTGATGACTTCTTTGCCTCTGTTTATCCTACTATTTCTTCTGGACAGAGCACAAAGGTAATTATCGTTTCTACCCCTAGGGGTATGAATCACTTCTACCGCATGTGGCACGATGCGGAGAGGAATAAGAATGAGTATGTTCCCACAGATGTTCACTGGTCTGAAGTTCCTGGTAGAGATGAGCAATGGAAAGAACAGACAATTGCTAACACGTCAGAAGCACAGTTCAAAGTTGAGTTTGAGTGTGAATTTCTAGGATCGGTTAATACTCTTATCAATCCAGCAAAACTCAGAAATCTTGTATACGAAGACCCATTAAAAAGAAATGCTGGTCTTGATATCTATGAAAATCCAAAAGAAGATCATAATTATCTGATTACTGTTGACGTTGCCCGTGGATTAGGCAATGATTATTCAGCATTCATTGTTTTTGATATTACAGATTTTCCTTATAAGGCTGTAGCGAAGTATAGAAATAATGAAATCAAACCTATGCTATTCCCAAACATCATTTATGATGTTGCTAAGGCATACAATGAATCTTGGTTATTGATAGAAGTTAATGATATTGGAGACCAGGTAGCAAATATCCTCCATTTTGATTTGGAATACGAAAACGTTCTTATGTGTGCGATGAGAGGACGTGCAGGACAGGTTGTTGGGTCTGGTTTCAGTGGTAAGAAGTCTCAACTTGGCGTAAGAATGACTGCAGCAGTCAAGAAGTTGGGGTGCTCTAACCTCAAAACTCTTTTAGAAGATGATAAGTTGTTAACTGTTGATTATGATATCATATCAGAACTTACGACATTTGCTCAGAAGCATAATTCATTTGAGGCAGAAGAAGGATGTAATGATGATTTAGCAATGTGTCTTGTTATTTTCTCTTGGTTAGTTGCTCAAGACTATTTCAAAGAAATGACGGATAATGATGTCCGTAAGAGAATCTATGAGGAACAAAAGAATCAAATTGAGCAAGATATGGCACCATTTGGTTTTATCTTGAATGGTCTTGATGATGAAACGGAATTTGTAGATTCCAATGGAGATAGATGGTATACAGATGAATACGGCGATATGTCTTATATGTGGGAATACAAGTAATGGACTTTGACGATCAGGTAGAATTAGAACATCTATTATTCTTCGATCGCAAATGTAGAGTATGTGGGCAGGTCAAAAACTTAATAGAAGACTATTATCTAACAAGAAAAGATAGAAAGACTTTAGCATCGGCATATTCTTATGAGTGTAAAGAATGTACAATAAAGAGAGTTGTTGTCAATAGGATAACAACCAAGGTTTTTGATAAGTGGGAATATCCTGACTGGTAGGTTTGTTCATGCACAGTTTCCCCGCTGAAAATACCCCTTTTCCTAAATATTTTTAGATAAATTTGGACTGCGAGGACAAACAAGATGCCATTAAATTTAGCATCTCCTGGTATTGTAGTAAAGGAAGTAGACCTGACAGTTGGAAGAGTAGATCCAACGTCGGCAAGCATTGGAGCTATTGCGGCACCGTTTGCCCAAGGTCCCGTAGAACTTCCTACACTAGTTGAAAACGAACAAGACTTACTGAATGTATTCGGTAAACCACAAAATGCAGATAAGCACTACGAACATTGGCTTACTGCGTCTTCTTTCTTAGCATACGGTGGTTCGCTGAGAGTCGTAAGAGCAGATGGAAGCAATCTTCAGAATGCAAAAGCAGGTGCTGCTTCTAGCGTAAAAATTAAGAGCGTTGAGCACTATGAGCAATTGGGTTATGATGTATCAACTATTACCGATGTAACTGTTGCTGCTAAAAACCCAGGTTCATGGGCAAACGGTCTAAGAGTTGGCATTATTGATGCCAAGGCAGATCAAATTCTGACTCTTTCTGCAGCAAATGGAATTACCGTAGGATACGGAGTTACTCAGGCAATCTCAGCAACTCTTCCTGGTGTTGGTACAACTACAGTTCTTGATGGACACCTGAAGGGTGTTGTTACCCAGGTTGATGGAACCAATGCTTATGTAAAAGTTCTTTCACACGTATCCTCCACAGGAACAGAAACTGAAGTTGATTATCAACCAGGCGGCATTTATGCATTCTCTGGATCTGGATCGGTTGCTATCCATACTAATGGTCAAGCAATATCTTATGCAACAACTTCAGTAACTGCACAGGCAGATTGGTTCGATCAACAAAATCTTTCGCTGACTGCAACTTCTACTGTTAAGTGGAACGAAATCGCAGATCGTCCCGGAACTTCCGCATATGCCGCAGCAAGAGGATCTAGATTTGACGAAGTTCACGTTGTAGTTGTTGATGGTTTAGGAAAAGTTACAGGAAACTCTGGTACTGTTCTTGAAAAGCACTTATCTCTTTCTAAGGCAAAAGATGCAGAATTCTCTGTAGGTTCTCCTTCTTACTGGAGAGGATACCTAAAGGATAATTCACAATACATCTTTGGTGGTTCTGCCCCAGCAGGAATTGTAACCACTGGATTTAGTGCCGATTTCACCCTTGAGTCTGATGTAAATTGGGATCAAGATGCTGAGGGAATCACATTTGCTGCCGCAGGAAATTCCAATAATACATTAAGTGCAGGTTGGGATTATGACGGTGGGATGGATCCAACAGCTGCTGGTGCTCTGACCGCATCTTTAGCAGACCTCGTTTCTGGATATGGATTATTTGAGAATACCGAAAACTATGAGGTAGATTTCCTCCTGATGGGATCTGCAGCATACGCTAAAGATCAAGCACAGGCACTTGCAAACAAGTTAATCTCTGTTGCCGAAATAAGAAAGGATGCACTCGCATTCATTTCACCATACAGAGGTGCCGCTATCACCGACAGTTCTGATGACAGAGCAGCACAAATCAACTCTGATTCGGATATTACCGATAATGTTCTGAGTTTCGTAGCACCTATCACTTCATCTTCTTATGCCATTATCGATAGTGGTTATAAGTACATGTATGATAGATTTGCAAATACCTTCCGTTATGTTCCTCTGAATGGTGATGTGGCAGGTCTTTGTGCCAGAAACGACATCAACAACTTCCCTTGGTTCTCACCAGCAGGAACTGCAAGAGGAGGAATTCTCAACGCAGTCAAACTTGCATACAATCCTTCCAAGGCTCAAAGAGACAAACTTTATTCGGCAAGAGTAAACCCAGTCATCTTCTCACCTGGTGCTGGCATTGTTCTCTTTGGTGACAAGACTGGACTCGGTAAAGCATCGGCATTCGACAGAATCAACGTTCGTCGTCTGTTTATCTATCTCGAAGATGCAATCTCTGCTGCTGCTAAGGATCAACTCTTTGAGTTCAATGATGTAATCACAAGAACAAACTTTGTAAATATCGTTGAACCATTCCTTCGTGATGTTCAGGCAAAGAGAGGAATCTCTGATTACGTTGTTATCTGTGATGAGACTAACAACACTGCAGCAGTAATAGACAATAATGAGTTTGTTGCTGACATCTTTATCAAACCAGCAAGGTCGATCAACTTCATTGGACTTACATTTGTTGCCACCAGAACTGGTGTTGCCTTTGAAGAAGTAATTGGTAACGTTTAATTATTAATCAAACATAGAGGTAAAAAACAATGGCATACCAACAACAAAATAACATTCCATTAAAGAAGATTACCGATTTTAAAGGTAAACTGGCAGGTGGTGGTGCAAGACCCAATCTATTTGAAGTTGAGTTATCATTTCCATCAGAAGTGAGTGTAGACAATGATGTTCTCGAAAAATCAAGATTTCTTGTAAAGGCAGCTGCTCTGCCAGCATCAACAGTTGCTTCTATTGATGTTCCTTTCAGAGGACGTATTCTTAAGATTGCTGGTGACAGAACATTTGAAACCTGGACTATTACCGTCATCAACGATGTTGATTTTTCACTTCGTTCTGCTTTTGAAAAGTGGATGAACACAATCAATAAGATGAGTGATGCTACTGGTTTAACAAACCCTGCCGATTATCAGGCAGATGCATTTGTTTATCAGTTGGATCGTGACAGCAGTGTTCTTAGATCGTACAAGTTCTATGATGTATTCCCAACTAATATTTCAACTATTGATCTGAGTTATGAAACATCAGATACCATTGAAGAGTTTACTGTGGAACTTCAGGTCCAGTGGTGGGAAGCATCTAAAGGAAATTCTTCCCAAGCTGGTGGTGAAGACATTAACTAAATAGTAGAATAACAGTCTAGTCAAGAATTATAATGGCAAAACTTTTTGGTTTTTCAATTGAAGACAACGAAAAAAAGTCTAAAAGTATAGTTTCCCCCGTTCCTCAAAATAATGAGGACGGGGTTGACAATTATATTGCTAGTGGATTTTACGGTTCATATGTAGATATTGAAGGTCAATTTAGAACTGAATTTGATTTATTAAAAAGATATAGAGAGATGGCACTTCACCCAGAATGTGATGGTGCCATCGAAGATGTTGTAAATGAAGCAATTGTTAGTGATCTTTATGATTCACCAATTGAGATTGAACTTTCCAATTTAAATGCAACTGATAAATTAAAGAAAGTTATCAGAGAAGAGTTTAAACATATTAAGGAACTTCTTGATTTTGATAAGAAGTCACACGAAATTTTTAGAAATTGGTATATCGATGGAAGACTTTATTACCATAAAGTAATCGATCTCAAAAAACCTCAGGAAGGTATTAAAGAACTGAGGTATATTGATCCGATGAAAATGCGGTTTGTCCGCCAAGAAAAGAAAAAAGATAAGAATATACTTGGACCAAATATTGCTAACAATCAAAATGAAAATAATGGAATAGCACCAGAAATTGAAGAATATTTTGTCTATACACCTAAGGCACAATATCCAACAAATACTTATACTAGTTCTGGAGCATCAAAAGGAACTAAAATTGCAAAAGATGCGATCACATATTGCACTTCTGGATTAGTTGATAGAAACAAGGGAACAGTCCTTTCATATCTTCATAAAGCAATTAAGGCACTCAATCAACTGAGAATGATTGAGGATTCTCTTGTTATTTACAGATTATCAAGAGCACCAGAGCGTCGTATTTTCTACATTGACGTTGGCAATCTTCCAAAGGTAAAGGCAGAACAATATCTTCGTGATGTTATGATGCGTTATCGTAACAAGTTGGTTTATGATGCCAACACCGGTGAAGTTCGTGACGATAAAAAGTTCATGAGCATGTTGGAAGATTTTTGGCTTCCAAGAAGAGAGGGTGGTCGTGGAACAGAAATCTCTACACTTCCTGGTGGACAAAACTTAGGAGAACTTGCTGATATTGAGTATTTCCAAAAGAAACTTTATAGAGCACTTGGAGTTCCAGAGTCAAGAATTGCTGCCGAAGGTGGGTTTAATCTTGGTCGTTCATCTGAGATTTTGAGAGACGAACTTAAGTTTGCCAAGTTTGTCGGTCGTTTGAGAAAGAGATTTGCTCAAATGTTCACTGATATGCTGAAAACGCAATTGATTCTCAAGAACATTGTGTCACTGGAAGATTGGGAAACAATTGCCGATCATATTCAATATGATTTCTTATATGATAATCAATTTGCAGAACTGAAGGAAACTGAAATGCTAAATGAGCGTCTTGGTGTTTTGGCAACTATTGAACCTTATATTGGTAAGTATTATTCTACCGAATGGGTTCGCAGAAAAGTTCTTCGCCAGACCGATGCTGAAATGATTGAAATGGATGAGCAGATTGAACAAGAAATCAAAGACGGAATTATTCCAGATCCAAGTACAATCGATCCAATTACAGGAGAACCATTACCACAAGAAGGTGAAATGGGAATGATGGGTGATGTACCTATGGAACCAGAAATTGATGGTTCTGCTACACAAGTAAAAGAACCTAAAGGCGGCGAAATATAAATAAAGAATATAGTTATATTAACTTTTTATGGAAGAAATTGTAAATTTGATCGGATCTGATGCCTCCGCTTCGGATATTAGCGACAAAATTAAAGACGCTCTTTATGCTAAGTCGGCACAAAGAATTGATGCTATTCGTCCAACCGTAGGTGCAACCGTTTTTGGTGACAATCAATCATCTGAGGAACAAGAATAATGTCAAGGACTAGATTAATTGGTGATGAAGTTGCATTAGGAATTAATGCGGCAGGTGGATCTAGCATATCAAATGCTACCGTCGTTAGATTATACAATGGAGTTGGAAGCACTGCTGTAGTAAGTATGGCAAGTACCGTTGGTGCTGCAGATACAGTTTCTTTCAGTATGCCTGCTGGTCATGTTGAATTATTGGAAAAAACGGCAAGTTATGTTATTTGGGCAGATAGTGCTGCTGTAAGAGCAACAAAAGTAGGATTTACTGGATAAACAAATGAAACTTATCACAGAAGAAATTTCAAACGTACAGATTATCACCGAAGGTAAGGGTGCTGCTAAAAAGATGTACATTGAGGGTGTATTCCTTCAAGGTAATATCAAAAACCGTAACGGAAGAATGTATCCTATGGAGACACTTTCCCGTGAGGTTACCAGATACAATGAAGCATTTGTTCAGAAAGGTCGTGCTCTCGGAGAACTTGGTCACCCCGATGGACCTACCGTAAATCTTGACCGTGTTTCTCACAAGATTGTTTCTCTCACCGCAGAGGGAAATAATTTTAGAGGAAAGGCACAACTTCTTGAGACACCAATGGGTAAGATTGCAAAATCACTCATTAGTGAAGGTGTAATGCTTGGCGTTTCTTCTCGTGGTGTTGGTTCATTGAGAACAACAAATGAGGGTCACAAAGTTGTTGGTGAAGATTTTATGTTAGCAACTGCTGCCGATATCGTTGCCGATCCTTCTGCACCTGATGCTTTTGTTCAGGGAATTATGGAAGGAAAAGAGTGGGTTTGGGAAGGTGGAATCCTTCGTGAACAACTCGCAGAAAACACCAAGAAGAGAATTAACACTCTTGTTGACCAAAAATCTCTTGAGGAACATAAACTCCAATTGTGGAGTGATTTCCTCTCAAATCTTTAATTTATAAATAAATATAGATTAATACAAAAATATCTAATCAAAAATGTCCGTTGGTAGCAATTTACAAGAAATGGAAAACGTAGTAACGAAAGGCGCTGCTAAAGCTGACTCAATGCCAAAGGCAGGCAGCAATGCTGCTGGTGTATCTACACCTGGCCAAACTGGTAATTGGGAAGACCTTGGTGGTCCTACTCCAGAAAACTATAGAGCAGACGACAACTCTGCCAAACTCAAGGAACCTTCACTCGCAACTGTCAGTGACGTTGTAACAAAGGGTGCTGGTAAAGCAGATCCTATGCAGAAGATGGCAAGTCCTGTTAAGGAAGAAGAAGAGATTGAAGGAGAAGTTGTCGAAGAGGAAGAGACCACTGCATCTGCTGAAGAAGAAATTTCCGAGGAAGAAACTACCGAAACCGAAGTAGTTGCCGAAGAGGAAGAAGTTGTAGAGTACAACATGGAGGAAGATGTTGAGGCACTTCTCCAAGGTGAAGAACTCTCCGAGGAATTCCAAGAGAAGGCACGCACCATTTTTGAGACTGCTATCAAGGCAAAAGTTGCATCAATTCAAGAAGAACTGACTGCACAATATGAAGAGGCTCTTGAGGAGCAAGTTGTTTCCATTAAGGAAGAACTGACCGATAGAGTTGACGCTTATCTTGAGTATGTCTGCGAAGAGTGGATGACCGAAAATCAACTCGCAGTTGAGCAAGGACTCAAGACTGAAATGACCGAATCATTCCTTGTTGGAATGAAGAGTCTTTTTGAAGATCATTATGTATCAATCCCTGAAGAGAAATATGATGTACTCAATAGTATGGTAGAAAAACTTGATGAGATGGAAGATAAACTCAACGAGCAAATTAAGTCAAATATTGCTCTCAAACAAAGATTAGCCGAGTCGGTCGCAGATACGATCTTCTCAGAAGTATGTGAAGGTCTCGCACTTTCACAGAAAGAAAAAC
>Ga0255768_10005828_pt1 | contig 11778 bp, 10 predicted proteins | sample 071ome_33_FD_179983 | JGI IMG/M metagenome (GOLD analysis project Ga0255768, IMG submission 179983) | Coastal salt marsh microbial communities from the Groves Creek Marsh, Skidaway Island, Georgia - 071412AT metaG (version 2) | ecosystem: Environmental > Aquatic > Marine > Intertidal zone >...
TGGTGCCTGCCGAAGGCAACGGCTATGACCGTGAAGCCGCGCAGAAACGCAAAGGGCGCTTCCCAGACTTTAACTATTATTGGCCATTTGGGTCGTAAGAATTTACACCCTGTATAAATAGCCAAACACAAAAAAACCGCTCAATTGAGCGGTTTTTTTTGTGTCGTTTAAACCTTGTTGCTGACTCTATTTAAGACGCTATTTCAGGCGTGAATTAAAGCCTTGGCTTACGGCAAGGTTACAGAAATATCGGCCGAACCCGCCACTGTTTCTGTGCCGCCAACGTTGGAGAAATTTAGCATAAAACCAGACGCCGTCAGCTCATCTACCGAGAGAATGGCATCGTCCACGTTATCACTGGTGTAACGTAGATTATTTATCTCATCGTTAAAATACACGTCCTGCAAAAACGGGTAGCTGATCGTGCTCAGCTGCAAAAATGCCTCACCTTCAGTGCTGTTTGTGGTGGCGATGGAGGTTTTATAACCGCCATTTTCAAGATGGTGGATGGCTGCGCAAAATACCGGCTGGTTGGATACCGGTTCAACGCCCTCGTTACTCCAGTCCCAGGTCAGGGTGCCCAGTGATCCGACGGTATCGAGAATTTTAATCGCCTTGCGCTGCACATTGATGCTCACACCATTACCGATGCTTTGTGTCGGTACGGTCAGATAAAGAACATTATTCGCATCGCGTTCGTAAGACGCTTCGACCGTGGTTAACGCCGTGGACGATACCGTACTGACATTAACAAAGCCCCCTTTCTGACAGGAGGCCAGCTCCAGTTTGTCATCGGCGGTTTCGCGAATCACAAACATTTCACGACGGCTTTCATACACCTGGCGATCGTAGCCTTCGGCATTGGCATTGCTGTAAGTAATGTCCGAGATCGCAACCCAGGTACCCACTACAGTGTCGTTGGTCAGCTCACTGGCGCTTTCGTAATCATCAAACTCGAATAACGTCAGATCCTGCGGATTTAATGTGGGGTCCAATGGCGATGGACCGTCCTGCCCGCCCCCGCAGCCCACCAGCAACGTAGCGGACAACACGGCAACGGCCGACAACGAAACGGAAACACGAGCTTGCTTAGCAGAACGGATCATCATGGACTACTCCCGAATTCAGGCGGCCGCACGAATAATGTCGGCGTACTCTTTACCTTGCTCATGCGACTCAATGGTCGCTAACAGCGTGGTGCCTTCTGCATTTTTAGCATTCAGGTCGTGGCCTTCTGCAGCAAACAACTTAATAAAATCAGCGAAGGTACCCGGCACCATGTGGCGGTACGCACGAATCACGGCAACGTAATCGGCATCGGCACCGTCGTAAGCATCGGCCACCAGAAATTCACGCAGCTGCGCTTCTGACCACTCGCCACCAAATACTTTTTCTTTATCTTTCTTTTGCATTTTCACTCTCCTAAATACATTTGGTGTAGATAACTTGGTAGGGTTCGCTGGCCCTCTGTGCCAAGGATGGCACAGCGGAGCCCCCATGGATGGGTTCACGGCGAGCCAGAGAAGCTCATCAAGTTATCTACACATAATCTCAAACTTTCCGGAACATCAGGTCCCAGACTCCGTGCCCTTTGTTTTCGCCACGTTTTTCAAACTTGGTGTACGGACGATGCTCCGGGCGCGGAACGTATTCGTTTTTACCGGCGACGTTTTCGTAGCCTTCCTGCACTTCCATGACTTCCATCATGTGCTCAGCGTAGTTTTCCCAATCGGTGGCCATATGAAACACACCGCCCGGTTTTAAAATACGGCGCAGCGTCTGGGCAAATTCTGTCTGCACGATACGACGCTTATGGTGCTTTTTCTTGTGCCATGGGTCCGGGAAAAATAACTGCACGGTATCAATGCTGTTGTCCGGGATCAGCTTCAGTACTTCAATGGCGTCATCTTTGTAGGTGCGCAAATTCGTAACGCCGGCCTCTTCAGCCAGGTTCAGTAATGAACCCACGCCCGGCAAATGCACTTCGACCCCGATATAATCTTTTTCCGGCGCGGCAGCGGCCATCTGCACCAAGGATTGGCCCATGCCGTAACCAATCTCAAGTACCACATGGCCATCACGACCAAACACCTCGGACGGTACGATTGGCCCTTGCTCCAGCTCCAGCCCCATGACCGGCCACTGACGATCCAGACCGCCCTGCTGACCTTTGGTCAGGCGTCCGGCGCGGATCACAAAACTCTTAATGCCTCGGCGGTATTGAGGCTTGTCACCTGTGTTGTTTGTCTCTGACATGCTTACCTCAAATTAATTCTCGTCGGCGGGCAAACGAAACGCCGCCAGGATCAGAAAAGCCCAACCGATCAACCAGGCCACGCCGCCGAACGGGGTAATCACCCCCAGCGCACGCTCACCCGTTAACGCCATGGTATACAGGCTGCCACTGAACAACAGCAGGCCCAGTACCATCATGTACGTACTGCGTTTAATCCAGGAGGCCGGTCGTACGTACAACCAGGCGCCCATGGCCAGCAGTGCCAAGGCATGCACCAGATGGTAAAGCACCCCGGTCTGATACGCCTGCATCAGCTCAGGTTCAATGACCCCTTTCAGGCTGTGCGCCCCAAACGCCCCCATGGCCACGCCTGTAAACCCAGCAATCGCTGCCAGATTCAGGCAGGTTCTCGCCTTCATAACTACCCCGACGACAAAAAGCGCCCAGTATAAAGCACTGCCTGCCCCGGGCACACCCTGACGCCCCGGCCTGAATGGCACATAGGGCTGACTCTTTGGCCACAAATAACCTAACCCATGTAACTCTCGGCGCCAGTCATAGTGTGACTCTGTTCACAGTTTACCGGCTTCATTAGGCTAGCCGATGCGCCGTCAGCTGGACCCAGCGGCCCGAACAAGAATAAAAACGATCACTCTGGTGCAACTACATGAAAATTCCATTCTCTCTGCGTACGCTGACGCATGTCGGCCTGTGCAGCGCCGGGCTATTGCTCGCCGCCCCAACCCTCCAGGCCAGCGTTGAAGGCTATGGCACAAAAAACGGCGATGCCTGGCAGGGCAGCCTTGAACAGGTACTGAAACTGCAATTCGTTGCCGACTTTATTGGCAACCGCGGCAACGTTGAGCCCTTTCTGATTCCGCAGGCCAAGTCACACGCGGTGACGACCTTCCGCAATCAGGATCTCGACATCACGCTGCGCGCAAAACATCTGACGCCAGAAGGCCTGCCTGACGACAACCTCAGCTGGAGCATTGCCGCCGCACCGCTGCACGGCCGCTTAGAAGGCACGCCACCTAACGTGCGTTATATTCCCGACGCCGACTACACCGGCTACGACCGCATCGTCTTTAACGTCAGTGACAACCTCGACGGCGATACCAATGGCACCATCGATATCAAAGTACAGGGCTCCTACACCAACTTTGAGTCCGGTCAGGTTCGACCGCTGGCACTGAACTCTGACAACACCCGCTTGTATGCATTGAACACCCCCGACGGCAAACTGGAAATCTTTGATGTCAGCGCTGATACGCCCGTGCTACTGCACAGCGTTGCCGTTGGCCTTGAACCGGTTGCCATTGCTCTGCGCAATGACAACGAAGCCTGGGTGGTGAACCACCTGTCGGACAACGTCAGTGTGGTGAAACTGAATGCCGATATTCCCTACGTGAAGAACACCCTGCACGTTGGCGATGAGCCTCAGGATGTAGTGTTTGCCGGGCGCAACAACGCCCGTGCCTTTGTCACCACCGCCCACCGCGGCCAGCATTCACCATCCGATCTGGATGCCATGACACCGGGCACTGACCGTGCGGATGTGTGGGTCTTCGACGCCGCCGATGCCGAAATGGAAAAGGTGATTACCTTATTTGGCATGGCGCCGCGCGGTTTGGCAGTCACGCCTGACGGCGAAACCGTTTATGCCGCGATCTACAAATCCGGCAACCAAACCACCACGGCGGCGCATAATTACCGTGTCTGGGGCAAAACCAGCACGTTAAACGGCAAGCCGGGCCCGAATACCGACGCGGACGGCATTGTCGCGCCCAATACCGGCGTCATCGTGAAGTACGACGGCGAACACTGGCGCGATGTCTATGGTACCCAGTGGGATCACCAGATCTACTTTGACCTGCCGGATTACGACGTATTTAAAATCGATGCCGCGGCCTCTGATCCGACAGCCGTTGGCCAGTACAGCGGCGTCGGAAATGCGCTGTTTAATATGGCGGTGAACCCGGTCAATGGCGCCGTGTACGTAAGTAACATGGACGCCCGCAACGAGCTGCAATACGAAGGCCACGGCCACCGTAGCGATAAGCAGACACTGCGCGGCCGCTTTATTAAAAACCAGATCACCGTCATTAAAGACGGCGACGTCACCCCCCGTGAACTGAACTCGCATCTGCGTGACAGCAACCCGGACGGCTCACCGTCTGAGAACGCCCGGTCGTTGGCCATGCCGTTGGAGATGGTGGTCGATAGCGCAGGTGAGACGCTCTACGTCGCCGCGTACAGCTCGTCCAAAATCGGTATTTTCAATACCCGCGAGCTGGAAAACGGCAGTTTTACTCCGTCTGAAGCGAATCACATCGACGTCTCAGGCGGCGGCCCTGCCGGTATCGCGCTGGATGAAGCCCGCAACCGCATGTACGTGCTGACGCGCTTCAACAACTCCGTCGCCGTCATTGATCTGAATGAGCGCCGCGAAACGCAGAGTGTTGCCATGTACAACCCAGAGCCGGATTACATTACCGAAGGGCGCCCCTTCCTGTACGACGCTCGTTTCAGCTCAGGCCGTGGCGACTCGTCATGCGGTTCCTGTCACCTGTTCGGCGATATGGACGGTCTGGCCTGGGAGCTGGGCAACCCTGACGGGGTGACCACCGAAAACCCACGTGGCTACGTTAACTTCTTTATGGAAATGAACGCCCTGCCGATTCATCACCCATTAAAAGGGCCGATGCTGACGCAATCCTTCCGTGGTATGGATTTCCAGGGACCACTGCACTGGCGCGGCGATAAAACCGGCGCTTACCGTGTAGAAGGTGAATCACTGGAACATGCTGCCTTTAAAGAATTCCGTGGCGCCTTCACCGAACTGCTGGGTCGTGCCGAAGTACCCACCGAAGACGAGATGAACAAGTTTGCCGACTTCGTACTGCAGATGCGCTATCCGCCGAATCCCAACCGCAATCTGGACGACACGCTCACGCCTGACGCGGAATACGGCGCCAATATTTATTTCAACGAGAAGAGCACCGGCTTTAAAGCAGAAAGTACTGGCAACGTCGCCATGATTACCTGTAACGACTGCCATGAAGTCGACCCAGAGATCGAGCGCTTTGGTACGTCCACGCTGATGAGCTTTGAAGGCACCGAAACCACGCAAGACATGAAGGTGGCGCATCTGCGTAATGTCTACACCCGCGTCGGTATGTTTGGCCTCAAGCTACGTGAAAACACCTCCACCGCACGTGACATGGGCGATCAGGTGACCGGCTATGGTCTCTCTCACGACGGCGCCATCGATACGCTGGAGAACTTCCTGTCGCTGAACGTCTTCCACGTAGATACGCCGGATATTCCGGAGGTCATGGAGTTTGTCACTCAGATGCCGACCGGCCTCGCGCCGATTGTTGGTCAGCAGGCGACCTTCAATCTGGGCTCTCAGTCGGATGCCGAGCTGGTATCCACCATGATGGCTCAGGCGCTGGCACACACCTTTGATGATCGTGCGACTAAACAGCAGTGCGACCTGATTGCTAACGGCGTTATTGGTGGTGAAGAACGCGCATGGCGCTTTGCAACAGCGGGCGACGACGTGGGCCAGTTCGTTGATATGAGTGGCGAGTCGGCCAGCTTCAATCGCTTACGCTGGAGCACCTTTATCCCAGGCAACAGCATTACCTTTACCTGCGCGGCTCCGGGCTCTGGCGAACGTCTGGCCTTTGACCGCGACGAAGATGGCATCTACAACCTCGCCGATGCCGACACGTCTGGACGCAAAGACACCTCAGTGCAAGCGCCTGATCCAGACGCCGAGCCACTTCAGGTCGAGCGTGCAAAAGGCGCCTTCTGGCGTGAAGAATCGCAGAAAAACAGCGGAATCTTCCCGGATTTCGACCATTTCTGGGCGTTTGATTTCTTTAATTAACCACGCGCAGCGGCGACGCACAGAGTTCTCTGCGCGTCCCCGCGTAGGCTGCAACCTGAGAGAGTTAGAGCACTTCTCCAAGACGCGGTAAATACATCCATGTACGCTCGACTGCGCCATCCTTGGCGCAGACGCTTGTCGAAGCGCACCAACTCTCGCATATTAAACACCCAGCACACCTCTAATGATGGTCTACTCCACTTCCCCCAAACGAAGCTGTTAGAATGCTCCCCCTAAATCAAACAGTGAGAGCTTCTGGTGAAATACGCAGATCTGCGCGACTTCATAAAGAAACTGGAAAAGCGCGGCGAGCTGGTTCGCATTAAAGAACCCGTCGACCCGCACCTCGAAATGACCGAGCTGGCCGACCGCGTGTTACGCGCCAAAGGTCCAGCCTTACTGTTTGAAAACCCTAAAGGGCATGATATGCCGGTGCTCGCCAACCTGTTTGGCACACCCGAGCGTGTTGCCATGGGCATGGGTGAAGATTCGGTGGATGCCTTGCGTGAAATCGGCAAGCTGCTCGCCTTTCTGAAAGAGCCCGAACCGCCCAAGGGCTTAAAAGATGCCTGGTCGAAACTGCCGATCTTTAAGAAAGTGCTGGCCATGGGTCCGAAAGAAGTAAAAAAAGCGGCGTGTCAGGAAGTCGTTATTGAAGGCGACGACGTTGATCTATCGAAAATTCCGGTACAGCACTGCTGGCCCGGCGATGCTGGCCCGCTCATTACCTGGCCGTTGGTCATCACCAAAGGTCCGCACAAAGAACGCCATAACCTCGGTATTTATCGCCAACAGGTGATCGGTAAAAACCGCGTGATTATGCGTTGGCTGAGCCACCGTGGCGGCGCGCTCGATTTCCGCGAATGGCAGCAGCAACACCCCGGTAAACCCTTCCCGGTAACGGTTGCTCTGGGCGCTGATCCGGCGACGATTCTGGGCGCGGTGACGCCAGTACCCGATACCCTGAGCGAATACGCCTTTGCTGGCCTGTTGCGTGATTCACGTACGGAGCTGGTGAAAAGTATTGGTAACGAGCTGATGGTTCCGGCGTCGGCCGAAATCGTACTGGAGGGCGTGATCCACCCAGACGACATGGCGCCCGAAGGCCCGTTTGGTGACCACACCGGCTACTACAACGAAGTCGATCACTTCCCGGTTTTCACGGTTGAGCGCATTACTCACCGCAAAGATCCGATTTACCACAGTACCTACACCGGCCGTCCACCGGATGAGCCTGCGATTCTGGGCGTTGCGTTGAACGAAGTCTTCGTACCGATTCTGCAAAAGCAGTTTCCGGAAATCGTCGATTTTTATCTGCCGCCGGAAGGCTGTTCTTACCGCATGGCCATCGTCAGCATGAAGAAGCAGTACCCGGGCCACGCCAAGCGCGTGATGATGGGCGTCTGGTCTTTCCTGCGCCAGTTCATGTATACCAAGTTTGTGATCGTGGTCGACGACGATGTCGATACCCGCAACTGGGAAGACGTGATCTGGGCCATTACCACTCGCATGGACCCCGCCCGCGACACCACCATGATTGAAAATACGCCCATCGATTACCTCGACTTTGCGTCGCCGGTCTCGGGTCTCGGGTCAAAAATGGGCCTGGACGCGACCAACAAAATGCCAGGCGAAACCGACCGCGAATGGGGCGTGCCAATTGTGATGGACGACGATGTGAAAGACAGCGTCGACCAACTGGTGAAGAAAATCGGTAAAGACATTGGTCTGAAATGAGTGATCCGGCCAACCCGCAAGGCGCCCAAACCCATCGGGTAACCTTCCAGCCGAACGGCGTCACTATCCGGTGCCGTTCGAATCAGACCATCGCCGACGCCGCACTCGAACAGCGGGTCATCCTGCCTGTCAGTTGCGAGAACGGCGTCTGTCAGGTGTGCCAGGGCGAACGATTGTCAGGCACTCTGCGCTTTCGTAACGAGCTGGGCACGGCAATACTTGAACAGAACAATCAGGTATTATGTTGCGTAGCAACTCCCCAATCCGATGTTGAGCTAGTTATGACCGATGTATTCGCGCCCGACCACAAAACCCCTGCCACGCTGGCCTGCCAGGTCACTGCGGTTGAGGTCATGGCGGATGACGTTTACCGGGTCATCCTGCTGGCACCAGCGGGCAAAAACCCCGATTACTGGGCGGGCCAATACCTGATGCTGCATCTCGGTGAGGGCGATCAGGCGGAGCAGTTGCCTTACAGCATTGCCAACGCACCGGGCGCTCATACCGGTCGTGACCCGCGTGAAATTGAACTGCACATCGCGGCTAACAGTGACACAGCGCAGGAGGTGATCCGCTTCCTGCAGCAAGCTGTCATTGCTCGCGTCACGCTGCCTGCTGGCGATTGCTTTATCAACCAGCACTTCCTCGACCAGCGCAAAGGCCAGCCGTTACTGATGGTCGCTGCCGGATCGGGCTTCTCGCAGATTAAAGCACTCATCGAAGCGACTCTGGCGCTCGACCCAGAGCGAGAGATTCACTTTTACTGGTCAAACCGTGCTGCCGTTGGTTTTTACCTACCGGATCTGCCTCAGCAGTGGGCACACGATCACGCCAATTTTCATTACCACCCCATCATTCAGGAACACGCTGACGACTGGAACGGTCGCGCTGGCTGGATCTACCAGGTGATCCACGAAGATTTCGACGACCTGTCCGCGGTTACCATGTTTGCCTGTGGCTCTCCCAATATGGTGTTTGGCACCCTCGATCAACTGGAACCTTTGGGCCTGAATGAGTCCAACCTGCACTCGGATGTCTTTGCTTACGCCAACCGGTCGGACTTCAGCGGCCAATCTCGCTAAGTAACTGTCTGAAATGTGAACAGCGTGGCACTTTGCCGCTTGCGCCAATTTTGCATTGGCGGGATCATCACGCCGCTTAAAAATTCACCAAAACATTCTCCCACGAGAGTAAGGAAAACCTGTGAACATTGATTGGGAAGCCCTCAACTTAGACCCGCAACTCCTGTGGGCAGATTACATTCTGCCTTGGGGTACACAAATCATTATGGCGCTGCTGATTTTCGTCATCGGTAAGATGGTTGTCGGCCTCGTCGGCAACGCCATGAATAAAGTCATGCAAAAAGCCAAGCTGGATCCAATTCTGATCAGCTTCCTGACGGGGATTCTGCGCAACGTCCTGTTGTTGCTGGTTATCGTCTTTGCGTTGTCGCAACTTGGCCTGGATACCACCTCACTGGTTGCTCTGCTGGGTGCCGCCGGTCTGGCCGTGGGTCTTGCCCTCAAGGATTCTTTGTCGCACTTCGCCGCCGGCGTTATGTTGATTCTGTTCCGTCCATTTAAAGTCGGTGACTTTGTTGAAGTCGACGGTGTGATGGGCTCCGTCGAGCAGATCACGATTCTCAGCACCCGCCTGAAGTCTGGTGACAACAAAGTGATCACAGTGCCAAACGCCAACGTGTTTGGTAACACCATGACTAACTTCTCCGAGCAGCCAACCCGTCGTATCGACTTTGTCTTCGGCATTGGCTACGGCTCAGACCTGCTGAAAGCCAAGTCCATCCTTGAAGAAATGGTCGCCAACCACGACCTGATCCTGAAAGATCCAGCGCCACGCGTTGCTGTGCATGAACTGGCGGACTCGTCCGTTAACTTCATCTGCCGCCCGTGGGTCAACTCTGCCGACTACTGGCCGGTGTACTGGGATATGATGGAAAAAGTAAAACTGCGCTTCGACGAAGAAGGCATTGAAATTCCATTCCCACAGGTCTCTGTGCACATGGAAAAAGACGATTAATTTGAATCGTCCATTGTAAAAAAACCGGCCAACTGGCCGGTTTTTTTATTTCCGCAGGCATTAATATTGGCCGTAATTTACCGGTAATTTTCCACATGCATCCGACTGGCCAAGATACACCTGACTACGAAAAAACAAAGCGAATAAATGGCCTGAGAGGTCATAAGGTAATCGTTGGAAACTCGCATCAGCTCAGCTAATTTTTGGCCACTCACTGACGAAAGGGATGCCTTATGTACCTCAAACTTCTGCCTTATGGCCTAGCCTGCGCGGCAACACTGACACTGTCCGCCTGTGTCTACGATGCCCCCACGCGCGATGACATTGAATACCTCACGGATGAGTCGTTACCGTCACACACAATTTACCAGCCAACGAACCTCAACTCGGTAACCACCCCGTTGCCTGTCGTTGCCTGGGGCGTCGGCGGCTGCACACTCCCTGGGGTGTCGGTCGGTGTCTTTCTTGCGGAAATCAGCGCCGCTGGCTACCTCGTGGTCTCCAACAACTCACCATGGTCGACCTTCCCGACCAGCAGCGACATGTTGATTGAAACGCTCGATTGGGCCGAAGTACAGAACAGCGACCCGGCATCGGAATATTTCGGAAAACTCGACGTCGATAACGTCGCACTGATGGGACACTCCTGTGGTGGGCTCGAAGCGCTACACGCCGGAGCGAACGACCCGAGAGTCGACACTGTCATCGCGGTAGGGTCTGGCATTTTTGACAGTGGCAGTTTAGGCGGCGCCACCAAGGATGATCTGCTGACTTTGCCCCCCACACTGTGGATGAATGGCGGCCCTGAAGACATCGCTTATCCACAAGCAGAAAATGACTATGCCGAAGTACCGGATTACGTGCCCGTCGTCTGGGCCAACTACGATCTCAGCGATCGCGGCGCGGGGTTATTTGGTGCGCACAATGGCACATTAAATGATGATGCAGGCGGCGAATATGCCCGTGCCTCCATTCTCTGGCTGGACTGGCTACTGAAAGGCCAGGAAGCTAAGCAGGTGCAATTTATGGAAGCTTCGTGCGGCCTGTGTGATGCTGATGAACGCTGGTCTGTTCAGTCTAAAAACTGGTAATTACAGTGTAGAGAAAAGCCTGTTCGGGTGATCGGTGATCAACAGCTGTCACCCACAGGCTTCGTCAATACCTCACACTGCTCTCTCGCATAGGCCTTGGCCGAAAACATATCGTCATCGGGCCAGTCGTCGCCCTCAACAGGCACAATAAACGGATCATCGCCGAAGGTCTGGTACTGCTGAAACAGCCCTTTGGCACTCATACCGGGCGTTATGTGATCAGCCAGACTGCAATCAACCAGATCTTTCGCGGCTTGAACTGCCTCGTCCCAAGTTTTGTAACGGCCATGGGTGTAAATGCTGTCTTCATCAACCCCATCATAATTATCGGCAACTCTCAGTTCGAACATGCTTCACCTCATAATCCATCAGTACAGGGAATAGACCAATCACAAATGGTAACGATAATTAGTTGTTCACTATCCCAACACAGTACGATTTTGTAATTTTGCCCGCCCGGACAATTCCCGCCTGACACAAGTTGACGTATTGCCCCCGTTCGCGCCATTTGGTATACATTGTTCACTCATTAACCAACGATATGGATGTTGTATGGATCTGGACGCTGTCTGTGCCTGCCTCGTAGAGCAGGACGATTCGCTTTCGTATTCTGCTTTGGTTAGCTCTGTGGCTGCCCGCCTGGCGACTGCTTCTCCGGTCATTCAGTTTTCTGTTCAGCATGTTTCCGCTGGTATGGCGCTTACCTTTGTTCAGGGAACTGCTGCGCTTACTCTGATTCTTACCCCACAATCTGCTCAGTATTCACCTACTGTCGCAGG
>Ga0255768_10005833_pt1 | contig 11770 bp, 8 predicted proteins | sample 071ome_33_FD_179983 | JGI IMG/M metagenome (GOLD analysis project Ga0255768, IMG submission 179983) | Coastal salt marsh microbial communities from the Groves Creek Marsh, Skidaway Island, Georgia - 071412AT metaG (version 2) | ecosystem: Environmental > Aquatic > Marine > Intertidal zone > Salt...
TACTGAGGATGATAAAGTTATCTATCACACCACCCAAGACGTAGCACCTGTTATTGAGCATTGTAAAGCTCTATCTGAAATGCGACCAGGCAAAGACTTTAGACATGTTGCTGAAGTACCAATGGTTGTATATCAAAAAGCCTGTAGAGAGGGTTGGGCTAAAGATACTAAGAAATGGAAAGAGTGGTTAAACCATTCAGATAACAAAGTTTTCCGAACATGGAAAGGTAGAATATGACATACGCAGAATTAAAAACTAATATTGCCAACTTCTTAAATAGATCAGATTTAACAAGTCAATTAGACTTTTTTATTGATGCTACAGAAGCAGAATTTAACAGAAGATTAAGAGTTAAAGATATGGTTAAAAGAGCTACTGCAACAGCAGATGCTCAATATATATCATTACCAACTGATTGGTTAGAAGCTATAAACGTACAACTTGACGGTAATAACTTTACACCGCTAATGCAACAATCTATTGAGTCATTAGATATATACAGAAAGTCTGTAGATAATGTAAGTAATCAACCTGTATATTACGCTTTAGTTGATAATACAATAGAGTTAGCACCTACCCCAGATACAAGTTATACGCTACAATTAACATACTATGGCACTATTGATGCTTTGAGTGATTCGAATACTAGTAATTTTATTTCGAACTCATATCCAGATGCATACTTATATGGTGCTTTAAAACATGCATCTATATATCTTATGGAAGATGATAGGGTTGCTTTATTCACACAGCAATTTGAAAAAGCCTTAGAAGAGATGCGATTAGAACAAGAGAAAGCTGAATTTGGTAAAGGCTCGTTAATGCAAAGACGAAGAACTTATGGCAAAGCAGGCAAAAACACTTACGTTTGGAAAAATAATTAGGAGATAAAATGGCAGGATTCAGCGATTATTTAGAAGATAAAGTTTTAGAACATGTCTTTGGTGGCAATGCTTATACAGCGCCTACAACATTATATGTAGGTTTATACACAGTAGCGCCTACAGATACAGGTGGTGGTACAGAAGTTTCTGGCGGCTCTTATGCAAGACAAACAGCAGCATTTACTGTTTCTGGTACTAACCCAACAACAGCATCTAACTCAGCAGCTATTGAGTTTCCAACAGCAACAGCAGATCAAGGAACTGTTGTAGCTTGTGGTATATTTGATGCACTTACTAGTGGCAATCTATTAGCCTATGCTAATTTAGATGCATCTAAAGCAGTTGATACAGGAGATGTTTTTAGATTTAATGCGGGTGATTTAGATATTACTTTAGCATAACGCCATGGCCACTATAGGCTACAATAAAGGCTACTACTCAAGGTCAAAATATAACGAGCTTTCATTTCAAGCAGAAGCTACTATAGCGCAAACATCTGGCGGTTCTGCTAGAAATACCGTCAGAGGCGCAGTCACTATACAAGGTGTTTCTGGTTTAGTAGCAAATTCAACATTAATATCTGGAGGTGTAGCAACCATACAGGCTACATCAAACTTTGCCGCAATAGGAACACAAATAGATGTAGCAACAGCTACCATACAAGCCATATCAAATATTACCGCTAATGGCAGAATAATAGATAGAGGTTTGGCAACAATACAAGCCATATCTAGTGGATCTGCTGCTGGTTCTGTATTCCTCAAAGGTATTGCTAGTATAAATGAATTAAGTGGCTTTGATGCTATTGGTGGTTTAAAATGGGAAGATATAATTGTTCCAGACGAAACTTGGACAGACCAAATAGTTGCAGGTGAAGATTGGCAGGAAATAACAGTATCTTCAGCAACATGGAATGAAATAACAAATCCGACTGATACTTGGACAAACCAAACCAATCCAATTACAGAATGGACTAAATTAGATGAACAAGAGGCAGCTTAATGGCAGATACATATACAACTAATCTTAATTTAACTAAACCAGAACCAGGTGCGGCAGAAGATACTTGGGGTATATCTCTTAATGATGACTTAGATACACTTGATGCTATTTTTAAATCAGATGGTACTGGTAGTAGTATTGGTCTCAATGTTGGTACAGGTAAAACATTAGCAGTTGGCGGTACATTAAACATTACTGGCACATTTTCTTTAAGTGGTACAGCAGTCACAGCAACCGCTACTGAATTAAATATATTAGATGGCATAACAGCAACTACAGCAGAGTTAAACATTCTTGATGGAGTCACATCAACTACAGCAGAGTTAAATGTATTAGATGGTATAACAGCAACCACTACTGAATTGAATTACGTTGATGGTGTCACTAGTAGTATACAAACACAACTAGTTGCAAAAATAGAAAATGGTGATGATGTTAATTTAGGCGATATATCATCAGGTGCAATTACTTCTACTGGTAATTCACAAATGGCCAACCTTGTAGTCACAGGTGATTTAACCGTTCAAGGCACTACAACTACTGTAGATACAGATAATCTAAATGTAAAAGACAAAAACATTACCCTTAACTATTCAACAGGTGACTCATCAGCTTCAGCCAATGGTGCTGGTATTACCATTCAAGATGCTGTTAGCGTTGGCAATGATGCTACTATTTTATGGGATACAAACTTTGATAATTTTGATTTTTCACATGGTATAACTTTACCAGATACAAAAAAAATAGAATTTGGAGCTGATTCAGATTTTCAGATATATCACGATGCAGGCAATAACCATAGCGTTATTAAAGAAACAGGTACAGGTAATTTAAAAATACAGGGTGCTAACATTGAAATGCAAATTGCAAATGGCACGCAAAATTATTTGCAGGCTATTAGTGGTGGTGCTGTCACTTTATACCATAACAATAATCCTAAAATAGCGACTACCTCAACAGGTATAGATGTCACAGGAAACATAGTTGTTTCAGGCACGGTTGATGGCAGAGACATAGCCACAGATGGAACTAAGCTAGATGGCATAGAAGCAGGTGCTACTACAGATCAAACACAAGCTGAAATAAATGCATTAGGTATAACTGCAATAGGCTTATCAGGTAGTCCAAACATAACTGTTGGCACTATTAATTCAGGTGCTATAGACGCAACAGGAACTATCTCTAGTGCAAATATTACTTTAAATGATAATGCAGAGGTTAGACTTTCTGAGTCATCATCTAATGGTAGTAATTATGTTGCTCTTAAATCACCAACAAGTTTAGGGGTAAACACAACTTATACTTTACCATCTAATTATCCAGCTAATAGTGGATCTGTACTTATATCAACTGTAGCAGGTGAATTAAGTTGGTCTGCTAATACTGTATCTACTTTTAGTAATGGTGCTGATAATAGAATTATTACCGCTACAGGTGCTAGCGGTATAAATGGTGAGGTTAATCTTACTTATGATGGTACTACTTTAGGAGTAGTCAACACAACCCCAGTTATAGAAATAGGCAATACTTCAACCCCTAGCGCAGATATTAGATTTAAAACCGCTACAGCAGGAACTCCTACAATTTACTTCAATGATGGCACAGACCAGGCATATATTAGATATGGGCATAGTGCTTTAAATGGCGAAAAATTAATTATATCTGCGGATAAAACTGAATTTACTGGAACTATATCCAATAGTGCTTTTACCATACCAAATAGCATAGGTTCAGCAGGCCAAGTTTTAAAAGTACCATCTTCAGGAACTACTTTAGAATGGGGTAGTGATGCAGGTGCTATAACCTCTATAACTAACTTTGCTGATAATAGAATATTAACTGCAAGTGGTTCTACAAGTATTAATGGTGAAAGTCAGCTTTTGTATGGACATACAACAGATACACAAAGAATGGATTTTTCACTAGGCGGACAAAGTGGTAGTGCAACAGGAACAGGTTATATAGGTAATACTTCTTCTGTAGTAGGTGGTAATTCTAATGACTTTGTAATATCAGGCAGCAATAGACTTGTATTAGGATCTGAGGGGTATGGAAGAATTTATATTGATGGTAGTGATGTAAATATACAAGATGGTTTACAGATAGGTGGAACAGAGGTTATTACTAGTGCTAGGAATCTCACAAACATAGGAACTATCTCTAGTGGTGCTATTACAACAAGTGGAACTTTTACAAAAACTTTTGATGTAGGAAATAGTATAACAATAGGTAATGATGGTACTTACGGAACAAGCGGAACTGGTAGATATGTCACACTTGGATTTAGTGGAACTGGTAATGGTGCAAATAGAATACTATCACATAATACTGGTGGGGATGGTATTTATATAGCTGCTGCCACAAGCAGAGATATTAATTTTAGGACTAATGGTTCAGCACAAAATGCCTTTAGAATAAGCTCAACTGGTACTGTTGATATGGGTGCTTCAAACACCACAATCATAGACTCCTCTCGCAACCTAACCAACATAGGAACTATCTCTAGTGGTGATATAACTGCTACAGGTGCGATAAACTCTACTGGTACTGGTAGGGCAATACAAGTCAACGGAACTACAAGAATTAATAGCGTAGGAGACATAATAGGCACATCTTATTATATTGGCGGTACTAATATAATTGATACTTCAAGAAACCTTACAAACATAGGTACTATCTCTAGTGGTGCTATTACAGTCACAAGTACAGGTGCAGGAACTACAGCTTCAACATTCTCAGGTAATTATAGTGCTAGTGGTGATGTTAAATTAGCAGTATTTGAAAGAAGCGGTGGTGCAGTTGCTTCAGCTATTGAGTACAACGATGCTACTACCGATATGGAGTTTGGTACAACAACAAGTCATAATTTTAGTCTAAAAACAGCAGATACGAGAAGATTAACTATTACTTCAGGTGGAAATGTTGGAATTGGGACTGATAGTCCTACAGATAAAGTTCAAGTTTTAGATAGTGGAAGTTTAGCTTTAAGAGTTGAATCAACTGGAACAACAAACCAATCATCTGTATGGACAGAAAATAATGCAGGTAGTATTAATGGTATGTTTATGTATGGCTCATCACATTCAGGATATGGAGCTATAGGTGCAGGAGAAGGTGCTTTTTATTCAAATACGAATGTTAATATTATGTCTGATTCTGCTTCAGGCGTTATTAAGTTTTCTACTGGTTCTTCAGGTGGTTCTGAAAGAGTGCGTATTGATTCTTCAGGAAACGTTGGAATTGGGACGACTAGTCCTAAAGGTTTATTTTCCGTATATACAGATGGTGGGGCAGCCGCATTTACATCAGAAGGAATTAGTACATCAGCAGCAGCAGGAGTAGATGTTTCAAGTATTGATTTCATAAATAGACGTTCAAATGCTAACACCATAAAAGCTAACATAAAACATATAACAGACGGTACAGCAAATGGTTCTGCTTTAACTTTTGGAACAACAACTGGTGCTGGCGCAACAGAAAGAATGAGAATAGACTCATCAGGCAACGTTGGAATTGGAACTGATAATCCATCGTCTAATTTAGAAATTTATAACTCAATAAACACACAATTAAGAGTAAATACAGCATCGAATGGTTATTTAGACTTATCTAACTATACTAATGGTGCTGCTGTTATGACAAGTGCTGCTCATCCTTTAAGACTTGGTACAAGTAATACAGAACGCCTAAGAATAGACACATCAGGAAACGTTGGAATCAATACTACACACCCCGACTCTAAATTAGATGTGACTGGTGGTGATATAACAGTCAATACTACTGGTACTGGCTTTATGAACTTTAAATATAACAATGGTTCAACAGGCACTATTGGTACTGATGGTATAGATTTAAAAATTACAGCTAGTGCAGATTTACAAATATTACCTACAGGAAACGTTGGAATTGGGACAAGTTCGCCAAGTTCTGACTTACATATATATGAAAACGCTAATACAGATGCTACATTAAAAATTCAAAATCCTTATTCTGGTGGTGGTTCTACTTATGCTTCAACACAATTAATAACAAATGCTGGAACAGCTATATTAGGTTTAAATAGTTCTTCAAGAAGCTTTTTAGCTGGTACGCAAGGTTTTTATATTAGCTCACCTGCACAAATGGTTTTTGCTCCTAATGCAACAGAAGCCATGAGAATAGACTCATCAGGACGTGTTGGAATTAATACAACTTCATTTGCTTCTTCAAATAGAAAATTTGTAATTACAGATACAAGTGCAACTTTTTATCAATCTTTAATAGGTGCTACAACTGCTAGTGCTGGAATTTTATTTGGCGATACCGATAGTCATACACAAGGCAGAATAACATACGACAATAACTCTGATAATTTACAGTTTTGGTCTAACAACACAGAACGCATGAGAATAGACTCATCAGGCAACGTGTTGGTGGGTACTACTAATCAAACTTGGTTATCAGAAACAGGTATTCGTTTATTTTCTACAGGAAGCGGAACTTTTACTGGTGATGGTATTATTCCTTTAGCTGTTAACAGGCTTACATCAGATGGTGTAATCATTAATATTCGCAAAGATAGCACAACAGTTGGAAGTATTGGTTCTACTAGTGGCGTAGTCTCGCACATAGTTTTAGATCCACGTTCATCACTAAAAGGTGCTGGTATTGTAGGTGGTTCAATTGATGCAAATACTGGAATAATAAATCCTACTGATAAAAATGGAACAATAGCAGATGGAGCAATAAATTTAGGTAATACAAGTTCACGCTTCAAAGACCTCTACCTTTCAGGTGGTTTACGTGGCGACACTACCTTTAAAAACAATGCAGGTACTACAGAGTATGGCAGATTCGATAGTTCAGGCAATCTGTTGGTTGGTACTACTACTTTAACTCCAGGCAATGGTAATACTAATACGGGTCTTTTACTGAAAAATGATGGAAGATTCTTTGCAAGTAGTGCAAGTTATAGTCAGTTTAACAGAAACTCAGATGGAGATATTGTCACCTTTAGACAATCAGGAAATTTAGTTGGAAGTATTGGTACTAATGGTGGCGACTTGTACATTGGCACAGGCGATACAGCTATACGTTTTTTGGATGGCTCTGATTTTATTTATCCCGTTTCTACTGCAACAGGCGTATCAAGAGATAACGCTATAGATTTAGGTTATTCAACAGGAAGATTCAAAGACCTCTACCTTTCAGGAACTCTAACAAACAATGGTACTGGTGGTATATCCATAGACTCATCAGGAAACTTGTTGGCAGGGACTACTAACACAACTTGGAACTCAGCAGAAGGCTTACGATATTTTAATGGTAATGCTTTAATTGTGACTAGAACTTCTGATGCTCCTTTATTCCTTAATCGTTTAAGCACCGATGGAGAAATTTTAAACTTTAACAAAGACGGCTCATCAGTTGGAAGGATTGGTACTAGAGGTGGAGATACTTACATAGCAAGTACCACACAAGGCATTAGATTTTATGATGCAGCTAATGTATTACTTCCAACCGATAATATAGGTGCAGGATTAGATGCAACAATTAATTTGGGTGAATCAGGAAATAGATTTAAAGACCTTCACCTTTCAGGCGACATAATAGCGGCTGGTGACATATCAACAAATGAATTAGTAGTTGATACTATTGCTACCATAGATGGTGAATTAACAAGTGGTGCTATAACCACATCTGGTTCGGTAGCAATAAGAGGAGCAGCAACAGCAGCAATATCAGAAGGTTTATTAATTGATTACTCAACAAACTTAGCAAGATTTTTAACCTACGATAGTTCTACTGGTTCTGAAATAGCTTTTTATACTCAACCTAGTGGTGGTTCAACAACAGAAAGAGCAAGAATAGATAGTAGCGGAAACTTGCTTGTAGGAACTACAAACTCAGGATTAATAAGTGCTACTACAAGTACAGGCATTAATTTAAACCCTAATGGTGCTTCTGTTTTTGTCAGAAGTGGCGGATCGCCTTTATATCTAAATAGGTTGACTAGTGATGGTGTAGTGACTCAATTCAGAAGAGATGGAACTACCAAAGGTCAAATAGGTATAACTGATTCTGTTGCTACTTCAACAGTTTATTTTGCATCAGGCAGTTCTAGCTCTACTGGTACTGGTTTAAAATTTGTATCAGCAGCAGGTGCAAATAATGTTCAACCTTGTAGGGGTGATGGTACTAACGTTGATGATCTTATTGACCTTGGTTCATCAGGCACTAGATTTGATGATATATATGCAACTAATGGCACTATACAAACATCTGATAGAAACGAAAAACAAGATATACAAGAATTATCAGATGCAGAGCAAAGAGTAGCTGTAGCTTGTAAAGGTTTGATAAGAAGATATAAGTTTAATAGTGCAGTAGAGCAAAAAGGTGATGATGCTAGATACCACTTTGGTATAATTGCACAAGACTTGCAAGATGCTTTTACTGCTGAAGGATTAGATGCAGGTGATTATGGTATGTTTATATCTGAAACTTGGACTGATGATGAAGGTAATGAGCAAACAAGACTGGGAGTAAGGTATAATGAACTTCTAGCATTTATAATAGCAACATTATAGGAGAATAATAATGGCAAACACATATACATGGGATTGCAAAACAGTTGACGTATATCCCGATTACGAGTCAGAATCCGATGTGGTGTACAACGTCCATTGGAGATTAAACGCTGAAAGCAGCGAAACACATGAAGTTGATGGAGAAGATGTACCATATACAGCTACAGTTTATGGAACACAATCTTTATCACTTGATGATATAGGTTCAGACTTTATTCCATTTGCAGATTTAACTAACGAGATAGTGACTGGTTGGGTTGAAGGAATTATGGGAGAAGAAGAAGTAGCTAATTTAAAATCAAATTTAGATGCACAAATAAATGATGAAATAAATCCTACTTCAATAACAAAAACCATAGGAGAATAATATGGCTATAACATTAGTAAGAACAGTTCAACGTGTAGAAACTTATCCTGCGGTTGAACCACAGCAAGAAGAAGAAACAACATACCCTACATTAATGGTTGTATATAATGATACATTTGATGATCCAGATGATGCTCAATTGCCAGTAGTTGCAACTAAAGTTGTGCATTTAAAACAAGGCGATGATATATCTGGTGAAGATCAATTAGTACAAGACATTGCAAACGCAATTTGGAGTTAATATGGAAATCTTATTTAATATAATAATAATTACAGGCATAATATCCTTTATAATATATAAAAAGAAACCAGAATGGATTGAATTAGTAAAATCCAAAATTAAGAAGTAAACATTATGGCAGATACTTTTACCACCAATTTAAACTTAACCAAACCAGAAGTAGGTGCATCTACAAGCACCTGGGGAACTAAACTAAATAATGATTTAGATACTTTAGATGGTGTTTTTGTTGATGGTGGAACTGGCACAAGCGTTGGTTTAAATGTAGGCTCTGGAAAGACTTTAACAGTTGCAGGCACGCTGACATCTACAGGAACAGCATCTTTTACAGGTATAGATGTTAATGGCGGCGCTATAGACGGAGCTGCTATTGGTGCTAACTCAGCAGCTACTGGCGCATTTACAACTTTATCAACAACAGGCCTAGCAACACTCAATAGTGCAACTATTAGTGGTACTGCTACCTTAACAACTGTTGATATTAATGGTGGTGCAATAGATGACACTACTATAGGGGCAACTACAGCCTCAACAGTTGCAGCAACTACAGTCACAGCAAGCGGTAATGTAAATACTACTGGCGGTGAATTACAAATAAATGGAACAAATGTTTTAGAAAAAGTTTATCCAGTAGGCTCTATTTATATAAATGCTAGTGTAAGCACAAACCCAGCAACTTTACTCGGTTTTGGTACATGGGCTGCATTTGGTGCTGGTAGAGTTATGGTTGGTTTAGATTCATCTGACACAGACTTTGATACAGCAGAAGAAACAGGTGGTGCAAAAACAGTCACCCTTACAGCTAGTCAAATACCAGAACATACACATAGTTTATATGTAGACGAATATCAAGGATCAGATGATTGTGCATGGGGCAACAATGCTACAGACGGTAGAATCGGTGGTAATAATATTGATAGAGCAGTTAGAACATCTAGTGCAAATAGCGGCAAAGGAGCTGAGATTATTGGCGGTACAGCACAAGAACTAGGTACAACAGGTGGATCTGCTCACGATAACATACAGCCATACATAGTTGTCTATATGTGGAAACGTACAGCATAGGAGCTAAATATGGCTCTATATCCAATAACACCACCCGCAGGAATAGTAAAAAACGGTACTGACTATGCCAACAAAGGTCGTTGGGTAGATGGTGATTTAGTACGTTTTGAAAACGGTTATTTGAAACCTATTGGTGGATGGACTTCATTTAAAGAAACTGCATTGACAGGTGTTCCTATAGCTATGTATACCTATAGAACAAACGGTGGTGATAAGGTTTTAGCAGTAGGAACAAGAAGTAAGGTTTATGTTTTATTTGGTGATACTTGGTATGACATAACACCATCGGGTTTTACTGGCGATATTGTAAATAGTTCTACAGGTTATGGTACATATGAATATGGGGAAGAAGATTATGGAGATGAAAGATCTAGCTCTACACTAGCAACAAAAGTAGACCATTTTTCATTTGATAATTGGGGTGAGCATTTAATATTTTGCTGTTCAAGTGATGGTAAAATTTATCAATGGAGGCCAGATTCAGGCGGTGGTTCACCAGACACTATAGCAACACAAGTTTCTAATTCACCTATTGGGTGTCAAGCTGTAATAGTAAGTAATGAAAGACACCTTGTGGCTATAGGTTCTAGCGGTGATCCAAGAAGAATAGCTTGGTCAGATAGAGAAGATAATACTAATTGGACCTCTACTGCAAGAAACACAGCAGGTGATTTACAAATACCAACAGGCGGTAGAGCCTTGTATGCAGTTAAATGGCAAAACGAAATTATTATATTTACAGATGTTGGTATCAATAGATTGTATTATGTAGGTTCACCTTTTATATACGGCATACAAGATGCTGGTATAAATTGTAAAGCCTTAAGCCCAAGAAGTATTACATCATCGGGAACATTTTTATCATGGATGGGTGAAAACTCATTTTTTACATTTGATGGTAGAGTAAGAGAACTTAAATCAGATGTACATGATTTTGTTTTTGACAACATACAAGTAAACAACCAAGCTAATTCATTTGGCACACACAATATAGATTTTAATGAAATATGGTGGTTTTTTCCTGTTGGTGATTTAGCACAAGATACACCTAATAAATATATTATTTGGAATTACATAGATAATGTTTGGTCTATTGGTTCTATGGATAGAACTGCATGGGTTGACCAGGGTGTTTTTGATCATCCTATATCATGTGATTCTAGTGGTTTTGTATATGAGCATGATAAAAGACCATTATTTAATTCACCAGGCATAGGCTCACAAGTGCCTTTTTGTCAAACTGCCCCTATAGAAATAGGTAATGGTGATAGAGTTATACAAATAAACCAAATAATACCAGACGAAGAAACTACAACTTTACCAGCTATAACTATTGGTTTTAAAGGTAGATTTACACCGCTAGGAACAGAAACAGATTTTGGTAATTTTTCATTTGCAACAGATGGTTATACAGACGCTAGATTTAGCGCAAGACAAATATCTATGAAAGTGACTGGTGATTTAACACAAGATTTTCAAGTTGGTAAAATACGAGTAGACGGTAAACCAAGAGGCAGAAGATGATAGATATAGCAGCAAAACCACAATATATACAAAGAGCGGTAGATGTTCATATGAACATTACTTTAGCAAATACAGATTATACTGTTTATACTTCGCCAGCAGGTGATGATTTTAGTT
>Ga0255768_10005835_pt1 | contig 11766 bp, 12 predicted proteins | sample 071ome_33_FD_179983 | JGI IMG/M metagenome (GOLD analysis project Ga0255768, IMG submission 179983) | Coastal salt marsh microbial communities from the Groves Creek Marsh, Skidaway Island, Georgia - 071412AT metaG (version 2) | ecosystem: Environmental > Aquatic > Marine > Intertidal zone >...
GGTTTTGTGCTCGGTTTTAAATAGTTTGTTTGTGAAGACCAATAGAGCCTATATTTATTGTGGCCAGAGGCAGAATCGAACTGCCGACCCCTTGTTTTTCAGGTAAGGGCAAACCATTTGACCTTAGCTAATTATAACTTATTTAGTTTGATTTTACGCTCGTTGTACACAGGCTCTGTATCGCAGTGAGCGGTAAATAAAACAGACTTCAGAAGTGATCAGTTCCAACTTTGTTCCAACTTTTTTTAGAAGGTTGAATCGGATTTTTACTCCTCTTCTAAACCTTTCTTCCAGTCAAAATTTTCTATCTCATCATATTTTTCAGGATTATTTCTCTTATCGAAATATTCCCATATGTAATACAGTAATACTAGGACGCATCCAGCAACTAATACAATCCAAATTACAGCATCAATTACACTGCCTTCGTGATAATATTCCCACAATTACTTAAAACATCCTCTCTCAACTCCAATTTTTTCAAGTCCTGCATAATCAAAATTTTCATTTTTTCTAGTTATTTCTTTATAGAACTTATCTACATCTTTGTAGTACTGGGTTTGAAGAACTGTATCAAAATTTTCTTGTACAACTTGTGTATGCACATATAAATAGACTAAATCTATACATCCATTTGAAGAGTCTGTAGAGGAAACAGTAATTAAACCGTCTAAAAATTCCTTCTCAGTTATTTCACCATTGAATGTTTTTTCAAGCCTAGTTTGTATCTCTGTTTTAAATGGGTATATAAGGCTATCTTTTTTATCGTCACAATAATTACCCACTATCCGAGAATCTGTTTCTGAGTAATGATATTCATCATCAACCCAGATATTTTCAGTACAATACTCGTTATTCTGAACATTGTAAATAATTAAAATAACAATAATTGCAGTTACTCCAAGAATCTCTTTCTTATTGCTTTTAAAGAACTCTTTCATAATTTTTATTCTAAAAAATTTTGAACTAAAGTGCATTTTTTGGGGCAGTTTTAACTAGTTTTCTTATGAAGACCAATAGAGCCTATGTTTATTGTGGCCAGAGGCAGAATCGAACTGCCGACCCCTTGTTTTTCAGACAAGTGCTCTACCGACTGAGCTATCTGGCCAAAGCGGGGACGACGGGATTCGAACCCGCGACCTCCTGCGTGACAGGCAGGCGTGAACTCCAGGCTTCACCACGCCCCCATTATCTATTCATAATACTCATGTATCAGTAATTAGAAAAAGAAATTTTAAAAATTAAATTTAAAAAAACACTTATAAAGGTATTAAAATCTTCAATATTGAGCAATTTAGAAATTCTTAAATATTTTTTTAGGTTTGTCATTCTACAAACTGTAATTACTTTTATTACTATTTGGTATTTTGATAAATTTTTAATTGGAGACTATAAATTTGGTTACGAGATTATCATCAATAATCTTTATGAAGATCGTATAAGATTTTTTGAGTTCATTCCGAGAGAATTTATAAAAATTGATATTTACCTAGCTATATTTGTATTTTTGTTTCTTCTTCTTTTGTATAGTTCAAATTTTTACTCATATGTAAATGAATTAAATTTTTCAGTTAATAAAAATTTATTAGATGAATTTATTCCGATCTATTTGATATGGACCGCTTCATTTTTAAGTTTTCTTCAAATTTTCAGATTTACTGCAGTTTCAAGACTTTACTTAATTTTATTTACAATCATAGTCCCATTAATACTTGTTATTTTTAGAAACAGTGAGGCAGTATCTTCAATTCTTGGAAGAAATCCGAGTAAGGAAAATTATATTTTAATAAATGTCGATAAAGACTCTATATTTCGTGAACTAAGAATTATAAAACTAAGAACTAAAATTAAAGAATTTGACAATGTAGATATATCTAATACAAATTTGGTCGAAAATTTGATCAAAGACACAAATAAAGCATCTCAGATTAATTTAATTGTAATAAATGTAGAAGACACTAAAACCATTAGCAACGATTTAGAGCAATATTTAATCAATATGAATAAAAAAATATTACTTGTAACTAATAAAAGTTTTTCTTTCAATTCAAAAATTATCTTTAGAAAAAAAGACTTTGGTGATAAAAACTTAATTTACATAAACAACGATATTCAGTATGGTTCTAATTATATTTTAAAAAGGTTTGTGGACATAATATTAACGCTGTTATTCATACCTATTCTGTTGCTTATAATTATTCCTTCATATTTTTATGTTATTTTATCGAGTGGTAGACCTGCATTTATTAAGCAATCTAGAGTTGGACTACATGGTGATGTTTTTAATATGTATAAATTGCGAACTATGGATAACAATTCACACATACAGAGAAAAGAACTTACAGAATTAAATAAAAAATCAGGTCCACTATTTAAAATTGATAACGATCCCCGATTAATAAAAGGAGCTCAATTTTTTAGGAAATATAGCATAGATGAGTTACCACAATTCTTAAATGTTTTAAAAGGTGATATGTCGATAGTTGGACCACGTCCTTTATTTCCTGAAGATAACCAATATTTTGATAAACACTACTTAAGAAGACTCAATGTTATGCCTGGAATCACTGGATTGTTACAAATTAATGAAAGAAACACAGATGATTTTGACATATGGTACAGATATGATATAGAGTATATCGAAAATTGGTCAATTTCAAAAGATATTGAAATAATATTAAAGACACCTTTTTCATTGATTAGATCAAAAACATCTGGCAAATAGTGGGTCGGGTGGGAATCGAACCCACGACCTTGAGCTTAAAAGGCTCCTGCTCTGCCGATTGAGCTACCGACCCCGCTAATTATTAAAGAATACTATATCTAGTAAGTTTATTAATATTAAAATTTAAAGATTTATTCTTCTTCTTGGAAATTTAGTTTTACTGCTTCAGACAGTTTCTTTCCTGCAGAGTTGACACTACTTTCAAACTCATCCACAATATCTTTTATAATTTTTTTTGTTTCAGATTTAATCTCTTCATCAGTAATAGTAGCCTCTATATTTTCAACGATTTGATTAATAACTTTTGATGCTTGTCCAATGGTTTCTTTAAATGTTTCTCTTAAATCTTCGGAAATATTTTTGCTATTTAATTTATTAGAGATTCTGTCAATATTTTCTGAAATATCTTTTCCTATTTCAGACCAACTTCTATTTTCACCCATACTCAAATTATATTCTTCAGATTCTTGATTTATCTTTAAATTTTAAATTAGGTTTTTTAGTAATCCTTTGTTTTGCCCAACGAGCTGGAGCAATAAGTCTAAAAAAAGGTGGTAGTAATGGCCTCGTATACTTTAACATTGCAAGATTAAATGAAACAATAGAAGATTTGAATTTTGTTTCTTTTATACCATAAATCTCTTTGAATTCTTTTGGCAATGTATTAAATGCGGTAAAAGCAATAAAAGGCCAGATGGGTTTGATGTGAGTTGGTACTGGGCCACCACCTATAATGTCGTAAACATCTTTTGCAACATCTGTCATTACTAAATATTTATCTTCTTTAGATTTTTTTATCACCCATTCTTTAAGTTCTTGATGGGTTTTTGGCATTATAGAAGTATCAACTAAAACCATATTGGCAGCAACAGTATTTTCAAGATGATATTGGTCTTTTTCAGTATCTGATAATTTTTTTACAGTTTTTTCATAAAAGTATATTGATGATATTTGTAAACAAGCATGCACCCAAAGGAGTTGTTCATGGTCAAGAGCATCATAGTGCCCTCCGGTAATTTCATCTTTCCCATTTATAACTTCATGAAGTTTGTTTATTCTGTTGGCACTTTCATCTGCTTCTTCTTTTGTTCCAAATGTCACAGAGTTTTGAAGTGATAATGTTCTTATTAACCTTTTCCAAGGATCTCTTTGATAGAAAGAAGTTTGTCTTGCACCTGCCGCGATTAAAGGGTGTGCAGCATGCATAAGTAAAGCCCTAGCTCCGCCAAAAAGAACTGTTATTTCCTTATTTACTCTCCACATCATTGAATCGGGACCAAAATATCCAGGATCTGCTTTCATATATACATAATATTTGTTCTAGAAAATATGAATAATTAATAAAGTAGATTTAACTCATATTTTGGATGATAATTAATACATGGATTCAAATATAGTAAATAATATTTGTGGTGAATCAGAAAATAATATTGATCTAAGTCAGATAGGAAATGATCCCAATTTTGTTTTTACACCAGATCCAAGTTTTACTCCATTACAGCTTTTTGATATTGATGGAAATTCAATCATTGTAAATTCATGGTTAGAATGTGCTAATTATGTAAATGGTGGTTGGATTGCTGAATTAATTGTAGAAAATACAAGTGAGAAATACTTTTTTTTTACATTATTAGTTATAACTTGTATTTCACTAATAAAAGATTCGTTGAATTATTTTAAAAAACATGATGCTTAAAAATAAAATCATTTATCTATGTTTAATATTTATTTTGATATTTCCATGGTTATTTAATTCTGAAGCATCTTATGAAAATTTTCCAACATTAACCGAAAATACTATATCTTATTATCAAGCAAATATCTGTGAAATTAGTTTTGGTCAATTTATAAAAATCAATTCCGGGGTTGATTTTAAAATCATCTTAGATACCGCTTCAGATTTGGAGTGTTTCGGTAGGATTAACGGAGCTGATTTAAGAAATGAAGAGATAGTAATATATTTGGGAACTAATATAAATTTAGATTTTCTAATACAATCAATATTCTGGTTATTAATCTTTTTCTTTATTCCAAAATCAGAAAAATACAATATAAAAAATAAAAATATTTATATATTTTTAATAATATTTTTTATCTATATACACCTAATGTCTGAATCAAACTTCTACGAATTTTATTCAAAATCTTTCACAAACAGAATTGACGAAAGTTACACTATCTTTTCTTTGCTTTTGAGTATCTTTATTATTTTTAGAATTTTTTTAGAAATGCTTGAAAGTAGGTTTTACAATTTATTACCAATTTTCCCATTTATATTTTTATTAGTAGGAACTTACAACTCTCTTAATTTAAACTTTTATCTTTTATGTTTTGCATTAATTGGAATTATTGCTTTAAAAGAAGAAAAGTATTTAAGAATTCTATTAATTCCTTTTTTATTGTGGCTTTTTCTTTGGACCAATTTTATTAACTTAGAGTTTGCATATTTTGACGTTGATAAAATTAAAGGATTTAGTAGTTCCTCCTACTCACAAAACAGTACAGTATTTTGGTCTTTGATTTATTTTTTATCTTTAAGTGGATTTATTAATTTAATAAAATCTTCTTTTGAAAAAATAGATTTAAATACTCTGAAAAATTCATTTCTTTATGCAGGTTCAAGTATTGTAATTTTTTCTTTTATTGCTTCTTCTAGTTCTATTGGAAATTTTTTAACATACTATTACTTGGGATTAAATAAAACAGCTAGTAAAACTTTTTCTTCAGTTGCTGGCAATGCTTGGAGGGGTATAAGCTCAAGTGCTGAATCGATTGGTGAATTTTATATGATAGTAATTCTGTTTACAATATTTATAAATTATCACCTTAAAAACAAATATAACTTTAAAGAAATTTCATTTATTTTAATATGCTTTTTTGGACTTTATAGATCAAACAATTTTTCAGCTTTTTTATCAGGTTCAGTTTTTTTATTTATTTTTATAATCTTTATAATTTCAAAATCAAAAAAAATGACAATATCAATTACGTTGCTTTTCGGAATGTTAGCATCCTCTATTTTAATTTTTAACTTAAGTGTGTACTCAATTGAGGAAGCGAGTAGAAAATTAATTAAAGAAGGTTTAGAAATCAGTTTTGTTGAAAATTTAAGTACAAATGAAAGAGGTGAAACACCAATTGATGAAAATAGATTTTTAGAATTTATAAATAGCCAAGAAGAAAATCGCAATAATGTATCGTCATCTCTAATCTATTTAATTGAATCATACCACTATAGCTCAAGAAATAATCTCCCAAACTTAACTTCGCTAATAAGCTCAATTGCAACTCCCGTAAATAGAAGTGAAAAATGGGGAATATTTTTTGGCAAATACGATCCTAATTTAAAAACATTTCTCTTTGGTACCGGGGTAAATAATTTAAGCAACTATTACTTCAGTCACGAAACAAAAATAAGTGATGGCTTAGTGTTACCTCACTCATCTGTGTTATCCTATTTAGTTTTTGTAGGACTCTTTGGTTTAACATCCTTTTCTATGTATTACATTTATTTATTGATATTAAATAGAAATAATTTTATTTATCTATTTTTGAATGCATTTGTAGTTATTAATTTATTGAAAAATGACTCACTACTGTATTTAAATAGTTTTTTACTTTTTGTATTTATAGTTAATTTTTATAAATTTGAAACATATATAGCTGAAGTTGATAATGAATAAGAATATTTACTATATTGCTTATCAAGATTTTCCTGCAATTACTGCTAACTCAAGTCAGACAATAGCTACTTGTAAATATTTAAAAAGAAATGGTTATAATACGACTTTATTTTTTCCATTAAGAAGTAATCATAGTGACGATAATCCTGAAAGAATAAAAAGCTATTACGAAATTGATGGAGAAATGTTTGATGTACAAGGTATAAATCATACGTTTAAATTCCAAAAATACAATTTTTTTAAAAAAATTCATTATATTCTTGGACATATTCGTTGGTCTTATCAAGCAATAAAATTTGTATATACCAATTATGAACCTCCAAAATTATTTTTTACTAGGTCAGATTGGGTGTTTTATTTTCTCTCAAATAAAAAAGTAGACGTCATTTATGAATGCCATCAAGTTACTAAATTGAGAAAAAAATTAATTAATATCTCATTAAAGAATGAAAACTCGAAAGTAATTTTTTTAAATAAACAAATATATGATGAAGCTAATGTAAAAAAACAATTCATTAATCAAACTTATATCATTAATAATGGTTATGATTCAGATTTCTTTTTTCATAAAAATATTAACCAAAAAAACTCTGTTATTTTTTCAGGAAATTTAATAAGGCTTGGAAAAACGCGAAATATAGAATTTATCCTAGAATCTTTTCAAGATCCAAGGTTGTCTGAATTTAAATTAAAAATTATCGGAGGAGATAAAGAGATTTCAGATATTTATAAAAATAAATATTCAAATATTAATAATGTAGAATTCATCAAACATCAGCCAAAAAAAATATTATCAAAATATTTAAATGAGGCCGACATTGCACTAATGGTTAATAGTTCAAACAAACATTCTTTATTATTTACAGATCCTTTGAAATTTTATGAATATCTGGCTTGCAAATTAAAAGTTGTAGCAGTGGATTTTCCTTCACATAGAGCTTTAGAGAAATATAAAAATATATATTTTTTTGAAAACGATAATAAAAATGAATTTATTGAACAGCTTTTAAAAGTAAGTAATTTAAATTTTATTGAGAATTCTGATGTACCACCAATGAGCATTGATAGTCGAATAAAAAAAATAATTACTGAATTAATTTAAGCACGCCCGGAGGGATTCGAACCCCCAACCCTCTGATCCGAAGTCAGATGCTCTATCCAGTTAAGCTACGGGCGCAAAATCTATAAATTATTATAAAAAACGAATAAGATAAAAACTAGTGAAGAAATTAAAAATTTTAAAAACTCTTATCTCTGAAATAACATTAGATGAGCTTTCATTAATTTTGACAACAAAGCGAAATATTACTGTAGCAGTCTGTAATGCAAATTCATTAGTTCGTTCATATAAAAATCAAGATTTACAAAATATTTTAAATAATTTTGATATAGCCACACCTGATGGATTTCCTGTAGCTTTTGCATCTAGATATTTATATAAAAATAATCAGAAAAGAGTGGATGGTTTTAAAATATTTAACAATACACTAGTTGCTGGACAAGACTCTGGTACAACTCATTACTTATTTGGTAATACAAAAGAAGTAGTCGAAAAAATAGTTACTAAATATAAAAATGAAAACCCCAATGTAAAAATTATTGGATATAAATGTCCTCCATTTTTAAGTATTGATGAACTATCAGATGACAAATATATTGAGGAAATTGTAACACTAAAACCTGATATTGTGTGGTTCTCTTTTGGTTTTCCAAAACAAGAATATCTAATTGAAAAGATTAGAAACCATAGCGGGATAACCTCAAATTTAGTTGGAATTGGTTTTACATTTGATTGGACAGCAGGAACCAAATACAAAGCACCTGAATTTATTGCAAATATAGGTCTTGAATGGTTTTTTAGGTTACTACAAGAACCGAGAAGATTATATAAAAGATACTTTGTAGACAATACACTATTTGTTTATTATTTAATAAAACAAATAGTATTTAAAATATAGATTCACTTAAGAAATTTTTTTTCACTAACTGATAAAATTCTATATATATGAAAAACCTCTTAGAAGAGATAAAGCTTGAAACTAATAAAATTTTTTTAGATTTTGAATTACAAGTTAATCTAGATTTTAAAATTTCTAAAATTGAAGAATTCGATTTACAAATTAATAATCTAGTTCAATTTAATTCAAGATCAGATTTCAAAACTATATCTAAAAAAGTTAAAGAAGTACTTGAATCATATACAATATTTAAAAAAATTGAAATTACCGATAATGGATTTATTAATTTATCTTTTGATACAGAAGAGTTATTTAAAAGTATTAAAAACACACGCGATGAATTTAAGACATTAAATCCAGAAAAAATTGTGATTGACTATGGTGGCCCAAACATAGGCAAACCACTCCATGTTGGTCATATTAGAACACTAAATATAGGAAGAAGTATTTATAATTTGCATTCATTTATCTCAAATGAAATCAAAAGTGATATTCATCTAGGAGACTGGGGTATGCCTGTTGCACAAATAATAACATATATTGATGAGAACAATCTTAAAATAAATCAGTTAACTTCTGATGATTATCAAATTATTTATCCTAAAGCTTCAATGGAGTATAAATTGAATGAGGAATTTAAAAATAAAGCAAAGTCCATCAATAAATTACTTAATGAAAATGACGAGATTGTTATTAATAAATGGAAAATTATTAAAAATACTTCTCTTAAAAAACTCAAAAAGGATTTAGAAGTTTTTAATCATGATTTTGACTATTGGTTAGGCGAAAGTGATGTTAATAATATGATACCTGACATGATAAAAGATTTAACAAGCAAAAAATTACTTACTACAGACGATGGTGCACTTGTAAGCTCTGAAGCTACTGATCCAAAAATTTTAATTACAAAATCCGATGGATCTTATCTCTACATAACAACAGATTTAGCCACTGTTTTACATAGAAAGAAACACATTCCATATGATAAAGCTTTGTATGTTGTTGACAAAAGACAATCTCTCCATTTTCAACAATTATTTAGCTGTATAAGCTTCTTCAACTTGACAGATTCTCTTCACGAACATATTGCTTATGGAACCCTTAATGACTCAAAAGGAAACCCATTTAAAACTAGAGAGGGAGATAGCAAACCACTATTAGAGTTATTTGAAGAAATAAAATCTTATATTTATGAGTTTAATAATGATTTATCTGACACTACATTAAATAAATTAACAAATTCAGTTCTAACCTATAGTGATCTTCTAACAAATAGAAAAACTGATTATAAATTTGATTTAGAAAAATTTGCCAGTAATTCTGGCAAGACCGGTATTTACATTCAGTATTCTCAAGTAAGAGCTAAAAAATTGCTAGAGAAATTTAAATTTTCTAAAAAAAGAAATTTTAGACCACTGAAAGAATCAGAAAAAAATTTAATGAGGATTATATCTATATTTGGAATATTTTTAGAACAAAGTATAAAAACTTCAGAGCCACATCATTTAGCAAACTATCTATATGATATTTCAAATAATTTTAATATATTTTATGAAGATGAGAAGTTCAGTGATTTAAACAATTCCGCATCATTAAATACAAAACTTTATTTAACAGAATTGTTTTTAACAACAGTTAACAACACTATGCACTGTTTAGGTATTGAACCTGTAGACGAAATGTAGTTATAAAAATATTTGAATTGACAATATCCAAACAAATAAAACAAGACTATAAGAATATTTGGATAATAAATTAATATTTTTAGTTATATTATGCAAAACAAATAATAGAAGTGGAATTGTAATAAGACCAGAAAATGATACAGATCTAGAAATTAGTTGATATTCTCGTAATATCAAATTTTCATTTGAAATTATTAATTGTGTAAATAGTAGAAAAAATATTGAAACTGCTAAAACTGTAATTATATTTGTTAATAAATCATTAAATGATCTATTAATTAATGAAAAATTTCGGAAAAACTCTATAGGTATAAATAAAAAAAATAAAGAGATACAAATTGTAACGATTCCCCACAATAATCCTTGACCAGACCAACTCACTATGTTTTTTTCAACAATGCCCAGTGCTTCTAAATTTAAATAAACTCCAAATCCAAGCATTGTTGTTCCAAAAGAAAAAATATACAAACTAACTACAGAAAAAATTTGTTTTTTATTTATTAAGAAATTAAATGATAATTTTCCGAAATCATTATTCATACAGATATATTAACTGTTTTCATATTAAAATTATTACTTATTATGGAATTAATTGACACACCAAACCCAAATGCAAAAAAAATATTAATTGACCACACTTTTGGTATTTCAGAATATTTAAATAAAGAGAATATTAACAATGACCCCCGCTTTGATTTTTTATTAGATATTCCTGAAATTGCATCAGTATTTACTGGACCAGGCTTCTTAACAATAATGAAAAATAATGAAGCCACTTGGGATCCTATTAAAGAAGATTTAATAAATAAATTTGATAAACTATAAGCATGGAAACGTTTAACACAGACCCCAAACCAGGCAGAATTGTATTACCTTTAGTACTCATTGGTATGATTGCTACAACATATACTTTTGTTAATAGAGTTTCTACAAATAACAATTTAGAAATAACATCTCCAGTAGTTATTGAAGAGGAAGAAATAGTAGATGAAGTAAGTGAAGAAACAACTACTACAACCACTACAACTACTTTGCCTGACAATTATGTTGCTTACTTAGAAGAAATTACAGCAGAAAAAATTCAAGCTACTGAACTAGGAAAAAAAGTTCTAGAAGCAAATGAAAATTGGGACGAAAAAACTGTAACCTATCAAGAAGCAAAAGTAGAATTTAGAGATTTTATTGATGACGCAGAACAATTCGTCACTACCGTTTCAGAACCTGGTCCTCCAAATGAGTTTGCGAATCTTGTAACCAGCCATGAAGAACTAAAAACACTTGTAAATTTAATTTACGAAGACACTGTTGAACTACTTGCTGGCCTTGAATCATCTGATACAGGTGAGCAAAGAGCAGCAGCACTTGATGCATTCAATAGAGATTTAGATTTATTTATTAATAAAATCGAAGAGATTGTTGCAGCAGCAACTTCTAGCTAGAAGCTGCTGAGCAAACTGTATCAATCATTAACATTGCAATTACGTAAGGATCTCCATTAGCATTTGGTCGTCTATCTTCTAGATAGCCTTTTTTATCTACTTCGACCTGCCATGGAATTCTAATTGATGCTCCTCTATCACTTACACCGTAAGAGAAAGTATCAAATTTTTGTGTCTCATGTTCACCAGTGAGCCTGTCTTCAATTCCTGCTCCATAGTTTTTGACATGTAAATCTGCATTTTTTCCAAGTGCTTCACATGCTGAAACAATTGCAT
>Ga0255768_10005839_pt1 | contig 11760 bp, 9 predicted proteins | sample 071ome_33_FD_179983 | JGI IMG/M metagenome (GOLD analysis project Ga0255768, IMG submission 179983) | Coastal salt marsh microbial communities from the Groves Creek Marsh, Skidaway Island, Georgia - 071412AT metaG (version 2) | ecosystem: Environmental > Aquatic > Marine > Intertidal zone > Salt...
TTTACAATTATACAGGCTGGAACGCTACCAAGATTATGACTGATTGTCCTGTTTGTCCCTGTCCCAGTATAAGTCACCACATCAAAGAACTTAGGGGCTTTCCTAAAACTGAAAGAAACATAGTCAGTAAATGTATCATCCACAAAGTAGTTGTGTTCGTCATCAACATAGGGCGCACGTAAGCTATAGCCATCTTTGTTAAAATCTATTCCTGCACGATATGTAGTACCAGCAAAAGTACCAGCAGTATATAGAGTTATATCATTATCTTGATCGGTTTCAGTGTCTTTAATAGCATGGTAAGAGCTACTACTAGTTCTAGCCTTAGTCCAAACCATGCCACCATTCATATCAGTGGTATCTGCTTTAACAGTAGGTGTGTCTGATGAAGTTGTTACAGAACCATTGTTGTTTATAGTCCTGTTGTTTCCAGAGACATCAATAAAAGGGTCATTCCCCTGCAAGCATAACAAACTTGTTGCGCTATAGGTCCTAGTCAAGTCACGATCACGAGGGGTAAACTCATAAACATACGCAGGTTGTCCCTTTTCAATTCTTAGGTTACTGATCTTACCATCAAAGAACTCATTACTTGTACCGTTACCCTTACCTATATAAACAGTTGTTGCAGTTAAGTTTGGGCTAGAGTTAGATGTGCTAAACTCTTCGTTACCGTCTAAGTAAAGTCTAAAACTGTTTCCATATCGGACTAAAGCAACATGATACCAAATGTTAGGTGATAAATTTGTACTACCAGATTGATAGATAGTAGTGCCATCAACGGCGACTTGAATCTTGTTTGCATTATCCATGCGAATGTTCCAATCGCCGGTGTTAAAGCTAGAAGAAGAAGTCCCAACCATTCTTCGGTAACTGTTTGCAGTGCCGGAATCTAATTTGAACCAAAACTCTACAGTAAAATCACCTGTTCCAAAAGCAGCAAAAGTACTATCTAAATAATTACCATTAGTGTTTCCATTGAACTCTGCACTATATCCTGAAGCTACTGTAGTATTTTCTTTACCAAAGGTTACAGCTTTACAGTTACCTACAAGCTCTAGTGTTCTTGCGCTACTAGAGTTATCAACTAGTGGAGTATCACCTTGAGCGCAAAGAAGTAGCGTATTTGAGTCAGACGTAAAATCTCCTGTAGGTACAGTAAAGGATGTCCCAGAATAACGAGCAATATCTGAGACTCTATAGTTGTTAATATACCTCTTGGAAGAAGTAGCAGCACCTGAAAGTAGGCCGCCGCAAGCTACGGCAGGGGTTGTCTGAAAATTACCACTACGAGTACCTGCACCCATTCTAACGCCGTTTACATAGGTAGATATAGTATCACTTCCATCACGTTGAAAAGCTATGTGATGCCACCGTCCTTCTTCAATGTGATAGTTATAGGTTAAAGCAGAACTACTCAAAAAGTATACAGAGATAGTGTTTTCACTTATCCGTATATCTAAACCTGTTTGATAACTCCCAATAGCTCCGAAAGTACCAATATTACCACCATTTTCATCGTACCAAATCCAGCCTTCAAAGGTAAAAGCTCCTAGCTCAAAATCGGCAGATGCTGGAGCCTTAAGGTATGATGCATTAGAAACAATAGAATATGCATTCTCGTCTGTTGCAACTTTATACCAAGAAGGATCTACAAGACTCACACTACCACCATAATAAGAGTTCTCATTAAAGTTGATACCAGTATTGAAGGTTTGCGTAGTAGGAAAACGCTGGTAACTAGTAGTTCTTTCACTGCCCGTATAAACTTGAGTGTGAAAAACATCTTCTACGTTCAGGGCTTCACCACCACCAGCAGCACCCGCAGCAGACAAAAGTAACTTTTTCTTAGTTGACATTATATATTATCCTAATGCTTGACCAGCAGTAAATCCGTACCAGTTAGTACCACCATCTCGTGTATAGAATACAAAGACATCTTTTGCAGATGCAGTAGCAGTTAATGTAGGGGCCGTAGCGGCGGGCCAGTCTACTGAGCTAGGCCAAGTGACCGTGTAACCAGACGCAGAGGCATCCTGAATTATCTCAAGGCTGAAGCTGAACGCTGTTCCGCTTGTTGGCGGATTGCTGAAAGTGAATGTTGTGTTCTCTGTCAGTGTGTGGCTGAATGAGTTTCCGTTTTCACAGTTGACTGTAGTTGCGTTAGAAGATGAAGTAACCGCTGCATAGGTTTCATTGTAGCTGTCGGCTATAAGTTCGCCAGTAATGTCTCCACCATCTGCCACTAGTGTACCAGTAACATCAACACCAGTATTTGTTGTTGCTATTTTAGCGTTGTTGTTATAGTAAAGTGTGACTTCAGCACCAGATGTTGCTGCCAAATAATTCTCGGTCGCTTCGGCGTTTGTCAACTGAAGGTTTGCACCAGCTAATATTAAACTACCAGTACCAGCATCTTGAACATAACTATTAGATCCATCGTGATAGAGCTGTAAGTCGTCACCGTCACCCAGTACAATCTTATCGTTGTCACCAAATGACGTTGTTGTACCAGCGACTGTAAGGTTACCCGTAACCGTGACTCCACCAGCAAACGTTGCATCCTGAGCACTATCAAGTGTCAGTGCAGTTGTACTACCATTTGTTTGAAATACAAGGCGACCTGTTCTATCGGCTGTGTGTTGAAGCGCGTTTGTTAATAGCGTTCCTGCTGAAATAATACTCATAAAGTTCTCCTTAGATTACTACCCAGCGATTGCCAGAAGCAACAGTTACACTTACGCCGTCGGCAATAGTAATTGGTCCTACACTAAATCCGTTTGTGCCAGATGGGAATGCATATGTTTCTGTGGCTGTATCAGTGTTTGTCAAGATAGCTCCACCGGCTTCTTGTCCACCTCCACCAATTGAACCCCATTCAGTGGTGTATCCCTCAAATGACGCAGCATCTGAGTTATATCGAATCATACCAGCAGTAGGAGAACCCGGGCGTTCAGCTTCAGTACCACCTGGAACTTTAATCGAACCTGAACTTGAGAGAGTTACATCACCAGTAGCGTCAATAGTTCCTACGTTGGTAACGTTACGGCTATTATCAATAACCGTAGTGTTTGAAATTTTAATTGCCATCTTCGTCTCCTGACTATTAGCTTTAAGTTATTTATACTAGTTTTGCTTTAGATCTGCAATTTCTTGTTTTAGTTCTTTTATTGACTCAATGAGCAAACCAATCAAACCGTCATAGTTGACAGCCTTATATCCATTCGTTTCACTTACAACTTCTGGTGCGATTGTTTCAACTTCTTGAGCAATAACACCCATAGATGCTTTACCGTTTTCTTTCCAAGTAAATGTAACTCCGCGTATTGAATCAACTTTGTCGAGTGCTTCAGTAATTGTTTCTATATTTTCTTTTAGTCGCTCATCTGATGTTGAGTTAAAGTTTGGAGCATCAAACTGTTTGTTGGCGACCCATTTATCACCAGAACTAGCATATGTGATAGTCGCATTAACGGTGTCAACAGTAATACCTGCACCGTTTGCTGCTGCGGAATCAGCTGCACCTGATGCAACTACTATGTTTTTATCATCAACCGTAAGAGTTGTGCTGTTGATCGTAGTTGTTGTTCCATTTACTGTTAAGTCACCATCAACCGTAAGATCATTAAATGTTACGTTAGATGTAGTAGCAACTGCCTGGCCGATACTAATTGTACCAGAAGAAATTGTTACGCCAGTACCTCCAGAGAAGTGAGCTCGTGTATCACTAGCACTTGGACCTGTATATGTAAAGTTACCGGTTGCAGAATCATATGCAAATGAACCATCACCGCCGGCATCAATTGCCTGGAAATGTGCTCTAGTTTCAGTAGCAGAAGGACCAGTATATGTTAAAACACCGGTTGAGCTATTGTATGCTAATGAACCATCACCACCAGCATCTGTTACTGAAATAGCTGAGCGAATGGTTGCTGTGGATGTTAAGTCACCAAACTCAAAGGCATTTGCAGAATCATTTACTTTTAAGATTTGACCAGCTGTACCAATAGTACTTAATCCAGTACCACCATGAAGATAGCCAACTACTTCACCTGATTGAAATTCACCTAGGCCAGTTGGATCACCGTTGGCATTATATATCGTCCTAATTGGTATCTTAATTGTCATGTCTGCTTACCTTAAAAAAGAAATTGCACTTCTGTTTCGATCTGGCCAAGGGAACTGCCGTTGTTAAACGTAAACCCAGTGAAAACTCTTGCCTCGTCGTTTGCTCTAAAATTGAATACAGCGGCCGGAGTACTAAGTCCGCCCGCGTTTGTGAAGAAATCTACACGTCTTACAACAACACCGTCCTGTCCAACAATCGCAATCTGATCTTCTGCTGAGTCAGTTGTCGCAATCTTAGAACCAGCTGGAAGAACAGCACCAGATCCCGAAATCTGAATTTGACCGGTACCGTCTGAGGAAATGGTGGCGCCACCGATATTAATTGTATTTCCGGATAGATATAGTTCTTTAAATCGTTTTGTTGGAGAACCTAAGTCATAGGATTCATTACTGTCTGGTATCAAATCAGTTGCAATGTTTCCGCCTAAGTAGTCTTCAATCTCAGTTCTTGAGATTCTTTCAACGGCGTCAGAATCAAGTAACGTAAGGTTATTGATCTCATTGTTTACGAGTGTTGAAACTAAGTCAGAATCAACAAAGCTTTTAATTTGATTTGAGGAATTTTTATAGTAAAGCTTACCGTCAGCATAGTTGATAGCTAACTCACCGTAGGCGAGATCACCTACGAGCGGAGCTTTACCTACAACAGAGGACTTCTTAAGCTTAATCGCTGTATTAGACATATAGATTCCTTAAAAAAGGTTTTAAGAGGGAGTAAAAACTCCCTCTATTTTCATTATTTATATTTAGAATGTACCGCCGTCGATTTCTGTAATCGAAACCAAACCAGAGGTTACACTCATTTGATCTGAATCAAAGTTAGCTACACCAGGATTCGTTACAGTTGCAAGTTCTGCAGCAACAGTAAGCGATCCAGCGCCATCATCGTACGTAAGATCAACACCTTCACCTGCAAGCAGCAAGTTAGACACACGATCATCAACACGTTCGTCTGTATAGTAAAGGTTACTACCTTCTGTCAGATCTGTAGTTGATTTTGCAGAGAAGTCTGAATCAAATCTTGCAGATGTAAAGTAAAGGTTGTCACCTTCAGCTAGATCTGTTGTAGTAAAGGCTGACATATCAACTTCAATGCTATCAGCATTGACTGTGATACCAGTACCCGCTCCAACAGCGAATGATCTAGAAGTAGTAATATCACCACCGCCAGTTAAACCATTACCAGCTGTAAGAGTTACGCCAGAGTGATCAATGTGCTCATTCGCTACAAAGTTTTGTAACTGATCGTGATCGATCGCTGTAAGGTCAGCAGAAATAACGCCTGTTGAAGAGTTATAGCTAATTCCACCTGTACCAGAGATCGCCGCTCTTGATCTTGCATCTGTGTAGTAGAGGTTTGTACCTTCTGTTAGATCCGATGTAGACTTAGCAGAGAAGTCAGAGTCGAACCCTAGGTAGATACCTTCAAAGTCTGTTGCTCTAACACCTTTGTTAAATACCCAGTCATCACCTGAAGCTGCATATGTCAATGTTGCATTTGCACCACCAACTGTAATACCAGCTCCGTCAGCAGCTGCGGCATTGGCAGCTGAGTCAGCAAGAACAATATTCAGGTCGTTGATAGAAACTGTAGTTGAGTTGATTGTTGTGGTTGTACCTTGTACGGTAAGATCACCACGAACAAGAACAGTACCAGCATCATCACCGAGTGGAGCACCGTCCAAGACAAGAGTACCAGTTGTAGAACCAACTGTGTTGTCTAAGATGCGAACATTGTCAACATCAACTTGAGTAAGGCCAGCAAGTGTTGTGCTTGTTGCACCTAGATCAATTGATGTAGAACCAATTGTTACCGAAGAGTTAGCAAGCTTGGCGTTAGTAATCCCGCCATCTTTAACTTGAACAACCCCAGTACCATCAGATGCTGAAAGCTCGATAGTAGAGTCGTCAACCGCAACTTCAATATCATCAGCATTTGCTGTGATACCGTCACCACCGACAACATTCAGTGTACGAGTTGCTGTAATGTCACCGCCACCAGTTAAACCAGTACCAGCAGTAATTGTTACACTGGAGTGATCTACGTGTTCGTTAGCAACAACACCGGCTAGATTGTCATGGTTGATGCTGGATTCAAAGTTGGCAAGGAACTCAGCAGAGTCGATGTCAACAGAGATAGTAGCACCAAGAGCAACTTCACCACCACCGGATAGACCAGTACCCGCTGTGATTGTAACACTTGAGTTAGCAAGTTCAGCGTTAGCAACACCACCATCTTTGATAGTGACTACACCAGAAGCAACAGCAAAGTTATCAGAACTGAATGATGCAATACCCTTTGCAGATGTTGTAGCATCGTCAACAGAAATTGTAACTTCATTGTTTGTAACAGCAGTTTGTACTGGATCGGTACCAGTGAATGTTAGTGTATCAGAAGAAGTAACAGTGTCCGTACCAGTGTCGCCAGCAATGTTCAAGTCTGTAGAGATTGAAGCAGTACCTGCAGCTGTTAGACGACCTTGTTGGTCAACAGTAAATGTTGGAATCGCTGTTGAGGAACCATAGGAACCAGGAGTAACAGCAGTGTCATCTAATGTGATAGTGACAACGTTATCAGTTACTGCAGTACCAATACCAGTTCCACCAGTAAAGGTTAGGTCTGAGTCAGCAGTATTAACCGTGTCTGTGCCCGTATCACCAGCGATAGATAAGTTAGAACTTTGCGCATCTACATAAGCTTTTGTGGCAGCATGCTGAGCAGATGTAGGATCAGCAACATTAATGATCTGAGCTGAATTAACATCAACAGCACCAGTTCCATTTGGAGCAAGTGTGATATTACCATTCGTATCGGTTGATGAAATAGTGTTTCCATCAATCGTGATATTGTCAACATTAACAACATCAATCTTACTGTTTGCATCTACAATAAGAGCAGATGATGCGGTAAGTGTACCAGGAGTGTGATCAGCTAAATTGGAAAAATATTCACCGCCGATTACAACTACCGAGGTAGCGTTACCCGAACCGTCATCTCCTTTACCAAAGAAGAGGCGATCCCCTAAGTTTGTAGATGTACCGGTACCGTAAGCGTACGCGAGTTCACCTGTTTTTAACGACCCTGGAGCTGCAACACCCGTTGATCGTTTGATTCTAATTACAGATGCCATTAAAAGCTTCCTCCATCCATATTTTGGTTTTCAAGGTCTACAGTTGCGACCCATTGACTTTGTGCTGTACTATAGACCAGCGTACTTCCATCCTGTAAATTCGACGCGTTAACGTTACCAACACTTTCTATCGTTGCTGCAGCTGACACTCCAGCAGATGAAACTCTTCTAACCGGTGTTCCAACAACAATCTTTTTAACCTGTGTTGTTGAACCCGCAACGGCCACCGACTTTGTAGTAACACCACTGACTCCTACTTTTACTGCCATGACGTTCCTATCGTGTTACAGATGCCGTTACTAAAATTTTTCCTTCAAGTACTCTTTCAATAATTGTGTTACTATCACTGTCTATATAAGACATTTCAACATCATAAACATAACGCCCCGGTTTCAGAGCGTCAGTTTGAGTATTCGTTAATGACAAAGTTGCAACACCATCAGTTGCCGGTGAAGCCACAATAGATGAAAATGTAGTCGTATCGTCGCTATCGCTGTTAAATGTTCTTTTCATTTTCGCAGCAATAGTATGATCTGTCAAATCTTTAGCAGAACCATTCGGATTCACTAAGTGAATTTCAATAGCAGCGTCTGCACCCTGATCAATTGTAAATTCTTCGTATGTGGCCATTTTACTTCCATTAAATCATAAGTTTGTTATTATTTATAATACCAGGAACTTGATCCAAAAATAAAAATAGCGGCCGAAGCCGCTACGTTAGTTGTTATTTAGAACACCCTAGTCGAGGTCAACAACAGCTTTGATTCTTTGAATTTCTTTGTGTTGTTCTTGGATAACCTGGACAAGGAAAGGAATAATTTGTGTATATGAAACTGATTTCACACCTTCACTACTTGTTGAAACAATGTCTGGTAAGACTTCTTCAATCTCTTGAGCAATCACGCCGTATGCTTTATTACCGTTATCTTTCCAAGTAAAGCTTACTGGATTGATCTGATTAATCACATTAATTGCGTCTACCAAAGACTCAACGTTTTCTTTCTTATTTCTATCTGATAAAGAATTATAGTCAGTTGAGTTAAGTTGACCTGTTGATGGATTGAAATACAACTTTGTGCTCGAAACATTCAGAGTATTTTCAGTACCACTTGTGATGTCAGTTAAAGTAATATAGAAACTAGCATCGGTTGATGTATCATCAGTGATAGTTGTATTGGCAGCGATTCCGCCAGTACTCAAAGTTGTTGCCAAATAATCAGAATCAATGATTCCTTTGATAAAGTCTGAATCAATTGAGTTGATCGCTGAAACTAGATTACTTTTGACGGGTGTTTCAAGTTGGATGATGTCACCAACATCAGATCCGACTCGATTAAAGTCGACCACCCAATCTCCGAATGTATCTAATAGTCCAATACTTGTGACAGCCATTATCGTTTCTCTACTAATTGGTGAAGTAGTTGTTTGATTTCACTCATATCATCTTTTAGAGAAGCAACTTCTTCTTTTACAATTTCTATTTCATAATCTTTTCTTTTTCTCATAGCCTTTATAGCTCGAGCCTGTTCAACTTCATTACTATTTATATTCACGATAGCACCGGTCTTTGAGTCTCTCGCTAGTGACCGGTGCCCTTCAACTGGTATTAACTTCATTACGTAGCCAATGCAATTACTCTGAGATCCTGAATAACAGGAACCTTAGCACTGCTTGTCGATCTGAATACGATCTTCAACTGGTATGTTGTAAATGGTGTAAGTGATCCGTTTAGTCCACCAACCAAGTAACGATACTCTCTGAAGATGTTTGGATTCTCATCAGATGGTACTGAGTTTTCTGGGTTAACCAGAGTCCAGTCTACATCACGAATGTTTGTACCTTCATCAGCTGTTCTCCAATAAACTTGGAAGTCAGCAACAGATGGTTTATTTGCACCCAGTAGGATACGTAGACCAACTGCTGTTTCGGCAAGTGAGATCGGAGTTGTGATGTGTTTCGCTAGGTGAGAACCACCATCAGCATCAGTCTCTGGTACATAGATCAATGGAGTGTTGAATCCGATTGTATCTCTATCAGAATCCTGCTTATCGATCAGGTTATTAAACATGCTGAGTGATGTACGTTGCATGTCTACAACCGGTGAAACATCGGCCGAGTTTGTTGAAAGGCGAAGAGCAATAGTTGCTGAGTTAGCACCAATGTCTACAGTTTCCACACTCGGGTGTCCAATCATTTTGACAGAAGAAGCAATGTTATTTGTATTGATAGCAAGTGAAGAGTAGCTTACGTCTTTTACAAATCTTGTTTCAGATCCAGCTGGAGATTTACCAGACGTAAACTTACCAAATGCACTCAGTCTTGTTCCAGTTGTTGGAATCAATGTCTGTACGTTTGGACTTACAATATCAAACATAATGTTACGTGTTGCTTCCACTCCAATTCCGCCACCAACAATCGATGATGTAGCTGCTGAGTCTGCATAGATTTTATATCCATACATGTCTGGGTTGGCAACTGTTCTGTTACCCAAGATAGATGTACCCAGCATGCCTCCATAAGAAGTAGCAGAGTCAAGACCAGTAAAGTCTACTGTGTCACCTGAGTCAAAGCCATGATATGGATGGCTTACTGTAATCCAGTTCTCACCAGAGTCGAAGTTGAATGGATCGGTAATCAATGCACGTCTTGGAACATCAGCATTTTCAAGAATAACTTCAGCTTCAGCATGCAAGAAGTTTGCTTTATAAAGTCTGAATGTCATGTCTTTTGTTTGATCAGCTGACCATGTTCTACCATTCTGAGACTTAAACAAAGATCCTAGCAATGGTTGACGAGTGATACGTTTCTCGGTAGAACCAATAATAAACTCACCTGGTTCTGCAACGTAGACTGTATAGTCAGTTGTATCTGAAAGTAGACATAGTGCATACTCAACGCCACCGGCAAGATATACTGGTTCGTCAAATACAAAGTCTGTACCATTCGCTAACATTGAAGCTTCTGTTTCAGATGGAACAACCGTGACTTCATTTGGAGTCAACACTTTTAAACCACCAGGAACTGCAGTGTTTGCAGATGGGTGGCCGTTAACCATTGGTCTTAGTTCCAAAGCAACAGGTGCAGGGTTATCACCACCAGCAACGTCTGGTTTTGATGCAAAGTAAACTCTTGCTTTTGTTAGGAACACGCCAGTTGTTTCAGCGACAAAGAATGATTGAGCCAGCGGGTCTTTACCACCTCCGTCGCCGCCATCAGTAACAGGAGGATCCCCGCCGCCATCATCTACAGGACCTGTATCTACAGGTTCAGTAATTACGCCTCCAGTGTCTACAATAACAGGATCTGCAGCAGGAGGTGGAGGTGGAGGAGTAGTATCAACTACTGATCTTTCACCACGAACCGTAATGACTCGAGTACTCTGAATTGTTTGTTCAACGGTTTCAATTACACCATTTGCTTCATAGAAACCAGATGCCAACGATGTAGAGTTTGCTGCTCTTGCCGAGTTAGCGTTTGAAAGTCTAAACTCTCTACGACCAGTTCTAAAGCGAATAGCACTTGTGTTAGGAATAAAGAATGAACCTTCAAGAACACCGTTTGCGTCAGAGGTCAACGATGTAGCACCGTCTGGGTGAGTAGTTGAGTTTTGGAATCTGTTACCAAAATCTTCTGGATCATCAGACATACGTACGAATGTTTCTTCACGAACCCAGTTATTTACATCTGTCTCATCAAAGAATGCATAGTACTGTTGGTTAGGTGTAAGACCAAACGCTCTGAAGTGAATCATGCGAGATCTCATGAATGGGATGATAGCAACATCAACCACTCTCTCACCAATTACTTCACGTACTGTCTCATCACTTACAACACGGTCGGTAGTCGTTGTTTGAATGAAACCTGAAGAAGTTGTTTCGGTAGCAAATACTGTACCAGTTAAGTCTTCAGATTGTTCAGCCTGACCTTGCCAGTTCCACTGCCATTCGTTAAACAATAGAGCATTATCAGCAGCAAGTCTATTACCGCCATCAACTGCTCTTGGTGCAGTGAATTCTGTTTCTCTCCATTCGTCTGATGCTGGTGAAAGTTCAATTACACCTTCATTAATTGTAACAGCAAATGGGTTAATATTTTCTACGCTGGAAGCTTCATCCTGGAAGATAAACTCTGCATCATTATGTTTGATGTAGATGTTATCACCTTTCTTAATAGTTTGTGTAGAAAGGTCTGAATCATAGATCAAACGTAAGTTAGCTTGAATTGCTTGAGGTCTCAATACTTTTTGACGAGGATCAACCGCAGCGCTATAAGCAGGATCTCTTGTATCTGCAAATCTATGATCAGCAAAGTTATCTGCTAAGAAACCTGCTTTAGTTCTTGGTAGACCAGAAGAGTCAAACACCTGAAGAGTGTTTGTGTTAATCTCAAGCAGGTTCAGTGCTGTAACTTCTTCAAGAGTATTGATACGCTTATCGAGCTGACCAATATCTTTCATTGTGTAACGTCTGTTATCAATCAGCTGAGTGCTTAGATCCGAATC
>Ga0255768_10005844_pt1 | contig 11752 bp, 7 predicted proteins | sample 071ome_33_FD_179983 | JGI IMG/M metagenome (GOLD analysis project Ga0255768, IMG submission 179983) | Coastal salt marsh microbial communities from the Groves Creek Marsh, Skidaway Island, Georgia - 071412AT metaG (version 2) | ecosystem: Environmental > Aquatic > Marine > Intertidal zone > Salt...
GCCCTTTTGAATACCCCCGCCGAAGACGCCAGCGGCCCTGAGGTGGACACCATTATTGAAACGCCATCGCTCCCATGAAACGCATTCTCTTCTCTCTTCTGACTTTGACGGCGGCAAGCGTGTGGGCGCAGCCGGTGATGAACGGCATTGAAATTTCGGTCACGGAAAAGTACAAGGCCCAAGTAGCCGAAGGCATCAAAATCACGGGACAGCCCAACGTGATGGACACCACCGTGGAGAAACTGCCGGTGGCCATAAGCGTGCGAAACCGCACCTGGGTGCCTGAACCGCGTATGGAAGCGATCCCGCCATTGAAAATCAGCCGCACCAAGCTGGAGCGCTTGCCCGCCAATACGGTGCACATGGCGCTCGGCAACTACGCGACCGCAGATGTGGGATTTGCCCTGGGGAATGCACGTTCGGACCTACAGCGTTGGGGCGTGCAAGGCCATCATTTTTCCACGCAGGGAGGCTTTAAAGCGAAGGATGCCACGGGTAATCCTCTGAATGTCTACAACCGTACCACCTGGATGGAAAACAGCCTTTCCGGGCAGTATGCGCGCATTATTGGCCGCGGTCGTTTGAGCACCGAAGCATCGGCCGACTGGAACCGCTACGCGTTTTACGGTATGCCTTTGACAGCGAGCAATGCGGCAGATACAGCCGCTTCAGCCCCCGGGCGCTGGACGCAGGACTATCAAATAGGTCTGTCCTACATCCAAAGCCGAATCCGTCGGAAGCAGGTCTTCCACGGGGCCGAACTCAACGGCCACCACTGGATCGACCAAGGAGGTCGTCAAGTGGAAAGTGGTCTCGCGGGAGGCATCGACTGGCGTTTGCCCGTCCAAGATGTCTTCTTGGAGTTGCCCATACGGGGTTCGTGGAACCATCTGATGCAAACTGCGAATACGGACAGCCTCGGGCTGCCTGTGGGTCCTGTGGACTATTGGTCGGCGCAGTTTTCTCCAGCTGTATCGGACAGTGTGGGGTCCATCTACTTCCGCGTCGGCTTAAATGCCATTTTTACGGGTCAAGGAAGCGCCTGGGACAAGCCCTACTTGCCCCCGGTGGTGCATTTGGAGTTTCCGCTGGTTAAGCACGTGTTGAATTTGTACGCGGGTCTCGAAGGCTCGGCGGACAATGGCGGCATGCGCGCTCGCGTAGAGGCCATGCCCTTCCTCAGTGAAGCGGCGCAGTACGAAGCCATCCGTCAGGCGAGCTTGTATGCGGGCGCATCCGGTCGGTTGACCTCCACGATAGGCTACCGCTTTGGCATTCGCCAGCGCTCCTATGCCAACTATGCCATGTTCACGCGTAACTATTCGGAGTGGACGTCCGCTGGAGACAGTGGTCGATTTAATGTTCAGTATGTGGGCGTAACCATGTTGGAGCCCTCGGGTGAACTTAGTTTCCAGAATGGCTTGGGCTGGGAGGTACGCGCTTTTGCGACTTTGCGCACGGCTACCCGAAACGACGGTGGAACCCTCTACCACGTGCCGGCCTCCGAAATTGGCGGCCAGGCCTTCTTCAACCTAAAGGATAAGATTCGATTTGAGTCTACCATCATTTACCGCGGAAGCCGCTTGGCGCAAGGGGAAAATGGGGATGAAACCTTACCCGCTTTCCTTGACGGTCGCTTGAGCGCGGTGTATACGTACAACAAGCAGTTGAATGCTACTTTCCGCATCGACAACCTCTTCCACAGCCGCACCACCTGGTGGACGGGCTACCCCGTACAGGGAATTCGCGCAAATTTGGGCTTGGTGTACAAGTTTTAAACGCAAACGACCGGGACATTCACCGGGAGCGAGAAATGCGCTCTTGTTGAAAAAAATGTTGATAAACGGGCAGGTTTTTCTTTTGGGTACACCCCTAAGAAAAATGCCGAAGTTATCTTTGTTGGATAGACTATTTACCCGTTAAAACATGAGTGAAGCCAAGCAATACAGCGCGGATAGTATCCAGGTCCTCGAAGGACTCGAAGCCGTTCGTAAACGTCCCGCGATGTACATCGGCGATGTGGGTCAAAAAGGTCTGCACCACTTGGTCTATGAAGTTGTTGACAACTCCATTGACGAAGCGCTTGCCGGCCACGCCACATCCGTAGAAGTAACGATCAACGAAGGGAATTCGATCACCGTTAAGGACGACGGTCGTGGCATTCCCGTGGCCATGCACACGAAGGAGAACCGTTCGGCCCTCGAAGTGGTCATGACCGTCCTGCACGCAGGGGGTAAGTTTGACAAGGATTCCTACAAGGTTTCGGGTGGTCTGCACGGGGTGGGTGTATCCTGTGTGAACGCTTTGTCCACTCATTTGGACGTGCACGTTCACCGCGATGGCAAGGAATACCAGCAGGAGTACGCTATTGGCAAGCCCTTGTACCCCGTGAAGGAGATTGGGAACTCGGACTACCGCGGTACTATCGTCACCTTCCAGCCAGACACCAGCATTTTCTATGAAGCGGTCTACCAGTACGATATCCTCGCAGCACGATTGCGCGAACTGTCCTACCTGAACCGCGGTATTCGCATCCAATTGACGGATTCACGCGATATCGACGAGAACGGCGTGGCGCGTACGGAGGTCTTCCATTCAGAAGGGGGTCTTCGCGAATTTGTGGCCTATGTGGATCAAAACCGCGAGGCCTTAATCCCCGAGCCCATGTACATGGAAGGGGAGATTGACGGCATCCCCGTAGAAGTGGCCATGATTTACAATACGAGCTACTCGGAAAACATTCACTCCTACGTCAACAACATCAATACGCACGAAGGCGGTACGCATTTGGCGGGTTTCCGTCGCGCATTGACCCGAACGCTTAAGAAGTACGCCGACGAAAGTGGCATCCTCACCAAGGAGAAAGTGGAGGTTGCCGGTGATGACTTCCGCGAAGGCTTGTCAGCGGTCATTTCTGTCAAGGTGATGGAGCCTCAGTTTGAGGGCCAGACAAAAACCAAGTTGGGCAACTCCGAAGTTTCCGGTGCGGTGGATCGCATCGTTGGTGAGATGTTGACCAACTACTTGGAGGAACATCCCGCTGAGGCGCGCACCATCGTTCAAAAGGTGGTACTCGCTGCAAAAGCCCGAATCGCTGCCCGCAAGGCCCGCGAAATGGTGCAGCGCAAAACCGTTTTGGGCGGCAACAGCTTGCCCGGTAAGCTGGCTGACTGTTCTGAAACGGATCCGGCACAATGCGAAATCTTTCTGGTAGAGGGTGATTCGGCAGGCGGTACCGCCAAGCAAGGCCGTGACCGTAAGTTCCAAGCGATCATGCCCCTGCGCGGTAAGATTTTGAACGTAGAAAAGGCCATGCAGCACAAAGCCTTTGAGAACGAGGAAATCCGCAACATCTTCACGGCATTGGGCGTCAGCTTGGGCACGGAAGAGGACAGCAAGGCTTTGAACACCGCGAAGCTCCGCTACCACAAAATTGTCATCATGTGTGACGCTGACGTCGACGGTTCACACATTGCTACCTTGATTATGACCTTCTTCTTCCGCTACATGAAGGAGCTCGTGGAGAATGGCTATGTCTACATCGCCTCACCTCCCTTGTACTTGGTGAAGAAGGGCAGCAAGTCCGCCTATGCGTGGAACGAAGGGCAGCGCGACCAAATTGCCCGTGAATTGGGCGGTGAAGAGCAAAGCGGTGTAACCATCCAGCGCTACAAAGGTTTGGGTGAGATGAATGCCGAGCAGCTTTGGGAAACCACCATGAATCCAGAAGGTCGTACCCTCAAGCAAGTCACCATCGACAACGCTTCTGAAGCGGACCGCATCTTCTCCATGCTCATGGGTGATGACGTTCCGCCTCGCCGCGAATTCATCGAGAAAAACGCCCGTTACGCGCGTATCGACGCGTAAGCCTGCCTACCTTTGCAGCAACCATTTTAAGTCCTCAAACTCATGAAAATTACAGTTGTCGGAGCAGGTAACGTAGGTGCCACATGTGCGGAAGCCATGGTGCGTATGGAGCTCGCTACCGAAATCGTGTTGCTCGACATCAAAGAAGGCTTCGCGGAAGGCAAGGCCATGGACATGAACCAGTGTGCCACCCTGCACGGCTTTGACGCCAAAGTAAAGGGTGTGACCAGCGATTACGCGGCTACGGCAGGTTCGGAAGTGGTAGTCATCACCTCAGGTTTGCCCCGCAAGCCAGGCATGACGCGCGAAGAATTGATCGGCACCAATGCGGGCATCGTCCGTTCGGTGGTTAGCAATGCCTTGGCGCATTCTCCCAATGCCATCATCGTGGTGATTTCCAACCCTATGGACACCATGACGTACTTGGCAGCCAAAGAGAGCGGCCTTCCCAAGAACCGCATCATCGGCATGGGCGGCATCCTAGACAGCAGCCGTTTCAAGTACTACTTGTCCGAAGCCATGGGCGTTCCCGCCAGCGATTTGCAGGGTACGGTAGTTGGCGGTCACGGCGACACCACCATGATTCCTTTGACGCGTCTGGCGACCTACCAGTCTACCCCTGTTTCTTCTCACTTGTCTGAAGAGAAATTGGCGGAAGTGAAAGCGGCCACCATGGTAGGCGGCGCTACCTTGACGGGCTTGATTGGTACATCGGCGTGGTATGCTCCCGGTGCAGCCGGTGCTGCTCTGGTAGCGAGCATTGTCCGCGACCAAAAGAAAGTTTTCCCCTGTTGCGTCTACCTCGACGGCGAATACGGCCAAAGCGACATCTGCTTGGGCGTGCCCGTGGTGATTGGCAAAAACGGCTGGGAGAAGATTGTAGACTACAAACTCAACGACGAAGAGCAAGCCGCTTTCAACAAGAGTGCGGACGCGGTTCGCGCCATGAACGCGGTGCTGGGCACGTTGTAAGGAGTTCCTCTTTTTTCCCAAACCAGGTATACCGGTGCTGCGCAAGCCACCGGTATATTTTTTTTCGGCCAGGGAGGTGCGCGTAGGTCCAGCCTAGCAGGGGGTAGGGGAAGGGAAGAAGGTGCAAGCATTTCCCAATGGCGTCTGCGCCGATCCAATGCTGCTCGCCTGCGACGAGGATGACTTCATCGGGCCAAACGTCCCCCGGGGCATACCGCCGCTTCCACTCCTGCGCCCAATCGCCTTGCAAGGGGCTGTACCGAAGGCGCATGCCGCGGTCGCGACGCATCAACCAGCGCACGGCGCCTTGGCAGAGCGCACAGGAGCCGTCAAAGAGGAGCACCCATTCGGGGCTAGGGCTAGAATCCATGGGTCTTCACCCATCGACCGACGTGTTGGCCATCTTGAACGATGTAGACGCCTGCGGGCCAATCTTCGGTGGAAATGTAGAGGGGCTCATAGGCGGCGCCTGTCCAGAAGATTTGGCCTTGGACATTGATAACTTGAAGGTCCCCGCTCGCACCGTCCACCCAGAAACCTTGCTGTCCCGGATTGGGGAAAAGGCGGAGCGATTCTGTGGGGCTTTGGGCGAAGAAGGGCCATTCGGGCAGTCCAATCGACGTGGTGTCGCCGGCGTAAAAGCGCAAACCGCCCGTGGAAAGGCCCAGGACCATTTCAGGCTTGCCGTCGCCATCCATGTCGGCAATGGCAGGGGCGTTGAGACGGCCTTCGCGGAGCCACTGGCGCCGAACGGGCATTCGGGGCACCAGGGTAAAGCGCATATCCGGACGCAAACTGTCCGTCCCCAACGCGGGCATCGTACAGCCGTTTGACGTGATAGAATTGTTGTTAAAGACGTCGCCGTACGTATGCGAGGGGTAGGGCGTGGGCGTGGCTGCTACATGCACGTCCGAACTCGCCACATTCTTGCTGAAGCAAATTTCCACCAGCAGGTTAGAGGTGCCGTCATAGTCAAATGGCGTCTGCAGGGTGATGGTGTTCCATCCTTGGGTAGGCACGTGGATGTACGAGTACACCAGTTGGCCGCTGGGCGCAAATCCATTCAAGCTGTCCAGGGTCGTGTGGCCAATTTTAATACTGAACCCTTGGCTCAAGTAGGGTGCTGAGGGGGACGTTACATTGAGGCCAAAGTGGGTGATTCGGCTGTCGACGAGTCCCGATCCGGCCAATTCATCGGCCCGAATGAGGTACTGATGCCTGCCCGTGCGCTTGCTGCTTCCCCAGGGCGTTTCCAGCAAGCTGCTTGTCGCGGTCGTGCCCGTGCCGAGGGTATAGTCGACGGTGCTCGGGGCATTTTGCGTGAAACTCAAAGAGTCCAATTGAAAGACTCCGGAGTCCGCTGTACCCAAAGCCAAAAAGGCTTGGCCGTCGATGTTAACGTAGCGTGGGACTGCGCGACCAGAGGATGTTTGGGCATAATCGGCATCAATAGCGCCAAACTTATCAGACACCAGCGTGAAGGAGGCCGATTGGTTTTCATAGTAGGCCACATAGCCTTGGCCATTGCCCACGAGCAAGTCCACATCGCCATCTCCATCCAGGTCCGCCAATTCTGGGCTTGCAAATTGGCCCACGTCGATGCTTTGGTAGGCCGAACTCACCTGACCCGTGTAGGCGGGGCTAAAGAAACTTCCCGTATTGGCCCAGAACGCAAGCTTTCCATCGCTCCGGCCAATCACCAAATCCAGCAGGCCATCGCCATTTAGGTCGGCGGCACTCGGGGCGCACCATTCCGTCTTGAGGGCGGCCTGCGCAGGAGCGGAAACGCTCATAGGGCTCAGTTGCCAATCAGGGTGGCTGGCGCTGCCTACATTTTTCCAGTATTCGATCCCGTGTGAGGTGCCCACGAGCAAATCGAGCAGGCCATCCGTGTTGAGATCGGCCAGGTAGGGTACGGCGTAGCGGCCGGCGTCTAGCATTTGGCCCTGTAGGAAACTTGAATCCGCCAAGGTCCATACCGGCGCAGTGGCACTTCCGGTATTTTCGTACAGCCAAATGCATGTATCGCTCACATTCATAGGCATGGTGGGCGCTGCAAGGAGTTCGGGACTGCCATCCGCATCCACATCGACCTCCGAAAACATGGGGTAAATCAAGTTGACGGGAATAGAAGCACTGGGCCACGTGCTGTCCTGGGATTCAATATTCGCCACCGTGGTGCTTCCCACATTAAAACCAGCCACTGCAGTGGTAAAGCTGACGTCGCCCAGCAAGATGTCCAGCAGTCCATTGCCCGTCAAGTCGGTCGCTAAGAGGGTAGAGCCCGAATGCAGCCCACCCTCCGCAAGCGCACCCGCACCCAAGCTGCCCGTACAGGCATCGATCGTAATCGCATTGGTCAAGTTGTTCTCCAAAAAATCGCCCCAGCAGGCGTCGGCGCGGCTGAAGTCCAAACCGCAGCTGCTGCTGTTGCTGTGGAACTCCACTGCCGTCGCTTGCTGACCAAAGGTCAAAATGTCCACCGTGCCATTGCCATCCACGTCCCGAATGGCCGGCACGTCCGTCGAATTCACGAGCAAGTTGATGGGGTTGGAGCCCGTCGTGTAGGTAGAGTAGAGGTAGGTGCCGCTCAAGGCCCAGGTGTAGTGGACGAAGCCGTTGATTCGGCTCGATTCATACACGCCCACGCCGTTCACGACGGAACAAAACAAATCCGGAATGCCGTCGCAGGAATAGTCCGCAAAAACCACCCAGTTGTCCACTTCCGGGAAATGCGCTACCCATTGTGGACGGTAGCGCCAGTGCCCACTAACGCGCTGAAACGGCAACCAGCGGCTGCCCTCCCGGTCAAAAACAATCAAATCCTGCGTGCCGTCTCCGTTGATGTCTAAATTGAAAAACTGGGCGTTGTTCAGCCCCCCGGCGAAGCCCAGCGCTAAGGAATCCGTCGCACTGGTCCACAGCTGCGCCCGCGTGGACGGGGAAAACTGGTAGCTTTCTTGCGCTTCGGCCGGGGACGCACCCAGCACCAAAAGCCAGGCAAAAAGGAGGGAGAGGGGAGAAAATTTCATGCACATGGGGTGAAGTCCTAAAGGTCGGAAAACTGCCGCCGAATTCACGGCTCCACATTTATTCGCTTGGAACCCTTGAGTATGCGTTTTCATTCTGTTAGTATACCGCAAGAAGGACTATATTTGCCGACTATTTCCAAAAAGAAGAACCATGCAGAATAAAGGAGTTATCCGTCTGTTTGCCATCATTTTTGCCTTGGCATCCTTGTTTGAGCTTTCGTTCAGCTATGTAACGAGCCAGGTAGAATCTGACATCGAAACCAAGTACGCCAACAATCCTGCCAAAATCCAATACGCTTTGGATTCGATGGCCAATGAAGTCGTGTACGACTTGGGATTCACCTCCTACACCTACAAGGAGATCAAGTCCAAGGAAATGAACTTGGGCCTCGATTTGCGCGGTGGCATGAACGTTATCCTGGAGGTAAGCGTTCGCGACGTGCTGAAAGGTTTGGTCGGCAACGCGGAGGATGAGCAGTTTAAAGCCGCCATCGCCGGTGCGGATGCCGCGCAATCTAACAGCCAGTTGGGCTACTTGCCCCTCTTTTTGGAAGCCTTGGACGCAGAGCGCGGCACGCGCCCCTTGAGCGATCCAGGTCTCTATGGAACCAAAGACATGACCGACCGTTTGGGCTTCAACGCCACGGACGAAGCTATCAAAGCCGCCATCACGGAAGATGTGGAGGCAGCTATCCAAAACGTGTACACCGTATTGAAGGCACGTATCGACCAATTTGGCGTCGTTCAGCCCAACATCCAACGCTTGGATGGCACGGGCCGCATCTTGGTGGAACTCCCCGGTGTTAAGGATCCCGTTCGCGTGCAGCGCCTGTTGCAGAGCACCGCGCGTTTGGAGTTCTGGCGTGCCGATTTGGGTGCTGCCTGGATGCAGTACATGGTGAATGCCAACGAGAAGTTGCGCTCCATCGTGGAAAACCCCAACAAGAATGCTGCTGAGGTCAGCGAAGGTGCTGATGGTGCAGCAGATCTCACCTTGCCTACCGCCATTGGCGAAGAGGGCACGGAGGCTGCAGCTGAAGAGGTGGCCGCTGCGGACGCACCTGCGGCTGCGGATTCTTCGGCTTTGGCCTTCAACCCGCTGTTGAACCTCTTCCAGTTGAACGTCAACCCACAGACCTTCGTACCTAATGAGGGTCCGGTGATCGGTTACGCGTTGACTCGTGATACGGCCACCATCAACGACTACTTGAGCATGCCCGAGGTGCGCAACCTCATCCCCGGCAATGCCCGTTACGTTCGTTTTGCATGGACGCGCCCTGAAAATGAAAGCGAAGTCACCTTGTTGATTGCCCTCCAAGGCAACCGCAACAACGAGCCTGAATTGGACGGTGGTGTCATCGTGGACGCGCGCCAAGAGTTTGACCAAGGCAACAACCCTGTGGTGACCATGGCCATGAACGGCCAAGGGGCACAAATCTGGCAGCAGCTCACCAAAGAGGAGGGCAGCAAGACGCCAAAGGGCCACGTAGCGGTTGTACTCGACAACTTGGTGTACAGCTACCCTCGCGTGAACGGTGAGATCTCTGGCGGTCGCACGCAAATTGAAGGCGGCTTCAGCTTAGACGAGGCTACGGACTTGGCCAACGTTTTGAAGGCGGGCAAGCTTCCCGTTCCTGCGCGCATCATCCAAAGCGACGTCGTTGGACCAAGCTTGGGTAAAGAGGCTATTTCTTCCAGCATGAACTCGTTTGCATTCGCCTTGCTCATCGTATTGGTGTACATGGTGTTCTACTACAGCGGTGCAGGTCTGGGTGCAAGCTTGGCTTTGATTGTGAACATGTTCTTCATCTTCGGCATCTTGGATGCCTTTGGTGCGGTATTGACCTTGCCTGGTATGGCGGGTATCGTTTTGACCATCGGTATGGCGGTAGATGCGAACGTCTTGATCTACGACCGTATCCGCGAGGAGTTGGCCACCGGTAAGGCGGTGCGCATGGCTATTGCAGACGGATACAAGTTCTCACGTTCGGCCATCATCGACGCCAACGTAACGACGTTGTTGACGGCCATCATCTTGTTTGTCTTCGGTACCGGTCCTATCCGCGGCTTTGCGACCACCTTGATCATCGGTATTGCGTCTTCGCTCTTTACCGCCATCTTCATTACGCGCTTGTTCTTCGAATGGCGCTTGAAGAAGTCTGAGAACATGAAGTTCTCAACCAGGGTGACCGAAAAGTGGTTCACCAGCACCAACTTCAAATTCATGAGCTTGCGCAAGCCTGCGTATATCTTCTCTGCGGTTCTGATCTTGGTGAGCTTGGGCTCCTTGTTTACCCGCGGTTTGAGCTTGGGTGTAGACTTTGAAGGCGGTCGTACCTACCAGGTGCGCTTTGACCAACCCGTTGAAGTTGCGGCTGTGGCCAACGCCTTGGGTGCGCAGTGGGTCGGTGAAGACGGCCGTGCGTTCACGCCAACGGTTAAAACTTTGGGTACCCCCGACCAAGTGGTGATCACGACTAACTACCGTGTGTCTGAAAACGGTGCGGATGTAGAAGAGGCCATCCAGGCGAGCCTGTACGAAGGCGTGAAGTCCTTCTACGCTACGCCTATCGAAGCGGCAAATTTCATCACGCCTTCCGATGAAGAGGCCGTAGGTCTAGTAGCTTCACGCCAAGTAGGTCCAACGGTAGCAGACGATATTAAGGATACCGCCGTTTGGGCCGTTATCTTCTCTTTGTTGGCCATCTTCTTGTTCCTCTTGCTCCGCTTTAGCAAGTGGCAGTACTCTTTGGGTGCGGTAGCCGCTACGGTGCACGACACCATCATCGTGTTGGGTGCATTCTCTTTGTTGGACGGTGTGCTTCCTTTCTCTTTGGAAGTCGACCAAGCCTTCATCGCAGCTATCCTTACCGTTATTGGGTATTCCTTGAACGATACGGTTGTTGTGTTTGACCGTATTCGTGAGTACTTCGCGGGAAGCACCAAGCAGGAAATGAAGGAAGACGTGCTGGACAACGCATTGAACGCGACGTTGAGCCGAACCTTCAACACCTCCTTCACGACCATCATCGTACTCTTGATCATCTTCATCTTCGGAGGTGAAGTATTGCGCGGATTCATCTTCGCCATCCTCTTGGGTATTGTGATTGGTACGTACTCTTCGCTCTTCATTGCTTCGCCAGTGTTGCACGACACGTCCAACCGTTTGGGCAAAGAGAAAGCTCAGGCCTAACTTTAGACCATGTTTCTATTCATCAGCACCGGAGAAGTAGTCTTCCTGCTTTTTGCGGTGCTGATGCTTTTTGGTACCGATAAGTTGCCGGAAATCGCCCGCATGGCAGGCAAGACCATCAAGATGGTTCGGAACGCCTCCAACGATTTAAAGGCCGAAATCACCAAGGCCGCCGACGCGGACCCCACTGTAAAGTCCGCCAAGGACAGCATACAAGAGATTAAAGAATCCATCGACGACACCGTCGGTCGAGTTAAATAATCGGTACAGATTGCGTTTAAAAAGGCCCTTCGACGGGCCTTTTTCCGTTTTTACACCTCAAAGACGGAAGTTTTTAACAATTAAACGCCATTTTGACCATTTTGAAGGGGGTCTTTGGTTGAAAAAATTGTTTTTGCTACGTATATTACCTCAAAAAAGGGGGGTACCTTTGTAAAAAATTACAAAACCCCATGGCAAAAGCACGTTTTTCCGGTCTTGAGCAAGCCAGCCAGCACAAGCCCATTGATTTCGTGAATCCCTTCACCAAATCCTCCGAGTACTATGGCTCGCATGTCTTCAATCAGAAGGCTATGCGTGAGTACATGTCCAAAGAAGCATACGAGAGCGTCTTGAACGCGATCGAGAAGGGCAATAAGATCGATCGCGAGATTGCAGACCAAGTAGCTACGGCCATGAAAGCCTGGTC
>Ga0255768_10005854_pt1 | contig 11742 bp, 20 predicted proteins | sample 071ome_33_FD_179983 | JGI IMG/M metagenome (GOLD analysis project Ga0255768, IMG submission 179983) | Coastal salt marsh microbial communities from the Groves Creek Marsh, Skidaway Island, Georgia - 071412AT metaG (version 2) | ecosystem: Environmental > Aquatic > Marine > Intertidal zone >...
GCGAGTGGAAGGTAAATCACACTGTGCCAGTACGGACCCGCGTGGGATCGCTGGGCACACTCACCACCGACTTGAAACAAGTCAACAGCAAGTTTGCCAGCGTCCGCACTTGGCTTTACGAAAACACCCTGCCATTCACCGACGCTGAGGACGGTCAGCAGAAACGTGGCAAGCGGCTGGTGCCCGTGTCACGGGTTCCCGAGGTGCTCGCCAAGCTGGCAGAGCTGAAATCTGAGGCATTCGCCGCGCTCGACGCATTCATGCCCGACTATCGCGGGTATTATGCGGCTCGCAACCGCCTTGATCTGGGCCGCGTGTCCGACGTGGATATGCCTGATCCTGACGTGTTAGCAGGTAAGTATCGCGTGAGTATCGGCGCGCCTGAGCCATTGCCGGTGTTCAATGTTGACAGTCTCGCATTGCCTGCTGGTCTGGCCGCTGACATTGCACAACGCCATCACGACCGGCTCAGCAAGCAACTCGACGGCGCCAAGCAAGCCGCCATCGAAGGCGCTCAGAAGCACATGGATGTTGTCGAGAAGCAACTGACTGAAGGCAAGCGCCTGCACCAGTCACTGCTCGACAATGCCAAGCGCCACGCCACGCTACTGCGCGGCATGGTAGAAGGGTATGACAACGACCCCCGCGTGTTGGAGGTTGCCGACCTGATCGACCAACGCATTGGCTCGATACCTAACATTGAACAGGTCAAACACAACGCGACTCGCCGCAATCAAGCGATCCGCGCCGCTGGCACTGCCAGCAAGGCACTTGCCGCTGTGGCAAAGGCACCATCAACCGCAACACCCGCCGCGCCTGCGGCATCCAACGTAATCGTCGGCGACTCACTGCTCGCTGACCTTATCGACTAATTGATCTCTAGGGAGGGATTCAACATGGCACACGTTCAAACCACTATCGCTCAATTTCAACAAATCGTTCCGCTGGTGCTCGCCAGCGGCAATCAGCAACCCGTGGGCCTGATCGGCCCCGTGGGTGTCGGCAAGACCCAGTATTTTAAGGGCTGGTTCCGCGACTTGTACGCGGAGCATGTCGGCGTCTCTGCCGATCAACTGGGCTTCATTCAGGAGCGCGTTGCCAACCGCGACTCTGCTGAGATTGCTGGTGTCGCACTGCCATCCAAGGATGCAGACGGCAATCTCCGCACCACCTTCACTGTCGCGCCGCTGATCACCAAGATCAGGGAGACCGGCAAGGAATACGGCATCATCCTGATCGACGAGTTGATGCAGGCAACCGCTGATGTTCAGAAGGTGCTGGCCGACTTGCTCGATCCCGCCGAGCGCACTATCGGTGGGCACCCCATCCCTGACGGCTGGATCGTTTGCTTCACCGGCAACCGTACCTCTGACAAGTCAGGTGCTACCCGCATGCTCTCGCACCTGCTCAACCGGTGCGCGGTGTTTGAGCTTCAGTTTGATGTCAAGGGCTGGGCCGACTGGGCCGCTGATAATGGCGTCAACCCGCTCGCTATCGACTGCGCGCTGGCCTATGCAGATGACGGCTTTTTCGCCGACTGCGTTCCCACTGAGGACGGGCCATTCTGCACCCCGCGCTCACTGGTGCGCGCCGCGCAACACCTGACGGCTTTCACCGAATCGGCTGAGTTTGACGGTATCGACCTGCCGTCATATGTCGAGTCACTGCTCGCCGCCAACATTGGCGACCGCGCCGCTGGCATGCTGTCCCGCCACATTGCGATGGCCGATCAGGTGCCGACTGCCCGTGACATATTCGCTGACCCCGCTGGTGCCAACGTGCCAGACGCGACGGGCTACCAACTGCTCGCCGCAAACCGCGCCATCAATGCCGCGCACGATGCCGATACCGGCGAGGCGGCACTGGCCTATGTCACGCGCCTGCGTCCCGACTTGCAGGTGTCGCTGGGTTCCAAACTGCTCCGCGCCTCAGCCCGAAACGGCTGGGTGCTCACGTCGGATGTCGCTGTTGCGTTCATCCAGAAATTTCATGATCTGCTACCGCTGGCACAGACTGCCGGCATGGAGGTGTAACCATGCGAGCCAAAAAACTGTTCGCACCCACTGCTGATCTCACCAACTCGCGCCGCTACATTGCGGCGCTGATCAGCCTGCAAACCAAAGCACCCGTACATTACAGTGTATTGCTCGCCACCGAGGTGATCTGGACCGACAAGATCAGCACCGCCGCCACTGACGGCGTCTACGTCTACATCAGCCCCGACTTCTTTCGCGGGCTTGAGTCGGACTCACAGCGGGCGTTCCTGCTTGCTCATGAGGTGTCACACATAATCCTGCGGCACCCCCAGCGCGGCAAGGCGTATCAGGATCGCGGATTCTTTCGACCCAACGTGTCATTCGATCACAGCCTCTATAACCGCGCCGCCGACTATGTCATCAACTCCGACTGCAAGGCGATGGGCTTCGAGCCTATCCCGCAGGGCTGTTACTCCGACGATTACGGACGCGATGACATTGTCGATTCGGTCTACGCTGACCTGTACCAAAAGCAGGATGGCGACGATGACGCCAAGACCAATCCCGCCCCCGAGGGCAACGATCAGGGCGATGGTCAGTCTGGCGGCGACTCTGCCCCTGAGTCTAGCGACGACGGCGACCAGTCTGGTACTGCTGACGAGTCAGACACAAGCGGCGACTCCGGCGAGCCATCCGATCTGCCTGAGCCTGCCGGTCACGATCATCATCTGACGCCTGAGTATGAGGGCACCGATGAGGAGCAGGAAGCCGCCGCACGCGAAGATGAGCACGACATCCGCTCATCAGTGGACGATGGCATCGAACAACTTGGCAAGGATGGCCGCGACCCTGCGCGACTCCCCGAGTCTATCCGCGAGGGTTCGCACCGCTACCGACCCAGTCATTCATCCGACACCGACTGGCGTGCAGAGCTTGCCGACCGGTTCAACCGTGCCGGCAATGGCGGTCAGACCACATGGTCTCGCATCCACCGCCGCCGGTTCTCAACGCTGGGCGTCATCAGCCCCACGTCAATCGGTCAGATCGGGCGCGTATCCATTGTGGTTGACATCTCGTCATCAGTCAGCCGCGACATGCTCAATCAATTCATGATCGAGTCTGCGTCTCTGATCGACACGCTCCAGCCGCGTGACGGTGTTGTGGTTGCTTGGACCAATCACCGCTTCCACAGCTCCGACGAGGTGCATTCCGGTGCAGAGCTTCTCGACCTTGAGGCGCCCTGCGGCGGTGGCACCTACATGACCGCTGGTGTCGAGTGGCTTGAGCACAACGGTCTGGAGTCTGATCTGGTCATCGTGTTTACCGATGGCGAGATGGGCGACGATGACTGGCAGTCTCTCGCCCAGCGCGACAATCTGGTTGTCGTGCTCGACAGCGAACCGGTGCCCTACATTCGACGCATGATCGCCGAGTCCGGTGCCGACACCATCGTCGCTCAGGCGGCGTAATCCACGGGGGCCACGCGCCCCCTTGCTTTTAACAAGTTACGAGGTAAAAAGTATGGGCAAGGTAATCGAATTGCACGACTTCAATCAAAAAGCCAAAAACCTGAAGAGCTTTAAGGCGGCATTTGAGAGGGGGTCTGAGCACGCCCTGAACCTGATTGATGCGCTACACGCAGAGAATCTCGACGAGTCTCATGAGGAGATAACCGGATCGCTGATCGGCGCTCTGCATATCATCATGTGGTGCGCGATGGACTGCGCTCCAGACCGTAAGCTCGCGCACATGCTCATCGCTGACGCCACCCGAATGGCTGAGGGGAAAGCAGATGATAGTAGTGAGGAGAGCTAAGCCGTAAAAATCCATAGACGTAATCGTCATGGGGTGTTATCTTCAAGTCGTGTTTGATTCAGGAGTATCAGATGCGATCAGATCTTGTTTGTACGCGATGCGGATCTAGCCGTTTAGACATATTTAGTCCTGTCCATTGGGACATTGGGCGGCAGGTCTTTGTCGTGGATGAAGAATTTGTGCGCGAACATGAGCACAGATGCGTGGCCTGCGAAAAATGGATGCGGCCAGAATTAAAGCCAGTCACATCAGATGAGGAGTGAGCATGATGTTATGTAGAGAATGTTTGGTGGCAAACGGCCACCACCCCAACTGCCCAAACACCGATGACATGCCAGATCAGGAGTTTGTGCTCTGGTTTAACGGTGGCCCACGGCAACATTTTTCAAGTGAGTTTGCCATGCGCCGAGCCGCAGAACAGTACGGGTTTAATGCAGACGACGTTTTGCGATTCGGTGAGGTTGACATGTTAGACAGTAACGGTGTCATCGTCGGCGGTTGCTACGCCGAGGAGGATGCGTATGTCTAGCCTCGACACTCAAGTGGGCGGCGACCACTACAAGCAGATGAAGATCCAGCCGCTGGAATATGCGCTGGAGAACAATCTGGGAGTCTGCGAGCACGCCGTCATCAAGTACATAACCCGATGGAAATACAAGCATGCCGATGGCGTGGAAGACCTAAGGAAGGCTCGCCATTACCTCGACATATTGATTGAGCGAGAAATCGCCCAAGGAGGTCAAAATGGAAGTGAGTGAGCCGCGAAGCCAAGAGTATCGCGTCCAGAGATACGATGGCCAAGATTGGTGGACTGTAGACAAGCACACATATTACGTTGATGCGGTTGTGTGTCTTGGTCAGCGTGTTGAAAGTGACCCTGAGTCAGATCACAGAGTGCTTAGAGTGACTTTCGAGACAGCCATTGAGGTTCCATCAATCGAAACGGAGAAACTGCCATGAGCTTAGATCAAAAGGCTAGGGAAGCGCTCACCGTTTTGCTTGCCACAATCTTGTTTTTAACCGCGTCATCACTCGACTATGAGGATGCCGTTGCTGACGCACTGTTTTACTGCGAACAAGTTAAGGCCAAATCATGGCCTGATTTCAAACCTGAAACCAACTGCGAGGAGTAGTGACATGAGTACCGCAAACAAAAGATGGTCAAAAACAGAGGATGATGTGCTCGCTCAGGGCATAAAAGAAAACACGTCCTACCTGAATATCGCCAACGTACTGGGCCGCACTGAGAAATCAGTGCAGATGCGCGCGTTTGTGCTCAGGAAAAAATCCCAGCGTTTCGCCAAGTACAGGCCGGCAAAGAAAGCCGCCCCGAAACAGCAGGAAAAGCCGGTTATCAAACACCAGTATGTTCTGCCTGACATGACCCAGATTGCGAGCCAATATGACCGCTTATTTCTAGCCGCAGTCATATCTGCAATGTGCTCGTTCTCCACGATGGTAATGTTTGCCATCGCGGTACTGGCGTCCTGATGGGCAACATCGGAGGTCGCCAGCACGCCCTCAGCAAAGAGCAGGTCGCAGAGGCCCTAGAGCTTTATGAGGAAGGCAACTATTGGTGGCAGATCGCCATCATGATGAGGGTGAGTCAATCCACCCTCATGCGCTACATCCGCAATGCGGAGAAATATGGCTATTCGTTTTGGACTAGCTATCCGAGAGAAGATTAGTGGTATAGTAATTCAGGCCCCATCACTCCCTCCGCGAGCGGCGGCGTGGTTAGATGGTATTTCGGGGGGCCGACTCATGACCGAGATATCCTCAACCGCCGCACCATTTCTTTGTCACCCACTCGCGATGCCAGCTCGCCTTGTCATAAAGGGACAGCCTGCGACTTTCATCGCTGTTGTGATCAATCACAGTTCTGATCTTTTCCTCTTGCAGGGCATACACCAAAACCGCCCTCGCCCTCAGCTTACTTACCCCCAAAAACTCTTCAACGTCTTCGATAGTGAAGCTAACTGTCGGTATCTTCAACAAGTCATGGATAAGATCCGGAGCGTTCTTGTTCTCATTTCCCACGCAAGTGCCTCACCGGATTTCTCCCCCCCGCCATCCTTCTTTCAGCGACCCAAGACAGACCCTCCTTGAGCGCCTTCAGCTTCTTGGGATCCTGAGATACATCCCAGCCGTGAATGATCACCTCTTCCACCAGATACTTGTGATACGGCCCGTAGCGATCTGAGATCAGCTTCATGGTGCGCCCAAACCGCATCAGACTGTCATTGGCCATAGGATCTTCAGCGCGCTTCCCTCCTGTGCTCGCCTCAAACCTAAGCGGCCTCACATACATCCCCGCCTGTGCGCTCTGACTGAGAATATATTCTCCAGCCTGATGCTCCTGTAATGTCAAAATCCCATCAATGAGATACCTGTCGATCAGCGTCTGATCCATCACCTTGGCGCGGGGCATCTTACCGCCCTCCACCATCACGCTGTGGCGCTTGTAAATCTCACTGGTACCAAGGTCTGTGTGTGACTTGTCAGGCATAACAGAATTGTCCCCGGATAAAAAATTGTCCCCGGATAAATTTCTTTATTTTTAACTTGTCAGACATAATAGAATTGTCCCCGGATAGCTTTTCCTGAGTGAGTATCGACACCAACGGCAACGTAGGGATTGGGACGCTGTTTCTTGCCTATTCCTGACAAGTCATCAGAACTCATCGAAGTCCTCCCAGCTCCGGCTCACCCCCTTTAAGGAGCTTAAATTGACTGCCGGCTCGGGCGGATTGAATCCTTCATACCTGCCGTTTGACAAGTTGTATGTAAGGCAGGCCATACCCTGCTGGCCGACCCACTTAAACCTCGACTTCCAGCAGTGAATTTCGACACAGTCTTCTGCCCGATGCACAGTGATGCCCAGATCTGCCTTGGCAAACCATGCCGCAGATCCAGAGATATTCATACCTTTGGGCACGGCGTAGGTGCCATCTTCTTTCGGGTACATTTTCTGCGGGTGGGCGACAAACCAGACGTGAATGCCGTGGGCCTTGGCAAATGAGGTGATCTTGCTGAGCATATAGCTGATCCCAGAATGCTCCTCTGCACCGGTCTGTTCTATGTAGTTATACGGGTCAATGACGAGACCTCTCACCCCAAGCCGCATCACTGCCTGCTTGGTTCTGTCGATCACGCTTTCAATGGTGCTCATGCCGCCGTCCTTGGATTCAAGGAAGACAAAGTGATCATTAATGAACTCGACTGCATCAGCGAGATCTTCCTCGGTCATTCTGGGGCCAAGGCCATCATAGAATGGCTTGCCCGTCACTTTCTCTGCCAGCTTGGCGATGTGCATGTGGGGCGGGTTCTCAAACGAACACACCGCAAACTTCCATGACTCCCGCTGAGCAAGATTCACCATGATCTGATCTATAAACTCAGACTTACCCGAACTGGGCATGCCCGTCACGATGGATAGCTGTCCCTCAGCTATTGTGAACAAGTCATCTATAGCAGGTATTCCCGTGGACGCACCCCGACCGTGCCCATTGGCATAAATCTCACGCACGTCATCAAAATAATCCACTGCCCCATACACCCCAGAAAGAGGAACCGGCTCAGGGTTATCGAATAGATTGTGGGTTTCTTCTGGGCCAAGACGCTGTACCGCATCATTCCCGTCCTTGATCTCCTCCGGAAACTTGACTCGCCAGCACTTGGCTCGACCCACCCGACGCGCTATTTCCTCTGCAAGCGCCTCTCCAGCCTGATCGTTATCGGTCGCAAGAACAATCTTCTTGCATCGCTCCAGACGCTCACGCTCCTCCCAGATGTAAGAGAATTTATTATCTTCCTCCGGAGAGACCCGATTTTGGCTTACCTTCGCCGGCGCCCCATTTGGGCATGACACGGCTCTAATTCCGACGCTCGCCAAGGCAATAACATCACACTCGCCCTCGACTATCGTTAAATCCTCGTCGCTATCTTCCACGTTTTCGATGCCGTAGAAAGATCGGGGCGCCCCATCACAGGAAAATGCCTTCCCGTCAACGGATCGCCACTTGATTGCGGTGGGGTTTTCCCGTGGGCCATAAATGAATCCGACTGCTTCCTTCATTTCGCCGTGGAAATGTCGGGTTCCGGTGGTCATTGCTGGCAAGTTGTCAAGAGTATCCAGATGTACGCCGCGCCCCTCAAAAAATCCCTTGATGAGATCGACGTTGTAATTTAATTGCGTGGGTATCCTGACAACCTTCTCCATGTGAGCCTCGTAAAATTTGCGCCGCTTTACCGCACCGGACAGGCCACAGTGGTGGCAGTGGTACAGTGAGTGGTCTGGTTTAATTGTGATTGAAAGTGTTTTTTGGTTCTTTTTTTTGCGTTGATCGCCGCACTCTGGACACTTGACCCTTGAGTCACTTTGGTGCCCCAGCACATACTCGTCCAAACTCATAGCACTTGCCTACCCCCTATTTTTGTGATATTGGTAGACTCTAGTACTGTCCTAGACTAGGAAAGAAACAGCTTAGTTCATTACTATTTTTAACAATTAGTAATGTCCTAGACTAGAACAGTCCTAGATGAAACACTCCTAAAGTCCAAACTCAGCCCCCGCCACAGGGGGCTTTTTTTACCGCAATTCCTCCATCACCATCCTCGCCACTACCTGCTGTTCAGTCTGGCTGAGCAGGAGCATTTCGTCGAGGGCGTCTTGGAGGCCCACCGGATAACCGGCAATTTCGCAATGGGAAAGAAAGGCGGGGGACTGCAAATACCTGATGGCGTCCGCTTTTTCTTGAGGCTGGGTGCCGATTAAGTCGCGGATTGCTTGGAAGATTACCTTCCCGTAGACCATCTTATAGGTGTCTGACATGTATTTCTGCCCGAGGGTTTTCCTTGTCAACCCCTCCCCAGTAGATATGCTTTTCTTTCACCTGACGATCATTCTTATACACCAGTCCCTGCAAGCAGTCCAGTATTAACGACTCATCGAGGTCTGGACGACGACTGGCGTAAAAGATTTTGATGTCTACGGCAACGTCCTCAGTGAATGGCTCGTCAAGTTGTGGGCATTGCTGACTAAAAGACTTGACATAGTCCAGCGCTTTTTGTGACTTGATGAACAGCGGGCGCCCACTTTTACTCTTGACAAGCCTACGACTATTTGCCTTGCTACACGGCTCCCCAAATACAACAATACTTATTGACATAGCTACAGCCCGTCATATAATTAAGCCCGAACATTAGCAGGGAGGTTCGATCGTGAGCAAGATGGGCCGTTATGTTTATCGACTGCAAGAGGAGAACGAGCAGTATGACAACTATCCAGATAGAGAAGGGTGTACCGATGCCGAATCGCACCCACTTGCCAGAGTTACCATTTACGGCGATGGAGATAGGGGACTCCTTCGTGGCGCCCGTACTGTCGAGCGACGCCAGATCAATCCAAGCTCTCAGGCAGAGAGTGACCCGCTTTCAGAAACAAAACCCACCGAAGAAGTTCAGCGTCGTTCAGGACGGCGAACAGATGAGGGTGTTTAGGGTTATATGATCGTCACTAACCAGCACAATCTTCCTGAGCCTGTATTCAAGGCGCTGACGCACAGCGACTACAGTCGAGGATCAAGCAACCGCTCGGTCACTCAGCTTATAGATTCGCCACGGGTTCGCATACTCAGGAAAGAGCACGACGAAGAGATCTTTGAAGATGCCTCAGACATGTTGTGGTCAGTGCTGGGCACGGCAGTGCATCACATGTTTGAGCAACACCAACCAGAGGGACACATTGTCGAGGAGCGCCTGTACGCAGAGGTGGACAACTGGGTGATCAGCGGGGCGATTGACGTTCAGCGATCAGAGGACGATGGTTCAGTTACCGTTCTCGACTACAAGTGCACGTCGGTCTGGTCTGTGATCTATGGCAAGAAAGAGTGGCACAACCAGCTCAATTTCTATGCTTGGCTTGTTGAGCAGTCAAAAGACATTGAAGTGAACAAGCTACAGGTCGTTGCGGTACTGCGAGATTGGCAACGCTCCAAGGCCACCTTTGAGGAAAATTATCCGAAAGCCCCTTTGGTGATCGTGGATATTCCTCTTTGGTCTCAACAAGTCAGGGACAAGTATGTGCGTGGCAGAGTCAAGCTCCATCAGGACGCCGAGTTTGAGCGATTGACCGGAGGCAACCTGCCATTGTGCTCGGACGAAGAGCGCTGGAAAAAGGACAGCTCATTTGCGGTAATGGCAAAAGGCCAGAAGCGCGCCAAGCGCGTCTTTTCTGACCGGCAGTCTGCCGAAGACTACATTGCTCAGCAGTCAGGCGCGGGACTCAACGTCGAGGAGCGAGTGGGAAAGTGCACTCGTTGCGAGGATAACTGGTGCCGAGTGGCGCAATTCTGCGATCAATATGGAGAGGAAGTGTGAACGACCCGCTGGGCACTGACCCTGAGTTCTATACGAGAGTGGTCGGCATGATGCAGGCGTCCACGCCTAAACTGCAAATCACTGTCAATGGAAACCGGCTGTTGTTTTATTTGGCCGACAAGTACATCGGCGAGCTGACAACCGCCGAGTTCTACAAAATGAAACCTAACGAAGTTTGGAAAGCACTAGGAGTAAGCAATGTCTACAAAAAAGGATACCTCCTCTGACACGTTGCACAGCGCCCTTGTTACCTTGAGGGGCGTTCTGTCTAACCCAGAGAAAAATTCAGTCAACCCACATTTCAAGAGCAAGTATTGCAAGCTGGAGGATTTGATTCAACACGTCAGAGGGCCGCTAAGCAGTCATGGTCTCACGTTCGTGCAAAATATCGTCAACGAAGAAAAATCTGTAATGGCGCAGACCACCATCATTCATCAGTCCGGCGAGACTCTGACGCTTGATGGGCCGGCTGTTATTATTGACAAGTTCACACCACAGGGTGTGGGCGCCGCCTGCACATACGCCAAGCGTTATGGGATCTGTAGCGCGTTTGGTATTGAGTCTGACGACGATGACGATGCCAATGCTGTCGAAGACCAGTTTAAGGACAAAGACAAGACCAAGCCGCCTGCCAAAAAGGCCGCTCCCAAAAAGATAGAAGAGCCGAGCAATGTTACACCCATAAAGGCCGGCAGTAATGGCGCGATATCTCCGAGCATTGGTTCGGCAGAAGAGGCCGCTAATGTCGTGGCGTTCATGAAAGAAACCGTGGACACTTTCGCGTCAGGGTCTGAGGGCGAGCTGATTGATTTTTGGAGGCAGAACAAGCAGGTGATTGATCTGCTGGATCAAAACTACAACGAGCACTACGAGCAACTGAAGGGCCACTTCACTGCTCTACGACAAAAGCTCAAAGAGGCGAGCGCATGAAAGAAAAATCTCAAAACTCAGTCGGGCCAAGAGGCGCGGAAAGATATGCCAACTACTATTTGGGCGAGGATGTAATGTCCATGTATGAGGTGGCCGACCGCCTTGGCATTGGACTTAATCACGCTTACTCCGCATGCAAAGAAGGGCTTATTCCTAATATGCGAATTGGGAAGAGATATATCATCCCGAGGGCCGCTTATCTTGACTGGATAGCAACCTGCGGAGGTCAGCTCAGTAAAAACACCCAGAAGGAGGGAGCCAATGAGTAAATACCACAAAAGCGAAGGCGGTCTTTGGCCGAACGAAGAAAAGGCCAAGCCTAATCACCCAGACAAAACTGGATCTGTCGCCCTAACAAGCGAACAGATCAAGGGGCTGATAGCTATGGGCAAGGCAGGGAAAACCCCCAAGCTCAAGCTCGCGGCATGGGATCGGAAGGCTCAGGACACAGGACAGCCATATCAATATATTACTGGCGAGGTCTATTACGATCCTGAAGAGAAAACGGCCCCGCCACCACCACCGCCGCCGCCAAAGCCGCAACAGGTTCTGTATGAAGAGGATGACATTCCGTTTTGATTCGCTCAAAAAAACTGCTCGACGCGGCCAAGGATCAGGCGTGCCTCAACTGCGGTGCCAG
>Ga0255768_10005858_pt1 | contig 11739 bp, 15 predicted proteins | sample 071ome_33_FD_179983 | JGI IMG/M metagenome (GOLD analysis project Ga0255768, IMG submission 179983) | Coastal salt marsh microbial communities from the Groves Creek Marsh, Skidaway Island, Georgia - 071412AT metaG (version 2) | ecosystem: Environmental > Aquatic > Marine > Intertidal zone >...
GGCTGGCAAGGATGGCTTGATAAACGCACTGACGGCCATAAAGGAGATCTTCCCCAACGAGGATGGTGGAGAGATCAACCAAGGCCTATTCATAGGACTGATGAAACAGTACGAGCTATCGGCAGGCAGGCTACACAGACTACCCAAGGACTGGATGCATTTATTACTAGGTGCGGCCAGGACTGCATGTGCCAGCGCCACACTGATACACACCGCTTCAAAGAGGCAGTGGCAACACGCCAACGGTACTGGTTGGGACGCACCGGTGGCCATGGCACACGTGCTGAAGGAGATATATGAACTGGAACAGCCAGAGGGTTTCGAGCCTAGTTTCATACAGCAGGTCAATGTTGGAATAAAAGATGGCAACATATCACCCGAGTCTGAGGCACAGACGGCATTCAACAGGTATGTCAAGTAAACTCTGTTATTACATCTGTCTTGTCACCAGAAATGGCAAGACGGATGAACACGGTTACGGACTGCCATGGAGTGATGTACGCAAGGAAGTGGACAAGCACTACAGTGATGGTGCGGACGCGGTGGAACTGGAGATGATAACCAAGGAGGAATTCGATGATAGACTACCAAAGTCTTACTAACATACCAGAGATAAACTTCAAATCGAAAACTAAACCCGCCATGGCGGAGTTGGCGAACTACATAGATCACATGAAACAAGACCTGTTCGATGACAAGTGGAGCCAGGCCACCAAGAAGCATATCAAGACCTCGTTGGTGCTGTACATAAGGTCCATGCAGAAGCAGTTGGCACCCATGGGCTACCACTACAGAGCCGACAACATAGAGGGCAAACAGCACCTGGAACACGTGATCCCACAAAACAGGATCATCAATGCATACCTACACGGCTTGATCACGGCATCGCAGGCATTACAGATGCCACTGTGCATGATTAGTGACTCAGACAAGCACATCTTGGAGGGTGACTGGCAACAGTCAGGCAACTGGCAGTATCCTTTCCGTAGGTACATCTCGGCAGGCTACACACGAGGTATATTAAGTGTGACGGGCAAACAGATAGATCTCGAGAACCACACGCTGGATGATCACTTCCGCATGCTGGGAGTGGTTGACTTATAGACAGGATCATATATAATAGCACAAACGCCGGGCGGATGAGTCGTGTTCATTTGTCAATGTCATTAGAGATCCTCTAGATCGATGATGTATCAATGCCTTAGGGTAGCACCGAAGGGCGACGCGACGCATGGACCGTCCGGGTTTTTAGAATTATGCCAAGCGAGAAAACTAAAGCACTGTTAGAAGGACTGAACAAGATCACAGACTCAGCACCCAAGGCGTTCGTGGAGGAGAAGTACCACTCCTACACCAACAGATACTATCCCAACACCATCCATGTTTTGCCCAGTTCCTATGACAAGGCCAAGCGCAAGAAGGACACGGATGGCGAGGAGTACATCATGATCGATCGTGTGTACGGCACACTCTGGAATGATGGACACCTGGTGCAGAAGGATGGTAGCACATACACTGGTAAATTGTACAGGAAACGAAGACTGTTGATACGCAAGGATCCCGTAACAGGTGAGAAGAGCAATTTCTACAGTGCCTGTACGTCAACTTCGGATGGCAGATGGTTTGACAACACAGGCTTCCCCATAGAGGCACCAGACAAGTTAGAACCAGAGAAACAGCCAGATCCCGAGGAACTGGAACTAATCGAGAGCAGGAAGGCCGAGGCCGCCAAGATTAGAGAAGCGGAGATACTGGCCAACCTTAAATAAAATTCATGCTAAAGAAAGAATACCAAGAACTCATCACACAACGCCCATGGCAGGAAATGCAGGAGCATTTTGATTCATTACCGGCACAAACAGTGGAGAGGATCGTACAACTCGATATAGATGCACAGCAATGGATAGATTTCACCTTACAAGAATTTGATCAAGCACAGCAGAAATGGGAGTGTCCCAAGGAGCACTACTCCGACCACAGCAACAAGTGGGCCACGCTAAACAACAGATTGGGCAGAAATGAACACAACACTTTCGAATTGAACTATGGAATGAACGGGGACACCAACAGCAAGTTGATAGAATTGTTAGGTGCTGGCAACATCAAACTGTTAAAGGCACGACCCGACTCCATACTGATGAGATTGATAGTCAAGATGCCGGGACACGGCATCGCATGGCATCTAGACGATGCGGGTTCCTATATGACCAAATTCCCCAATGCGGATAAAAGTAAACTCAAAAGACTCTGGTTCCCGGTCCTGCACTGGAGGGACGGACACGCTTTCCAGATATCAAAAACTGTTTTGACCAACTGGAGGTCTGGTGATGTCTATGAGATACCTTTTGGACACGGGCACGCCTCATCGAACTTTGGATATTCACCACAGTACACGGTATCACTCACAGCCATAATAGATGATTAGAGCACACAACACCGCCCGCAAATGGCAATCGGTCAAGGACTATGTCGAGGAAGGCATGCTGAGGATACACGAGAGTGAGAAGTTATGGAATCACATCTACACAGAACAACTAGAATCTAAATTAAAGACAGCGTCAGGAAGGAAGTACGCACTCACCTGTGCCTCCGGATCGCATGCGATATCGATCGGACTGTTGGCCAATGGGATTGTTCCTGGAGACAAGGTCATAATACCCAACTACAGTTGTCCTGCCACCCTGAGCAGTGTCGTGGTCATAGGATGTGTACCTGTCTTTTGTGAGATAGATCAACACGGGATGATAGACACCGACCTGTTACCAGAACTAGACATGTCGGGTGTCAGGGCAGTCTTGGCCACCGGCCTGTACGGAGATGTCCACAACCATGACGCGATCAAAAAGTTCTGTGAAACAAAAAATCTTTTGTATGTGAACGATGCCGCACAGTCACAGTTCGCACTTTTCAATGGAGAGGATTCACTGGCGTTGGGAGACGTAGTGTGTATGAGTTTCGCTGACAACAAACCCCTGTCTGTTGCTGGAACATACGGTGCTATACTGACCGATAGCGACGAAGCATATCAGCGCATCAGGAGTCTGAGGAAGAACGGGAAACCCACAAGGTTGGAATCATACTCGGTAGCAGGGTTCAGCAGTCAGCCCGAGGAGGGCAAAGCATTACAGGTACTCGCATCTTGGCAACATTTCGACAAGTGGCAAGAAAGGAAAAGACAGATATCCGAATACTATATTGAGACATTCAAAGACAAAATCAATGTCAGGCCTAGCCCCCAATACAGCCAAACCAACCATCACAAATTTGCCATAATGGTTGATGATAAATTTGAATCATACAAAAAGATGCTGGAGTTGGGCGTGGAAACAGAACAACATTACGTGGACAACTTCTCTAAACTGCCATGGACGGCGGACACCACCAAGCAATACGCCATGACCGACAGATTCATACAACAGTCATTGACCATCCCAAACAACCCATTCATGACAGACTTGGAAGTAGAAACTGTCAGCAATCTGATAATAAATAATCTTGTAGCGCCGCTTACCAAGTGACGCCGGCAACTAAAACGACCCGCCAGTACCGTGAGGGAAAACCATAGAAAAGGGCCGTGCCGTGTGCGACCATCTCGCTAACTCCAAAAAACGACAGTGTAGCATAGGAACAATACATTGACTCCTATTGCCTTTCTATGCTATACTGACACACAGGAGAATTTAAATGGAAGTTAAAAGAAAACTGAAGCCCAGTGAGATCAATGCCAACTACGGTGATCTGCCCGCGGACATAAATTCATATATCAGTGAGAGTGTGATGGCCCAACAACCTGAGATCGATCTCTGGGATTTTATGGAGACCAGACCGGACAGACTTTATGAGGAGTGGGCGTATGAAGTTGACTCTGACACCACCACAACCTACGAGGCCCGACCTTTCACGAGATTGGACATCAACCAAAAAGATTTCTTTGATTACATGAAGAACAACAGGGCAACCTGTCAGAAAAAATACTACGAGAGACGACCATATCACAACGGAAGGAGTGAGCTCACAGAGAACTTCCCAATGAAGTGTGGATACAACGCCAGGAACACGATAGAATACAACTGGGGGCTGTACGGCAACAGCAACGAGGAAATAAAGTCCATGTTGGGATCAAGGAAAGTGTGGGAAGATCAGATCGGGATAGATTACGACACGGCCTTGATCAGACTATTGTGCTACATGCCCGGACAGATACTGCCATGGCACGTGGACAACCTGGGCAATTGGTGTAGGAACAACAAGCAGTTGAATCCAGACATCGACACCAGGATGTGTGATCTCGGACCGATCAGGAGATACTTGGTCGCGATCACAGACTGGCACTGGGGACACGTGATTCAATTCGAGAACAGTTATTTCCCCAACTACAAGAGTGGTGACGTGTTCGACCTACCCATACCGAGACCGCACCTGTCGGCCAACATTGGAATGAGGATCAAAGTCACTTGTAGCATCAGTGGTGCGCAGACACATGATTACACAAAGTAATATCAGAGAATATCAACAGAACGGGGTGGTATTTCTAAAATCTGTTTTTGACAGTTCGTGGATAGATATGTTGAATATGGGCATATCTAAAGATATCCAATCTCCAGGTAAGAATTTCAAATCACACACCGTTGGCGGTGGACCACGATATGTTGAAAACTATTGGGTGTGGGACGAACGAGAAGAATTTAAAAAGTTTGTATTCCACTCTCCATTGAAAAAAATAATGGCAGATCTCCTACAGGCGAAGAGCATCAATCTATTAATGGACAATTGGTTCTTGAGGGAGGCGGGTACAAAATCCTACACACCTTTCCATCATGACCTTTCATATTTTGATGTCGAAGGAACCATGTGTGCCTTATGGTTACCTCTACAGGCAACTGAAAAGGATGAAGCGATAGCGTGGGTCAAAGGTTCCCACTTATGGGGTGAAACATATCCACGTGTATGGTTTCGTGACGGACATAAAGTCGATGGAGAAAACAACGTGCCTGACGTGTTGAATAACCCAGACAAGTACGAGTTACTACAGTACGATTTCGAAGTCGGGGACTGTGCCATATTTGATGTGAGGACACTGCATGGTACCCCAAACACAACTGTACCCAGTAAGACATTGAGCAGATACACAGTGAGGGTGGCCAAGGAGGACGCCAAGATCAAATACAAATCTGCGGAAGAATTTAGTTACAGAACACAACTGAAACAGGCAGGATACACAGACGGTGATCCCGTGGATGGTGTGTTATTTCCAAAATTATACCAGGAGAAAAAATATGAAGTTGAAACATCCAATATCTGAGACGAGACTAGATCCCAAGACGGCTGTGCCAAAGGAAATACTCGAGCAGTACCCATGGCACTGGAACCCGATGGAGCCCAACCACACGGACGGTGATCACTTTATGCGGAACATCGATTTCGACTGGAAGGGACTCGGAGACTGGGCCATCAAAAAATGCAACGAACACCTGACACCACAGAAGTACTGGAGGTTCGATTACGAGGAGGACGCCATATATCATGCCAAGGAGAACGTGAACAGCATGCCCATCAAGGAACAGGCGTTCATGGCCTACAAGAACAACACACACAGTGAACACAACAGCCAATATTTCAAGATTGCCAACGAGGAGTTCGAGCATTGGCAAGAGCCCTTGATGGACATGTTCCCCAACCTCAAGAAAGACAAGATGGGCATCAGCCTATTCGTGCAACCACCCGGTCACACCATGTACACACACGTGGACACCTACAGCAGTTTCATCAGGAGGACCGGTGATGCCAAGGCAGACTACACTGTGTTGAGGAGATACATGGCGTTTGTCAGGGACTGGGATTTTGGACATTTCTTTCACTATGGTAACCATTGTTTCAATCAATGGCGGGCGGGCGACTGTTGGGATCTGGTTCCTGGAGTCTATCATGGCAGTGCCAATGCTGGGGTCAACCCGAAGATAACCATACACTGGAGTGGTGAACTTAAAGATGTTGGATAATCAGTATTTCAAGAAGTATCTCGATGATAGGAACATCAACCTAAAACAGCACATACAGATAGACAAGTTGTGTTCCTTGGACATAGATCCAAAGATATTTGAAGAATTTGCTAACAAACACAGGGACGAAGCCACAGTTAAATGGTATCATCCCAGGCCATTCCTCAACTCCGAGACCAACGAGCAGGCCATCAATGCCAACTGGATAGGCTACAACCAGCACAACACCACAGAGACCAATTGGGGATTAGATCCCAAACACAACGAGGTGCTGAAGGATCTTGTTGGCAAGAAAAACTTTGACACATTAAGAATTGACCCTAAGGAAACTTTGTTAAGACTTTTAGAGTACCTGCCGGGACACAGTCTTCCACTGCACCATGACGGTTTCGAAGGATTCAAGAAATTATATAACAAAGAAAACAGCACTAGATTCTTCGTGGCGGTCAGCGAATGGGATTGGGGACACGTACTACAGGTGCACGACAACGTCATATCAAATTGGATTCCTGGAGACACATACGTGATACCAGAGGGGGTGTTCCATGCCAGTAGCAATTTTGGAATATCACCAAAGTACACACTGACGATAACAGGTGTGAGACAATGACCATAGCGGTCATAGGGGCCACTGGTAAGTTAGGTCAAACATTGATGCAGATTCCAAACACCATCTCATGTCCTGTGAGATTCGAACAAGCGGAAAATTACAAAGACTGGTTTGATAGAAATGAGGATGTCGACACTGTATGGCATGTGGCCAGAGCGTGTAGGAAATCAGGTGTTAGGAGAGATTTCGATACATTTAGTCTGGAACAAAAGGCCATGTCGTTGCTTCTATCGACGAGGGCCAAGGACTGTAGATTCGTTTACGCTTCAACTAAAGTGGTATATGGTGTAACCAGCGATGAGGTCATTCCACTTTCAGCACATCACATCGCTACATATTTTACTAATGACGAACAGGGCACTTTCAATTGTCCCAGTTGGAAAGAAAATTCTAAAATTATTACCCATCGCCTCAATCAAGAACATTTGATATACGCCATGACAAAATTGTGCTCAGAGCATCAAATCAAACAAAAATGCCCTAATTTCAAAATATTGAGGATATGGGACATATTATAACTAAATATTACTAGGAGTCAAAAAAACCTTAAGGAGACACAAACTATGTACAAGTTTGAAACTAAGACAGACGACAAGGGCGTGATTGAAAACGTGATCAATCATCAGCCAGAAGGATGGAATCCTTCGACGGGTATCTACGCTTCTTCATACATTTTCCAAGGCGACTGGGAAGATGAATTGAAAGCACTGAACTTCACAAGAAGAGGACCTGGATTCAAGGAAGTTGAGAAAGTTGACGCTATGAAAGGCCAAGACACTCAATACCTTTACAACTCTTTTAGAAGTGCAGACGGTAAGGATACTACACACGATCAACTGCAGGACTTCTGGGCTGAAGAGAACCCAGCGGACTACAAAGACACCAATTCTAAACTTTCATCACCACAACTGGCCGCTATCTGCGATTGGTTCCAGTGTGAGAAGACTAGGATCAGGATCTTCCAACAACAGCCAGGTGCTTACATGCAGATGCATACAGACTTTGATAATCAAAGAGGTAACCAATACGGTGAGACTTTGAGAATCTTTGTGCAACTGACCGATCAACCGGGCGGTGCTTGGTACAGATTCAAAACTGCTGATTCAGAAGTCAGCATCAATCTACAAAAAGGACAGTTCTTGATTTTTAATCCAGATCACACTGGACACCAAACTCAGAACCTTACTGACGTACCAAGAAATGCTTTCATGCTTGTTGTGAAGAGAAACGCATGGTTAGATTCTTTAACCAAGAACGAAACTATGACTTTCATCGACACGAAAGAACTAGCAACACAGAAAAAAGCAGTTTAATTAAACTTTACAAATCTATAGCGATGTTATATAATATCGCTATAGGTACGTCCAGATGATAGATTACGCCAAACAGAAATGGGACAAAATACAAAAAGTTAAGGATTTCCTGTCTTTCCTCGAGGATCCAAAAGTGGATGTGATGGAATTCATGAAGACCCTGGCCGATCCCGAAAAGAGTGGTTTCTGGCTGGCCGCTAATGTTGACTTCAACATTGATGTCAACGAAATTATATCAAAACAACCTGAGATAGCCCATGACGATATATCAAACACCACCAGGACGGCCAGCGAGATAGAACACCACAAGAAATTTAATTACAGCAACGGCTATGACAGGCACAAGCCCACGGCAGAGCTGTTGGAGATAGCATCAGCATTGGGGTTCAATTCCAATCCCAGTTGCCACATCAACAACCAATTGCCAGGAACGCTGATGCACCGGCACATAGATTTCGTGTCTTGCTACACTTATGAAAGTGTAGAACATAACGATTTCCTAGAGACCGATTATGATAGGCAGAGAAGACAGCCCATGACACAGAAGGACATATGGAGATGCTTCGTGGCGTTGGACGACTGGTACCCAGGACAGATCGTGAACTTCGAGCCTGGTTTCTGGACAAAGTGGAAGAAAGGTGATGTGGTATTTTTTGACTGGCGGAACACCCCTCACAGCACCGCCAATTGCGGAATACACAACAGACCACTGCTCAAGATAACCGGAACATTGGATGATGAAAACTATGTGAAAGAGTCAAGAACCTCGGGCATCATAAAAAACATAAAATTATAAAAAATGTCTCATACAATATCATTCACTGGAAGGAACAGCCAAATAGGCGAGTACTTCAAAGGTGATTACAATTTTTTATCTTACGATCTCATGGACGAAGGAACATGGACTCCGTTGTTGGACAGTGATGCTGTGTTCTTATTATTGCCTAAAAGTAAAAACACCCTCAGTTTAGTCAAACGCTTCATTCTTAAGGCCATGGATTCAAAAATAAAACACATCATAAAAATAGGTAGCCTGGGCCCATGGAGGTTAGTACACAATCAAATAGACAGATTCCTATCTGAAAGTGGCATACCCTATACTAGTTTCGACATCGCCCCGTTGATGAACAATATCTTTACTGAACAATATATTACAAAGGATGAAACATTGTTGGATTACAGGAAAAACGCACCTGCACCATATCTCGATCCTGTTTGTTTGTCATCTGCCATTGAACAGTGTATTCTTAAAAAAGAATATTTTAATAGGAATTTCAAATGCACAGGTGATAAGCAGTACACGATTGCAGATGTGAAGGAGATTTTGATAATGAAAGGATACCCTGTGCAGAAAATTCAAGACACAACTAATAATAAAATTCATAGATTATCAGACAGTGATCCAGACACCTTAATGATGGGTCACATAGGCAACCGCTATATATCAGAAGGTTGGTACCCGCCTATATCTAACGACCTGGTTAAATATTTTGGCACAAAAGGTAGGAAATTAGAACAGTTCATAGATCAGGATAAAAATATTTTTGAGAGAAGATTTACCAATGACAAAGATCTGTAAAGTATGAAATTTTATTACACGGTAGGACAAACAAAGTTCTATAACAAATTACAAGCCATGCAACAAAATTTAAAGACAGGAGAACCTATAAGATTCATCACTCCTTATAACGATACCAATTTTTCCATTGATCCGGGATCCACATTACCCGAGTTGATAAAAGATCATCTACTAGAACTTAAGGACACTTACAAGAAATTAAAATTGTACTACTCCGGTGGTTCTGACAGTCATCTAATATTAAAAGTTCTAATAGCAAATAATATTCAAGTTGATGAAATCGTGTGTCTTAAAAGTGGAATACCAGGAGCAGATTATGAGATAGAAAATTACGCTGAGCCTGTATTAAGAAAATTCAAAAATGAACTTAGAAATACTAAAATATCCATAAAGACACCGTCTATTGATAATTACCGTAATTTTTACAAACAAGGAATTACCAAAGAAAAAATACAATCTGGAGCGTCAGGATCACACAATCATATCAGACTTATATGGGCTCTGGATTTTTATGGTGAAGAACCATTGGAAGATGTCCTACACATCCGAGGTCTAGAAAAACCTAAAATAATAAAACACGGTAATGATTATTACACATATTTCCTCGATGTAGATCTCGAACCACACGCCAACAATTATCAATTCTTTAGCTCAAATAAAAAGATACAAATAAAACAGAGCCATATGTTTCTCGAAACCTATAGAAAACTAGATATAAAAAACGAGCACGACGTGTGGAATGAGGAACAGGCATGGAACAAAAGCATAGGAAGGGAACTAGACAGTCAATCTTTACCATCTAAGGAGTTGTTTTTCGGAATCGCTGACAATCACATAGAATACAAGGGCATCAAGTTGTATTATCAAAATAAAAAAGAACAGGTGGCGCTAAGATGGTGTTTGGAAAATTGTCCAGATCTTTTACAATCCTGGTACGAAAACCTGGAACAATTAAAAGATATCACACAGAACCAATGGTGGAATGACGGACAGCCTGAAATGGGTTCCATAGGTGTGTTTAGTGATTTCTACTGTCTGACTCAAAAATCAACGAAAACCGTTGACCAACTGTTCCCAAACGGTTTCAAAAACTCAACAAAATAGCTCTTTTTCCGCCGGTTGACGGTTATACCATTACCATGTATAATATTGGTAACAAAGGAGAAAGAAACATGTATAAATGTTCAGTAAAAGCAAGTCTGGTATTAGATCAAGTTAGATCTAGATGCCAGGAAGACACGCAGACCAACAACAAATGGAGAGGTAGATCAGGAAACTATATGTACATCATGGGCAGGGAGAATGCCGATGGTAAGGCAACAGGAGTTGTACACAAGATAGCGGAAGATGGTTCTCACAAGTTGTGTGGTTCATTCAAGATCATGAGTGATGGTATCATCACGAGGTTCACAGGACTGTCAAAAGCAGACTGGAACAACGCGATGAGAAACGCAGAAGCGGAGTACAAAGCCAAGTACGAAACCAAGACAACAGAACAACCAGCAACAGAACAGAAAGTTGCGGTATAGTATTGATGATGCGGTCCAAGTAAGCGGGCTCGAGTACAGTATAGTGCCAACGAGGCCAATGCCGGAAAATCTCGGCCCCGCCGCGTCCTAGATACACCAAACCCATGTTGAAACACACACAATCCATAATCAAAGTAGTCATCTACTCGGTGCTGGCGGCCACGGCCGTGCTGGCGGCGGCGTTCCTGGCCGGGACGTTCCACCCCAACACGTGGACCAAGGGCAAGATAGAGGACGAGTTCCACAAACAGGAACTGGAGCAGGTGTACTACCTGGGACTACAGGAGCCCGAGTTCGAGTACAAGGACAAGGAGAGCTTCATCAAGGCCACTGGCCGATGTGTGGAGTACATCAACTACACCACGGACAAGATGAGCCGTGTGCCAACCAGCATAATAATAGCCATGGCGGGCATAGAGTCAGGATGGGGCACGTCACGTTTCGCCACGGAAGGCAACGCACTGTTTGGAGTGAGGACCTGGGACGACAACACCCCACAGATGAAGCCCTTGGAACTGCCTGACGCAGATTTCGGTGTCAAGAAGTATCGCAACAAGTGTGATTCGGTCAGGGACATGATCCGGATAGTGAACACGCACCCGGCGTATGAACTGTTCCGTGAGAGGAAGGAACAGCAGATCGATGACGGTAAATGGAATTACCGAGAGCTGTTGGAGGGCATGACCGCCTGGAGCACCAACCCCGACTA
>Ga0255768_10005878_pt1 | contig 11710 bp, 8 predicted proteins | sample 071ome_33_FD_179983 | JGI IMG/M metagenome (GOLD analysis project Ga0255768, IMG submission 179983) | Coastal salt marsh microbial communities from the Groves Creek Marsh, Skidaway Island, Georgia - 071412AT metaG (version 2) | ecosystem: Environmental > Aquatic > Marine > Intertidal zone > Salt...
ACAAATGGGTCTGAATCATTACGACGAGCCAATGGCGATACTTCGGTTGGATACGCGGTGATAAAGGTAGGTTGAATCAAGCGATGCTCTGCGGTCTCTTCAAAGATCTCAATTTGCACCTTACCTAATCCATAGGTCGGCTTTACATCGATCTTCAATGACTCTGCAATCGCAGTAGCTGACGCGAGATCTTCGAGCTGCTCAGCTTTAATCTCAGGGTTAAAGTGCAGGATAGCTTCCTTAACCGTCATGCGTGCAAACGGCTTACCAAAATCAAACTCTTCACCTTGATAAGTGATCACCTCATTACCCACAACATCTTTCGCAATGCCGCGGAACAAGGCTTCGGTACGATCCATCAAGTCATTGTGATCTGCATAGGCTTCGTAGAATTCGATCATGGTGAATTCTGGGTTATGGCGTGTTGAGAGGCCTTCGTTACGAAAGTTACGGTTGATCTCAAACACTCGTTCAAAGCCACCGACAACCAAACGCTTGAGGTAAAGCTCTGGCGCGATACGTAAAAACAATGACATATCCAAAGCATTGTGATGCGTTTCAAACGGACGTGCACTCGCACCACCCGGAATAACATGCATCATGGGTGTTTCAACTTCAAGGAAGTCTTCACCGGCGAAATACTGACGGATGTAATGAATGATTTGTGAACGCAATTGGAAAGTCTTGCGTGTTTCTTCACTAACAATCAAATCCACATAACGCTGACGATAACGTTGCTCTTGATCAGACAAGCCATGCCATTTCTCTGGCAATGGGCGAAGCGATTTTGTCAACATCTCGACCTTGTCGACATGAATATATAAGTCGCCTTTACCTGACTTACTAACTGGACCTTCACCACCGACGATGTCGCCAATGTCCCAGGTCTTAATGTCTGCATTTATCTCTTCGGGTAGCGCTTTTTTATCAATGTAAAACTGAATGCGACCAGACATATCCTGAATCACGAGAAATGGACCACGCTTTGCCATGATGCGGCCAGCAATACTTGCGCGCTGATTGATTTCAGCCAGTTCTTCTTTCGACTTATCGCCAAAACGATCTTGCAACTCACTTGCGAGTGCATCACGACGGAAGCTATTCGGGAAAGCAACACCCTTCTCACGGATCGCGGCGAGCTTTTCACGACGCTGCGCGATGAGCTTATTTTCGTCTTGTTGCTGGTCAGTCATGTTTAACCCTTACAAACCACTTTTTAAACTTGCTTGAATGAACATATCTAAATTGCCATCCAATACTGATTGCGTATTACCTGTCTCAACACCGGTGCGCAAATCTTTGATGCGCGACTGATCGAGAACATATGAACGAATCTGACTACCCCAACCGATATCCGACTTGGTGTCTTCCAACGCTTGTGCTGACTCGTTACGTTTTTGAATTTCGAGCTCGTATAACTTCGCCTTTAACTGCTTCCACGCTTGATCGCGGTTTTTATGTTGCGAACGATCGTTCTGACACTGCACCACGATTCCTGTTGGCTCGTGGGTCAAACGAATCGCTGAGTCAGTTTTGTTAACGTGCTGACCACCCGCACCTGATGCACGGTAGGTATCAGTACGAACATCAGCCGGATTGATATCGATCTCAATCGAATCATCAACCTCTGGTGAAACAAACACCGAGCTGAATGAAGTATGGCGACGACCACCAGAGTCGAACGGTGATTTACGTACCAAACGGTGCACACCGGTCTCGGTCCGTAGCCAGCCAAAGGCATACTCACCTTGGAAACTAATTGTGGCTGATTTAATACCAGCGACATCACCGGCTGACGCTTCCATCAGCTCGGTTTTAAAGCCGTGAGCCTCACCCCAACGCAGATACATACGCAGCAGCATTTCAGCCCAATCTTGTGCTTCAGTACCACCGGAACCTGCCTGGATATCAAGGAAGGCATTGTTAGCATCCATCTCGCCAGAGAACATGCGACGGAATTCAAGGGTTTCGACTTGCTTGGTATACGACTCGACATCATCAGCAATCGAATCAACAGTTTCTTCGTCTCCCTCTTCGACTGCCATCTCGAGAAGGTCCGCACCATCGGCAAGCCCCGAGGTCAGCTGCTCCAAACCGAGCACAACATCTTCCAAACTTGAACGCTCACGACCTAAGGCTTGAGCTCGGTCGGGTTCATTCCAGACAGCAGGATCTTCAAGCTCACCCAGCACCTCTTCTAGGCGCTCCTTCTTGACCTCATAGTCAAAGATACCCCCTAAGCGCTGTAACACGCTCACGGAGATCCGCGAAAGCATTCTTAATGGGGTTGATGTCCTGCATAGATACCTCAGAAATTAAGCCCGAGATTCTAGCGCAGATCAGAAAAAAACGTAGGTTTTATTGGGCCTTAAGCCTTATGTGTGCCCATCCAATTGGATACCAGCATGGTCAGAATGACGCTTGCGGCAAATGCATAGATACCCAGCTCGACATTCACCTGCGCTAAAGCGCCAAGCTTGACTGAAACCACCAACAAGGCCACCACAAACACATCGAGCATGGACCATTTACTGTAGGTCGCAAGCCACTTTAGATGCTTCGTATGTTTAGCGGTTTTTGCCGGCTCATTGGCAATCACAATCAACAAGCTCACCTTGATCATCGGAAACAACACACTAAAGGCACCGACTAGCGCAAACAAACCCCAGTCGTTTTGATTCGCGAGCTGCTCGAGCGCTGAAAGCAAACTGACCTCATTGCCAAAAATATAAAACTTCTCGAGCGAGAGGATCGGTTGACTCAAGCCAATGACGAGCAACGCCATTGCAAGCAGCAACAATAGATTGATTACCGCTCGATTCATGCCCAGTCTGACTCCCATTGAAACTCGACCGCTTGATCTTCCGGCAAGCCCGATGGCGCACTCACACGGTGATTACCAATAGCCCACAGTGAGCCATCTACCATAACCAAGGGTTGCAACATACGTGACCACGATGGAATACCAAGCTCTTGGCAAAGCTGTTTAAAGCGACGCTCACCCTCTCTACCGAGCAAACGATAACGACAGCCTTCTGCATGATGGTGAATGCTCACCCGTCCTTCATTACATGCCGATTTAGGGATGCCATCTTTGGCAGCGCGCACCACCAATCGACCTTCTTCAAGATCAATAAGATCACTAGCAGATCGAACAACATGCGGCACACTGTTAACTGCAGGTAATTCTATTGGAGTTATCCATAGCTGCTGCGCATAGCGTCTAACGCAGATATCAGACCAGCACACCTCACCTGAATCCGTTTCGCTCAGCGCAAGTTTTTCGCAGCTCCTCAAGCGAGACGCATCCGGCAAATTGCATGCACTTAAGCGCAACCATTCGCGAAGCAGCTGACGTCGCGCAAACGAATCTAATTCAGAAAATGACTCTACAGAGAAACAGCGCTGATTCACGCGGGCATGTAACTGCTCTGATAACTGAGCACTAATGAAATGTCGCCCCTCACCTAACAGGCTTGCTGACTTAGCGATCGTTTGTGCAGCATGCGGCCAGCGTTTTTTAAGTAAAGGCATAACCTGGAGTCTAAGGTAGTTACGATCATACGCATCGGATGCATTACTCGGATCATCGATCCATTGCAGTTGATGCGTTTTGGCATAGTCCATCACCGCATCTTGAGAAAACTCTAGCAATGGTCGCGCAAGCCAGCCTCGGGCAAACTCACGGCACAGCGGCATTGACGCCAAGCCATCAACACCCGCACCACGCAATAATTGCAGCATCAATGTTTCAGCTTGATCATCTTGATGTTGCCCTGTCAGCAACATCGCCTCAGCTGGCATCGCATCACCAATCAAACGATAACGCTGATCTCGTGCAAAGGCCTCGATACTTTGATTAGCAGCGGGTTTGTCGCTTACCTGTAAAGTGACTAGCTCAATACCCAAATCATCACAGACCGCTTGAGCATGTGCGGCCCATGTAGGCGCATCTTTCTGTAAGCCATGATTAACATGCACCGCTTTAAGAGGCGCTGAGACGCCATCACGACACTGGGAGAGCAAATGTAATAAAGCATGCGAGTCAACGCCCGCACTATAGGCAACCCAGTATTCTGAAGGAGCTGGAAGAGTCGCTAATACACGCTGGAGGTCAGCGCACTGCATCACTTATTCGACAACGACGCCGTAAGACATCAGGCGCTGATAACGTGAATCGAGCAAACGATCCGTTGCAACATCACTTAGGCTGTTAATTGCTTCGAGTAATGAGGCCTTAAGGTTACGAGCAGCCACTTTAGGATCACGATGTGCACCGCCTAATGGCTCAGGTACGATCTCATCAATTAACTCATGGCCTTTGAGATCTTTCGAGGTAATCGACATCGCTTCTGCTGCAGTCGAGGCCTTCTCAGCACTCTTCCATAAGATAGAGGCGCAGCCTTCCGGCGATATTACTGAATAGGTGCTGTACTGCATCATCATCACACGATCAGCCACACCAATAGCCAAGGCTCCTCCCGAGCCACCTTCACCAATGACTGTGGCAATGATTGGTGTACGTAGACCTGCCATCTCAAACAAGTTGCGCGCAATCGCTTCACTCTGACCACGCTCTTCTGCACCAATGCCAGGATAAGCGCCTGGGGTATCGATAAAGGTAATCACTGGCAAATTGAAACGCTCTGCCATCTTCATCAAGCGCAACGCTTTACGATAGCCCTCAGGACGAGGCATACCAAAGTTACGATGAATTTTTTCCTTTGTATCACGGCCCTTCTGATGACCGATGACAACTACTGCTTTATCGCCAATTCGACCTAAGCCGCCGATGATGGCGTGATCATCAGCATACGCACGATCACCGTGCAGCTCTTCAAAATCATCAACAATCGCATCAATGTAATCCTGCGTATAAGGACGCAGCGGGTGACGAGAGAGTTGAGAGATTTGCCAAGGGGTTAACTTGGCAAAGATAGATTCGGTGAGCTTGTGACTTTTCGAGGTCAGTTTATCGATTTCGTCTTGTATATTGATCTCAGCATCCGATCCAACCAAACGAAGCTCTTCAATCTTGGCTTCAAGCTCGGCAATAGGCTGTTCGAAATCTAGAAAATCTAAGTTCATTAGACGAAACTCTATGAGTGCTGATAATGCATCGATTATAACGCAAAGTGGCTCTATCTGCGCTCTGATGGAATCTACTTTACTGCCCTTTAGGCCATTTCTGGTTCCGATGAGGTCGTGATCTCGGTCCCAGGGACACCCATACGGATCTTTACCGCCTCTTCTCCCAACCACTTACGCAATTGGCGTAGAAGATCGTGATTCACCTTAAGACTCCAATGGTCACCTAAGCGTAATCTCACTGAAGCATCCATTCGCTGGTACGAAACGGTGACTCGACAAGTACCACCCGCATAAGGTGAAAGATGCTCTTTAAGCTGATTGATAACATCCATTGAGGTGATGCCCTGACTTCGCATCATCGACTCATTAATCTCAATCAACATTCCTTGGCAACTTGCTTGCCAATAGTCATCAAGCGGCTCAACCGTATCGACACGCAAGGACAAACCACCGCGGTATTCATCTGGCACTAAGGAGCCTTCGACAACCAGCAAAGCATCTGTACCGATCGCATCACGATAGCGCTCATAGGTCTCGCTAAACAATGTCGATTCAATGCGACCCGATTTATCATCTAACAACACCGAAGCCATCTGGCCACGCTGTGTATTGCGACGCGCTACCGCTACAACCAAACCAGCAATCTTGACCTTTTTGCCGCCGCGTCGATTACGCGTGCCCGACACATCATCTAAAGATAACTTAGCAATTCGACTGCTCACCAAACCACTCAAGTCAGGAATGTATCGATCCATCGGGTGTCCGGTGAGAAATAGACCGAGCGTTTCTTTTTCGCCTTGCAGGCGAATTTGCTCATCCCACTCTTCAAGCTCTTCGAGCTCTACTCCCAAAGTCGGATCAGGTTCTGCAATAGCATCGCCAAACATATCCATCATGCCTGCCGCTTGGTCAGCTTCGTGTTTTTCAGCCACCTTAAGTGCAAGTGGCAGCTGTGCCATCAAGCTTGCACGATTAACACCAATTCGATCGAGTGCACCGGCGCGAATGAGCGATTCAAGGGTGCGGCGATTAGCACGCTTTAAATCAATTCGACGGCACAGATCAAAGATATCTTTGAACTCGCCTGATTGACGTGCTTCAACAAAGCCCTCAATCGCACCCTCACCGACACCTTTGATGGCACCTAAGCCATAAACCACTGTGGCATCACCGTCCACCGTAAAGCGATAGAAAGAACGATTCACATCAGGTGGCTGAACCTCGAGACCCATTGAGCGGCATTCCTCAATGAAGTTAACCACCTTGTCGGTGTTCTCCATATCAGATGACAACACAGCCGCCATAAAAGCAGCAGGATAATGGGTCTTTAGCCAAAGTGTTTGGTATGACACCAGAGCATAGGCTGCTGAATGCGATTTGTTAAAACCATACCCTGCAAACTTTTCCACCAAGTCGAATATCTTCATCGCCAGATTAGGATCGATGTCGTTATCTTTAGAACCTTCCTCAAAGACCGCACGCTGCTTAGCCATCTCTTCGGGCTTTTTCTTACCCATCGCTCGACGGAGCAAGTCAGCACCACCCAAGCTATAACCTGCCATCACCTGAGCGATCTGCATAACCTGCTCTTGATACAAGATAACGCCATAGGTCGATTCTAGAATCGGCTTCAAACAATCATGCTGATAATGCACATCAGGATAAGAGACTTCTTCACGACCGTGCTTTCGATTAATAAAGTTATCCACCATGCCCGATTGCAATGGACCGGGGCGGAATAAAGCAACCAATGCGATGATGTCGTCAAAGCAGTCTGGCTGAAGCTTACTAATCAGCTGCTTCATACCATCCGATTCAAGCTGGAAGACCGCAGTAGTTTCAGCACTCTTGAGTAGATCAAAACATTTAGGGTCATCTAGCGGGATACGATCAATCTCGATAATTGACTCACCCTTTTGCTGCCGCTCGCGGTTAATGGTCTCAAGCGCCCAATCAATAATGGTTAAGGTACGCAGTCCCAAGAAGTCGAACTTAACCAAGCCAGCAGCTTCAACATCATCCTTGTCATATTGGGTGACCAGATTAGTGCCATCCGCCTCGCAGTAGAGTGGCGAGAAATCGGTCAAGTTACCGGGTGAAATAACAACGCCACCGGCGTGCTTACCCGCATTACGCGCCAAACCCTCAAGCTGTAGCGCCATATCAATGAGCTGAGTGACCTCTTCATCATCCTTGTAGGCTGCTGCAAGGTCTTCAGATTCCTCTAAGGCCTTAGTTAGTGTCATACCAAGATCGGGCGGGATCATTTTCGCAACGCGATCGGTAAAGCCATAAGGGTGGCCCAACACACGACCCACATCTCGTACCACCGCTTTTGCTGCCATTGAACCAAAGGTGATGATTTGCGATACCGAATCACGCCCGTAAGTCCGCGCAACATAGCTGATAACTTGGTCTCGCTTATCCATGCAGAAGTCAACGTCAAAGTCCGGCATAGAGACACGCTCTGGATTCAAGAATCGCTCAAAGAGCAGATCCAACTCGAGCGGATCTAGGTCGGTAATTTTTAACGCATAGGCAACCAGCGAACCTGCGCCAGAGCCACGACCAGGACCCACTGGCACGGCATTGTCTTTAGCCCATCGGATGAAGTCCGCAACGATCAGGAAGTAACCCGGGAATCCCATGCCGTTGATTACATCAAGTTCAATTTGCAAGCGTTCGCGATAAGGTTTTGCTTTCTCTTCAAAGTCATCAGCCCTTGGATCAAAAATTCGCTGCAAACGCCAATCCAGTCCTTTTCGTGATTCCTGCGCTAAGAAATCACCAATACTCATACCTTCTGGCACTGGATAATCTGGTAAGAAATTTTTACCTAATACCAAATCCAAACTGCATCGCTTAGCAATCTCAACCGTGTTCTCAATGGCTTCTGGAACATCCTCGAATAGCGCGACCATCTCTTCAGGTGAGCGTAAATATTGTTCTTCAGAATAAAGATGAGGACGACGTGGATCATCCAATGCACGGCCATCACGAATACATACACGCACTTCATGCGCATTAAAATCATCTGCCTTTAAGAAACACACCTCATTGGTTGCCACCACTGGAAGAGATAAGGCATCAGCTAACGCAACACTTTGATGCAAGCATTCTTCTTCATCAGCACGACCTGTGCGTACCAATTGCAGGTAATACCGATCGTCAAAAATGGATGCCCAATGTTTGGCACGTGATTTAGCGAGTGCTTGATTACCTGCCAACAAGGCAACGCCAACATCGCCGCGAGACGAGCCAGACAAAGCAATCAAACCATCACAGCTTTCTTTAGTTAGCCAATCCATATCAACCATTGGTAAGCCAAGATGCTGTCCTTCGCGATAGCTACGCGACACCAACTCTGTGAGGCGTCGGTAACCGGTAGCATTTTGAATCAATAGGACCAACTGGAAGGGCTTGTTGGCATCATCCGGATTACGAACCAGCAAATCGACACCGCAAATCGGCTTAACGCCTGCATTTATCGCCGCTTTAAAAAAGCGCACTAGAGCAAACATGTTGGATTGATCGGTCAGCGCAATTGCTGGCATCCCCTGCTTTGCCACCTCTGCAACCAAGGGCTTTATACGAGCAACACCATCAACCAGTGAGAACTCAGAGTGGACATGAAGATGGACGAACTGCGCGGACATAGACGGAGGATACCGACCTCTGATCTAGCCTTCCAGTAAACGCTTCACCGGACCAAAAGATCGACGATGAATGTCGCTAACTCCTTGATTTTTAAGTGCCTCAATATGCATCTTAGTTGGGTAGCCCTTGTGCTTTTCAAGCCCATAGCCTGGATACTTTTTAGCCAACTCGACCATCTCTCGATCTCGGGTCACTTTGGCCAAAATTGACGCTGCCGCAATACAAGCTTCTGAGTCATCACCACCGACAATGGCTTCCGCAGGACATCCCAATCCCGGTGGGACTTTATTGCCATCAATTAAGGCTTTATCAGGGGTTAAAGGCAAAGCCTCAACTGCACGACGCATCGCCAGAAATGTTGCTTGTAAGATGTTGAGCTGATCGATCTCTTCCACTTCAGCGCGACCAATAGTCCAGGCTTTTGCTTTCGCTTGGATCTCATCAAACAATCGATCACGTTTCTTCTCGCTGAGCTTTTTTGAATCTGCCAAACCTTCAATCGGGTTATCAGGATCGAGAATGACCGCCGCAGTGACCACCGCTCCCGCCAATGGACCTCGACCGACTTCATCAACACCACAAATCCACATTAACTATTAACCATTGGCTGCAAAACATCATCAACTGCATCAGCGATTAAACGATCGGTATCCACCCTCATTTCTCGATGAATATCGGTATAACGTTGCGCAACGGCCTGGCGGAGGTTTTCATCTTTAAAGAAACGCATCACTTCAATTGCTAAAGCATCAGGTGTGCAGTCATCTTGAATAAGCTCAGGCGCCAATACCTTTCCACTAATGATATTAGCTAAGGCATAGTGCTTAATCTTCATCAATTTAAACCATTTGATAATCGCGAAGGTTAGCCAATGCAACTTATATCCAATCACCATTGGGCGCTTCGATAACAAACCCTCAAGCGTTGCCGTACCAGATGCACATAACACAACATCAGCTGCCGCAAGCGCGCTCTGCGTATCTTGCAAAATAACGCTGGCCTGCAAGCCATGCTGAATGAGCTTTTCCTCTATCAATCGCTGAAGCGTTTGATTTGCAGCCGGTATAACAAACTGCAGACCCTCAACATCTTTTTGACACTTTTGAGCTGCGCTTAAAAATGGCTGTAATAGCTTTGACACTTCACTACCTCGGCTACCCGGCAAGATAGCCAGTACTGGCGCATCATGAGATAAGCCACAAACAGACCTTGCAGTAACCTGATCAGGCTCTATTGGCATCGATTGAGCCAAGGTGTGGCCAACGTATATCGCCTTCACGTCATGTTTAGCTAGAAAGGCAGGCTCAAAAGGCAATATGGCTAGCAAGCCATCAACCGCTGCTTTGATTTTTTTTACGCGCTTCTCTCGCCAAGCCCACACCGTCGGACAAACGTAATGCAATGTTCTGATGCCCTTTGCTTTTAAGGCTGTTTCTAAACCAAGATTAAAGTCCGGCGCATCGATACCAATGAAAAGATCAGGCGGATTAGAAAGCCATCGCTGAACAAGGCACTTACGAAGCTTAAGTAATCTTGGTAAATGTTTGAGAACCTCTACCAAGCCCATCACCGATAGGCTTTCTAGCGGCTCAAGAGATTCGATGCCTTCTTGAAGCATCTGAGAACCACCAATACCCTCAAAAGACACATTCGGATGTCGAGCCTTAATCGCACGCATCAGTCCTGCGCCCAACAAATCTCCTGAGGGCTCAGCTGCAACAATCGCTATTCGCAGCCCTGATGACATAATTAACGCACGATAGTGCGATCACTCAGATCTATAAAGTCCAAAAATGGCTTGAGTGCTGACTCATTAGCTGCCATCTCACGCAACACTTCAGTGGCTTCACTTAATCGCAGGCCTTTTGTATACAAGGTTTTATAGGCGCGCTTGATGGCAAGAATCTGCTCATCAGAAAAATCACGGCGCTTAAGTCCTTCACTATTAATACCATGCGGCTTAACCGGCTGACCATTGACCATCACATAAGGCGGAACATCTTTATTGATGACACTTCCCATGCCACAGAAAGCATGCGCACCAATTCGTCCAAACTGATGCACCATAGAGAAGCCACCTAAGATAGCCCAATCACCGATATGGACATGCCCACCAAGCGAGGCAGCATTCGCCATAATGATGTGATCACCGATATGACAATCATGTGCCACATGCGTATAAGCCATAAAAAGATTGTCACTGCCAATTGAGGTCAGACCGCCATCTTGGGTTGTGCCACGATTAACGGTACAAAACTCACGAAAGACATTGTTATCACCAATGGTTAAATAGGTGACCTCGCCAGCATATTTTTTATCTTGAGGGTTCTCACCAATCGATGAGAACTGAAAGAAACGGTTATCACGACCAATCGTCGTTTCACCTTTGATCACAACGTGCGAACCAATATTGGTTCCAGCACCTATACGAACACCCGGACCAATCACAGTGAAAGGACCGATGGTAACGTTTTCATCTATTTCCGCAGCGGGATCAATCACCGCTTTTGGATCGATCATCTTAGAGATCTCGAGCGGTACACATGATCTCAGCCGAAGCACAAACCTGGCCATCGACGGTACCTTTACCGCTGAATGTCCAAATACCTCGGCGTTGTTTTAGAACTTCCACCTCAAGCATCAACTGATCACCAGGAACAACTGGACGCTTAAAGCGTGCTTTATCCACGCCAACCAAGTAGTAAATTGCTTTACCTGCAACATCTTCACTTTCCATCGCTAGCAAACCTGTTGCTTGAGCTAAGGCTTCAATAATAAGTACGCCAGGCATGACTGGCTTTTCAGGAAAGTGTCCCTGGAAGAATGGCTCATTAATGGTGACATTTTTGTAACCCAAGAGGCGCTGACCAGGCTCGACTTCAACCACACGATCCACCAATAAGAATGGGTAACGATGTGGCAATAAGCTCGTAATCTTTTTGATATCCATTGTTCCAGTCAA
>Ga0255768_10005887_pt1 | contig 11699 bp, 14 predicted proteins | sample 071ome_33_FD_179983 | JGI IMG/M metagenome (GOLD analysis project Ga0255768, IMG submission 179983) | Coastal salt marsh microbial communities from the Groves Creek Marsh, Skidaway Island, Georgia - 071412AT metaG (version 2) | ecosystem: Environmental > Aquatic > Marine > Intertidal zone >...
CGTTGATGTAATCTAAGTGAAATCTTTGTGGTATAGTAGCTCATACTTCTCCCTACACTCTCCCGGGATGAGAGGAGCACCAAATGAAACAGAACGGTTCACTACTACCTCTACTAAGCTTAGTGGCGGCCGCGCTGGTCGGAATCTCTACGCTCGAGGAAATCGTCGAGGCACGAGAGGCGGCAGAGTTCGCCGACAGCGAGGACTACCGTAAGCTGCTGAGACACGATTTTCCGAGCGTCCCTATGAATGATGAGGCGGCGGAGGAAGAGGAAGCGCCTACACCTGTGCGCTCGGTTGAGATTCGACCACCTATGTCATATGGGGATGAACGTCGCCAGCAAATGCCAGCGTGGGAGCCAGATCCTCTACCGCCGTACAGATCAAATTCTCCAGACTGGAGATGCGACGAGTGGATGGATCTGGCCCGAGAGGTCGGGTGGTCAGAAGATCAGCTTCCCAAGCTGTCTTATACTATATACCGCGAGTCACGTTGCCGCCCCGAGCAGCACAACCCCGATGACCCTATGGGCGGTAGCAATGGGCTGACGCAGATCAACCAGTTCTGGTGCAAGCCAACCCGCTACTGGCCTGGCGGCTGGCTACAAGCGCAAGGGGTTCTTGATCATTGCGACGAGTTGTATGACGCCGAGACAAATCTTCGCGCCGCATTGGCGATCCGCAACAACTCTGGCTGGTCGCCGTGGGGCTTTTCAAAGTAATCTGCCTCTAAAGAGGGAGATGCCCGCCGCTCACCTCCGAAACGGCGGGACCATCCCCCTAAGGTAGCGTTAGGCCTTGTTAGGTGACGCTACGCTCACTCTGCTTACCTCGTCGCTTGATAAGAAACCTCCTTCTCTAACGCGGGTTACAGTGTGTCGTACGTCACTAGACCTTACTCGTCGTCGTCGAACAACGGCTTAGACCGTTTCTTGCCTTTCTTTTCGGCGACAACGTGTGTACGCAGGGGATGATCTAGCGGGAGTCGTTGACGTTTTCTCCCGGCCTTAGTGCCAGTGACCTGCTCGACTTGACCAGTGAGCGGATTTACTCGGGTTCGTGTGCCAGTAGCGGCCTTAGCCTTCTTCTGCTTGCCCAATGTCAGGTTGCCTTTTCTTTTCCTTTTGAGGAGAACTTACCTGTCGCATGATCAACTATGTGATGGTCGATCTTGTCTTCTATTCTATCCAAAGACTTTGCTACAATGGCGTGATCTCTTGTATTTTCATTTCTTGTCTTTTGAATGAGAGCTACAAGAACTCCACCAACCACTGTTATTAGGGCTACAATAACTGCTTCCATGGCTGCACCTTTATCTTTGTGGAGAGAAGATGCTGGCGTCAGCCGAACATCGCCGCCCAAGTCTTGGGACCAACGATTCCGTCAGCCAACTGCCCGTTTTCGCTCTGCCATTTCTTAACAGCCGCGAGCGTCTTGCTACCGAACTGACCGTCGACGAGCTCTGTGCCAACAACTCCTTGAACAAGTTTCACGTTCGGACCAGTTGAGCCTTTGCGAATTGGGGCGCCCGGGTATGGTCGAGAGGCCTTTGTGGCAGTAGCCGCGGGCTTCTTAGCGGGCTTAGTAGCAGCCTTCTTGGTCGTGACCTCCGAGGGAGTAGCGTCTTCGGCCTTTGCGTCAGCGGGCTTGCAGGTGCAATTCTTAGCGTGCTTGTCAGAACCGGGACCCCAGATACCGTCAACGTGTTGATCGTGCTCGGCCTGCCACTCCTTGACCTTCGCCTCAGTCTTCGCCCCGAAGCTACCATCGACTGGCTCAGCGCCAACGATCTTCTGCATGGCCTTAACCTCGTTGCCCTTTGATCCAACCTGGAGCCACGGCTTCTTGCCGGGAGGCGCCTTACGTGTCTTAGCCGCCGGGGCGGGCTTTACAGCAACAGGTGGCTCGCCGAGAAGCTGCCGCATGATCTCAGTGTAATAGGCCGGGTCATCTGCCTTGTCATTCGAGATCTCAATGTGCACCCAGTCGCCGCCAGGAGCGCCGCTGAACGCGGGCTTGTCATAGACCTGCCACGCGGCACGGTCACACTTCCATCCGCGGCCGTGGGGCGCTGGGTAGTAGTCAAACACCGCCTCGATGTGAAGAGCATCGGCGTGGGCGACAACAAAGTCCATCATCTTACAGGCGGCCTCGTAGTTGCCGGGTCCGCGATACGGAGCACCTCTCCAAGAAAGATCGGCCGCACGGCCAGTCGCATGCACTGAATACGAGGACTTACCTCTCTTCTTACGAACGCCAAAACTGCCGTTGTTCCAAAGACCAAAGTGCGCGCTTAAGAGACTAAGAAGTGTCTCCATGCCAGCGCGCTTTCCACCGGCAATTACGTCAAATCCTGTGTATGGGCGGGCCATCACTCTTCTTCTTTCTTAGACGAGCCCTTAGCACCAAAGTATCCTCCGAGGATACCAATGACGCCACCTAGGGCGGTTTGAACAAGCGTCATAACGTCCGATGAAACCTCAACAGCTTCTTCGGTTGTTTGAGTCTCGATCGCGGCAACTGCGTAATCTCCAACGATGGCGACAAGAATCGCCAACATCACGCCAATTGCAAGGATGTACATGGTTTTGTCTTTATAGTTGTCCATGTGGGCGTCACCTCTCAGACGTAGAGCTCTAAATATCATTATAGTCTATTCTTCTGGGTGTCATTCACCAAATAAGTACATCTGAGAGCTACTCGGCTAGGTGACTGCTGAGAGCGAAAAATACTTAAAGATGTACGGGTCGGTCGTAACTTTCGCGCGTCCTTAGTGTATAGTCACATCAATGCCGGAGGGACACTCGATTCGCTATTTCGCCAACGTCCATGAAAACTGTTTTCAAGGACTGCCGGTGGTAGCGACGAGCCCGCAAGGCAGATTCGCAGACGGCGCGGCGTCCATCAACGGAAGAACACTTCTCGGTACTACGACGCACGGCAAGCACCTGTTCTTCCACTTCGAAGAACGTGACGAGATTGTTCACATTCACCTCGGCCTCTACGGGTGGTTCAACATTCGTAGAAACCGAGGCGGGCAGCCGCGACCGTCTGCGAGACTTCGCTTAGAAAACGAAATCTTTGTATCAGAGCTCGTTGGCCCGACGAAATGCGAGTATCTGACAACGGAGCAGATGTTGGAGAAAACTGCAAAGCTTGGAGACGATCCACTTCACGACGAGCCGATGTCTCAGGCGGTTGTCGATAAGATCCGCTCGAGCAAGAAAAGCATCGCGTCACTATTAATGAATCAGTCGATCATCGCTGGCATCGGAAACGTCTACCGAGCCGAGCTTCTCTTTCTTGAGAATCTGAATCCAGAGACTCGAGGATGCGATGTGCCGGAGAAGACGATTGAAAACATCTGGGAAAGAGCATCAGTGCTGATGGGAGACGGAGCGACAGACGGGATGATTCGCACCGTGCACGTCAATCATCTGAGCAACGAAGAGCTTTCAGATTCTAAGTACACTCAATACTCTTACGTCTACAAAAGACATGGGCTACCGTGCAGGGTCTGCTCCAGCGAGGTGCAAATCGGCGACGTAGACGGCCGCAAACTGTACTGGTGTTCGACATGTCAGAAGTAGAACTAGAAGTCGAATTAGAGAGCGTCCCTATTGTTGAATACGAATACGAAGAGGGCGACCACGATAAGTTCGCGCACTACGCTCAGAAGGATCAAATCACAGAAGCACTTGTGAATGGTCTTCCGATTGTAGCGCTCTGTGGAAAGATCTGGGTACCGTCCAGGGATCCCGACAACTTTCCGATCTGCCCGAGATGCGCCGAGCTCTACAAGACGCTTTTTCTGTCTTAGTAGAAGCAGCCTACTTGAGCTATAATTCCTATACCAATCAACTACATCCGCGGGGTGATCGCTGTGTCTTCTTATCTCTCTTTTCATCTTTCTGACGACTTTGTAGCTGAGTACAGAGATAAGAAGCCGCCGTTTGGGTACACCGACGCCGCGGGAAATTCCGTCGGAGAAATCACATTCCTTCGCACATATTCGCGTCTTAAGGAAGACGGCACGAAGGAGACATGGGCTGACGTCTGCGAACGCTGCATCAACGGGATGTACTCGCTTCAAAAAGACCATTGCAAGACAAACCGTCTGCCGTGGAACGACAGTAAGGCGCAGGCGAGCGCTAAGGAAGCGTACGATCGTCTTTTCAATCTGAAGTGGACGCCACCTGGTCGTGGGCTTTGGGTCATGGGCACGCCACTTGTCAACGAGCATCGTAACTCGGCCGCGCTTCAGAACTGCGCGTTTGTCTCGACTGCTGAGATGAGCAAGAACAATCCAGCGAAGCCTTTTGCGTTTCTTATGGAGGCATCGATGCTCGGCGTTGGCGTCGGATTCGATGACCTAGGCGCTGACAAGGAATTCACGATCTACAAGCCAAGCGACAACTACTACGAGTACGAGGTGCCAGACACTCGTGAAGGTTGGGTCGAGTCAATGACGCTTCTGCTCAACTCGTACCTCAAGGCTGATCAAAACACGATCACGTTTGACTACTCGCTCGTTCGCCCCGCAGGCGAGCCAATTCGCACATTCGGTGGAACAGCCGCTGGGCATCAGCCTCTCGAGAAGCTTCACGATCATATTCGTAAGCTCTTCGACGGTCGTGATGGAGAGTCACTAACACGGACCGATATCGCCGACATCGGAAATCTCATTGGAGTTTGCGTTGTCTCTGGAAACGTTCGTCGCTCTGCTGAGCTTCTTCTTGGTCGACTTGATGATGAGAACTTCCTTAACCTGAAGAACTCTGAGGTGTATCCAGAAAGAAACTCGTATGATCCGAAGGCGCCAGGCTGGGGCTGGATGTCTAACAACTCCGTCGCTACGTCCGTTGGAGAAGACCTGTCAAGTATTGTAGACGGCATCTCACTGAACGGCGAGCCTGGCGTGATCTGGCTGGATATGAGCCGCAAGTATGGGCGTCTCATTGACCCGCCGAACAATAAGGATCACAGGGTCGCTGGTTACAATCCGTGCGCCGAGCAGTCACTTGAGTCATACGAGATGTGCACGCTCGTCGAGACATATCTCAACCGTCACGAGTCACTCGAGGACTACCGACGCACTCTCAAGTTCGCGTACCTGTACGCTAAGACCGTTACTCTTCTTCCGACTCACTGGGAGGAGACAAACGCAATCATGCAACGAAACAGACGGATCGGAACATCGATGTCTGGCGTTGCAAACTTCGCAGACGTGCATGGTCTGCCAGTTCTACGTGACTGGATGGACCAAGGATACGCCACGGTGAAGAATTACGACAACATCTATTCCGAATGGCTTGGTGTTCGTGAGTCGATTAAGACAACGACTGTTAAGCCGTCTGGGACTGTGTCAATTCTCGCCGGCGAGTCACCCGGTGTTCACTGGACGCCGGGTGGCAAATTCTTCTTGAGAGCGATTCGCTTCTCAAACGACGATCCGATGCTCCCACTGTTTCGCATGGCGAACTACAGAGTCGAGCCGGCGTCAGAATCACCAGACACGACATCGGTTGTGTTCTTTCCGATCAAATCAGATGCCACGAGATCAGAGAAGGACGTCACGATCTTCGAGAAGATGTCTCTCGCGTCGACTGCTCAAAGATACTGGTCGGATAACTCGGTGTCAGTGACAATTTCATTCGACGCCGAAGAAGAAAAGGACCAAATCGGAACAGTGCTTCACATGTATGACGGACAACTCAAGACCGTCTCATTCCTCCCACAGGGGAACTTCGTGTATCCGCAGATGCCATACACGCAGATTGACGAGAACGAGTATCTCGAGGCGTCAAAGGCGCTGTTCCCGATTGACTTCACGGGAGTGTACGGAGGAATGGCAGCAGACGCAATTGGTGAAAGCTACTGTACAACAGATTCGTGTGAAATCAAGTTTGTCAAGGAGAACGCCTGAAACATGGTTTAGAATAATCATGTCCTTGGGAGAGGGCTATAACAGGGAGACTCTTCCATGGAAATGATGAAACAAATCAGCTTCAGAATCGTCGCAACGTTTGCAGCAACAGGATTGAGTGTCGTCGGTGCAGGAGCTATTGTTGACGTCCCTCTCGTCAAGGCCGTGCTTATGGCCGGAATTGGTGGAGTCGCGTTTGTTGTTGAGGGACTCGCAAGAGCCTACATGGACGACGGCGTTCTCACGACTGAGGAAATCAACGAAGTCTTCCAAAAGGTCGACAAAAAGAATAACTGACAACTGACAACTGACAACTTTCGGGGAGAAACATTGTCATTTGAATGGATAAATGACGCCGCATGTCGCGGCATGACAGAGTACTTCTATTCTCAGGGATCGAAAAAAGAAGTACCTCGCTCTAAAGTAAAGCGCGAGACAATTGCAAAACAAATATGCAGCCAATGCCCCGTCATTGAACCGTGTCGTGAGTACGCGAGAGAGAACGCTGAAATCGGTGTCTGGGGTGGAGAAAACGAAGACGATCGGTTTCTAGCCGGGTACATGCGACAAAACGCGATCTACATTCGACAAAGCAAGCCTCATCGGCGCTTTGGGATTGAGGAGCAGAAGCTTCTCGAGAAGACTAAAGATTCAACACGTCGCTAGCAATAGTGTAAAAGTCTTCTTCAATTGACACAGACTCAAGCGTGCTGTGGCAGTCGTATGAAAGCTCCCACAGGGTGTCTGTGATCTTTTTCGCAGCTACAACTTTCTTATCCGCTGGGTACTTGTCGCTGATTCTGTCATACACGGCACCATAGACGGTTGTGTACAGCGAGCGTTCGTGTCGCATTCGTGATCTCTTTCAGTTATTCTCCCGAAGAGATCTTATCTCCTCTGCCAGATCCCGAAGGTATTGTGACGTGAGCGTGACGTGAAAAGCGCCCTGATCGATGATGTCAGCGAAAAACTCTAACGAATCCTCATAGGGGCAGTCTTCGTCCTCGAGCTCCTCAGGGGTCATGAAGCAGAATGAAGAGAACGCTTATAGTGAGACTGCACTCCGTAGTACAAGGGCGCAGCATTTGAAATCCCGAGCTCTCGAGCAAGCAGATTCATTGGGATACCGTTATTAAACTCCTCGTAGAGCTGCGCGTGATATCCGGAAGTGCCTTGTCTCTTTGCGTTACGCACGCGATCAGCGGCACTCGAGACAGTTGAGTACTCAATCTGTCCCTGGCTCTTTCGAGGGGTCTTCAAAGGAGGAACGTCCGACGTAGTTACTCGACGACGCATGCCAGAGTACGAAACACTAAGACGCCTAGCAAGACGCTGAAGACTTCCACCCTTAGAAGTAAACTCAACGAGAAGCTGCGTGTACTGTCTGCTGTTCACGTGAGCAGGTGTATCCTGATCGCGTCTTCCGTACGCTTTCTGCGCAGAAGCGAGAATCGGCTGAATACGCTTGGCGTACTCTTCTACTAGTCGGTCTTGGTCTGTGCTTGACATGAGACGTATTATTACACGCTTGTGTAAATCTATGTAAGACTTAGACGAGAATAGTTGAAACTTATCTTCTCTTAGTCGCGATCACTGTTGCAGCGCCAGCGATAACAAACGCAGAATACAGCGCGATTGATCCCAGAGGAGAACCGCCAGTTACTGGCAGCGTGGGCGCCACTGCCGGCTCAGAGGCCTCAGGCGTCGGTGCAGAGACTGTCTCGTCTGGCTGTGGTGTTTCTGTCTCCGGCGCTGGTACCGGCTCTGTTACAGGGGTCTCTGGAAGAGTTTCTGTTGTCTCGCCTACCATGACAGCAACCTGACTAAACTCTTCGGGACCCCAGCCTTCACTGTTCTGCGCCGATACGGCGAACGTGTACTCGACACCGGGAGCGAGCCCTGTGATTGTGCAGGAAAGCTCTGTAGTTGTGCACGTTCCGCCGTCTGGGATACTGCGAACTCTGTAGTTGGTGATCGGACCGTTACCGTCCTGCCAAGGAACATCCCACTCGAGCAATACGGAATCGCCGATCACAGTCGCCCATGGCCATGGCGGTACAGGCCCTGGCACTCGAGGAGCCGCTGGCTCAGATGGGGCGGGAGCGGGGGCAGGTGAAGGAGACGGGGCGGGGGCGGGAGAAGGGGCCGGGGTTGACTCAGCGATCGCGCCCATCGACACAGGCACCTGACGAGCCGTACCATTCAATGAAATCGTCAACGTTTCGTCCGCTTGATTCTCACCAGTCACTGAAATCGTACAAGAAGCACCAGCAGGAATTGTCGCACCACAATCCTCTGAGATCGTGAAATCCGTGCCAGTGATCGAAATGCTGTCCACCGTAATGTCAGAACCACTGGTGTTCTCAATCACAATGTCATTCGTCTCACCAGCAGCATCAAACTCAATCGCGGTCAACGAGAATGAGGCGACGTAGCAATTTGAGCCGCCGGTAAGAAGACCGTCATAGGTGGAAAGGAAGATGTCGCCGCTTTTTTCATACAAGAACATGACGTCGCCGTTGGTTTCGTTGATTGAAGCGTTCGCCCGATCACCGGCAGTGACCACCAGTTCCTGAGCGCTGAACGTTGATCCAGAGTCCGTGGAGTACTGGAAGTACAGGTCAGCGCCATCTTTGTGACCTGAAACGACGTTGCCGCAGTTGTCAGCCGCAAGTGAACGGCCTTGAGAATCAGATGAGGCAGTCACGGTCTGAGTAAGAGCAGCGCCACCGCCGAGATCGATTCGCTCAAGGTTGGCTCCGCTGCCAGCCATGTAGAAGTACAGGTTTGTTCCGTCCGATGTCATCGCACCAACCGAGTAGAACACGGACTTTCCGGTCGAGTTCGCGGAACTGAGCGTCACGCCACGATCGGTGCTCTTGAACCAGAATACAGACGGATTATCAACGAGGACATAAACGTCGTGCGTGAGACGATCAACGCGGACATCAGCGTACACGTAACTTGAACCGGTGGACGTTGAACCCCATGTGGCGCCCGCGTCATGGGAGTACATGAGGACCGATCCGGAACGGTCCACGGCGTAGATGTAGTCGCCGTCTACCGCCATGTGCGCCGGGCCCATGGTTCCAGCCGTGCCGGTATCTACCGGGGTGCCCCATGTCGTGCCGCCATCAGTGCTCTTGGACACGACAAAGTTGCCGTCTCGCCAGATGACGTACAAGGTGCCGTTCGCCGCAGCGCCGATCTCTGGCTCTGCTTGCGTGGACGAAACCTGAACACCAGAAGCAAACGACGCGCCACGATCGGTGCTCTTCGTCACCCAGATACCGGATGGTCCGTAGAACACGGCGTAGATGGTACCGTCAGCGGTCACCGCCAGTTTCCGAGTAGTGTTAGCGCTCGCCAGCGTCATCGAGCCACAGTCGACACCGCCGCAGTCTGCATCAACCTGAATGTCTTGATACAGCGCAGTCGCGCCTTTTACAGGGGCGCTAAGCGGAACGCTTAGACCTATAAATGACACGGCAGCGATCGCCGATAGTACTCTGCGAAACTTCAGTTTCATAATCAATCGTCTCCGACTTTGACAAGAACACCAACAAGATGAAGAACCAGCGAAATTATTGATATCCAAATTCCGTATCTAAGAGTGTCGCCTGAAAGAGTGATCAGCACAAGACCAGTGCCACCAAGGGTCCAGGCTAGTGCTGCAATCTCGTCACAGAACGCGAGAAAGAGGTTCTTTAGTTTTTTCATGGAGACTCCGTGAAATAGCGGGGGAGAGTAGAGTCGTTGCAGATATTCTATCAAACAATCGGAAAGCTCACATCAGCGCTTTGCACCTGCCTTACGCCCTCTGCTGATTCGCTTTGAGCTCAGTGGCATATTCAGATATCTTTGCTTTTCACGCTTCTTAGATTCTGACAACGCTTCGTATCCTTTCTGATGTGGCTATGCAGTGACTGTCACTTCCTAGAACGCCCTCCTCCGCCAGAAGTCGACGCTGAAGCAGCGGCCGCCGCAGCAGCAACCGCCGCAGTCGCGGCAACAACAGTACGCCGAGCCCCTACGTCAACAGCAGAACCCGTCGGAACATAGTCATCGAAGCCCTCTGAGAAGATGTTGATCTCGTTCTCAAACTCTTCTTTGACCTCGTCTGGGGCCTCAGTTAGAGCCGCGGCGATGATCTGCTTTGAATCGTCATCGAGTGAGACGAGTGCTTCTTCATCAGCAACAAGATTGCTGACTTCTTCAAGTGTGACTTCGCCATCGAGGATCTCGACTACGTCGGCGGCAAGCTTCTCGTCGGAAATCTTTGCAATGACCTTAACCTCGGCCTCATCAATTTCGGCCGCGTTAACCGTTGCGCTAGCCCGTAGAACTGGCGGAAGAGTCGTCGTTGGGGCGACTGTGGCGGGCACGGTAGTGGTCGAAGAAGATGGCAACGTTGTCGTCGGAGCGGGAATCGAAGTAGTCGTTCCAACGACGGAGGTAGTCGTCCCAGGTGGTGTACTCGTTGTCGTTGTTGTTGGAGCGGCCGTGGTTGTGGTCGTAGGGACGGTTGTCGAAGTAGAGGTAGTTGTCGTAGTCGGCGGCAATGTGGTAGTGGTCGTTGTCGTAGTCGTAGTGGGCGGGAGCGTCGTCGTAGTTGTAGTTGGCGGAGGCGGAGGAGGTGGAGGCGGTGTCGTGACAACTGTGGTTGTCGTTGTTGTAACCGGCGGTGTGGGCGACGAAGGCTGGGCCACCAGTGGGGGTGGAGGCAAGGTGGTGGTTGTCGTGGTAGTAGACGTAGTTGTTGTTGTTGCCCATGATGCTTCCTCGTCAAAAACGCTTACCTCAATTGTATTACCTATGGCGCAATCGTTTTCGGAACCGCACGCCAACACACTCAAATACCACGTGCCGTCAGGGATCGCGGAATAGGGAATAGTGATGGAATTGCTGCTCGTAGTATTTGTCTCAAACGATTCCTCGGATTGTGGCTGGTTGTACGCAACGCGGAAATAACTCGGGTCAACGAAACCGTCCGATGAGGGCGTCCATGACACCTCAACTCCGGAACCAAAAACTTGGCTGACGGTCGTGTCGTCCACGACATCCGGCATGTTCATGATCGTCACGGATGACACAGGAGTCCACGACGAGTACTTCGCATTTGTGTCATTGTCGGACCGGATCATCACGTTGAACAGTCCGTGGGCCTCGTTGAACAGGCCTTCGAGATATGAGGCGTTGAACGTGTATTGGGTGTTGAGGGCGTTCTCGTCGCCCACGTTGCCGGTTGCCACTCCGTACGGCCCAGCGTTCCCCTCGTCGTTCAGACCGAAACCGATGGCGTAACGCTCGGGGTCAACGTTCCCGTCTGTTGGCGCATCCCAGTCGGCGGTAACGGTTCCGTTGAAGTAGTCAACGGTCAGGGTGAGGTTTGTTGGTGGACCAATTGTCTGAGGGACAGTTGTCGTTGTGGTGCTAGTAGTTGTTGTGGTAGTCGCAGTAGGGGTCGCCCAAGTCCAAGTGTTTTGCACAAACCCACACAGGGTTGAAGAGGTTGATCCTTGGCATGTGTCCCAAGAGGCGTTAGAGGACCAGCCGTCCGGTGGGGAGTTGCTGTTGATCGAATTGAAGTACGGGTTGGTGAGCAGGTTAGTTAGGTCTGTCCATTCGGTGCTTCCGTCAAGTTTTGCCTTGAAAGCGACTTCTTTGATTTCGGTGCCGTAGTTGCCACCCCAGCCTTCGCCGTCCTTCGCCCAGATGCGAACCTTCACGGTGTCCCACGATGCCGAATCTTGGACATTCGTAGAGGTAGACG
>Ga0255768_10005895_pt1 | contig 11692 bp, 10 predicted proteins | sample 071ome_33_FD_179983 | JGI IMG/M metagenome (GOLD analysis project Ga0255768, IMG submission 179983) | Coastal salt marsh microbial communities from the Groves Creek Marsh, Skidaway Island, Georgia - 071412AT metaG (version 2) | ecosystem: Environmental > Aquatic > Marine > Intertidal zone >...
GTAAGAATAAGCCCTTGGAAAACGACGGCGTTACCCCCAGAACCCCTATAGCTTGTTACCCACTTATTGGCAGCAGGAGCAACAGTATCGAAATTAAACCATCCACCCATTGACCATGCTCTAGTGCCAATATCGTAGCAACCTAAATCAACAAAGTCTTGTCCACCGGGGTCAATCCCTCGGAAATCTAGTCCTCTAATAATCTTACCTGTAACAGAGCCATCGCATGTATTTCTTGTAGTTGCATCTGTACAGTAGCAACCTGTTCGACCGTTGCCAGAACTATCTGTAACGGTTGCATTAACAGCACAATCATCAAGATACATATGTTGATATAGGCAACCAATTGTTCCGCCAACTGTACAAACGATACTCTTATGCTGAGTACAAGCATTAGTATCAGAACGAGTCCATGTAGCACAATTGCCATCAGTAGTATCGGTTAACTCAATTGCAGGAGCAGCATTGCAAACATTAACAACACCTGTTCCAACCTCTTGCGGATTGATTACAAGGTCTGTCCCATTGTAATTGATTGAAGCATCATCACCTAATCCAAGATACAATTTATCAGTATCAGATGGGATATGAACATTGTCATTTAGATTGATGTTACAATCAGCATTGATATCAACTTGAGCACAAGCATGTCCAAGAGTAACAATACCTGCTTCACCAATAGCAGAACCATCTTTGTGGCTTAGATATGTCTGTTCTACGTCTGAGGCACCTGAATTTGCTTCCGTTCCTGAACCCATAGCATAAATGAAATCAATTTGGCTTTGGTCTAATACGCATGTGTAGAAGCGGATATCATCCAAGCAGCCATCAAAATATTGTGTTGTTGCTGCACCATTTGAGAAACGACCAATACTAACACGGTCTAATGTATCATCAGCGAGCCACCATGTTTTATCTGTTTGATTGTTGAATTTTTGTGATGCACAAACACCATCAATATACAGCGTTGGTGTTGTGCCATCATGGGTCAATGTAACGTGTGACCAACATCCGGATGTCAACTCAGCATTACATGTAATCAAATCCCACTTAAAAGCTCCATCAAATGCGATAGCTTGGACTTTACCGTTACTCAATGAAACTAGACGAATTTGCTTATTACTACCACCAGTATTATTACCGAACATAATCGGATGGCCAGTTTGTAGATTATCAGGTTTGACCCAAAGAGACCACGTTCCACAAGCTGTACTTGAAACATCGTTCCACAAGTTATTGATATTAACGTAATCACTTGTTCCGTTGAAGCAAAGTGTGCCATTAATCTTACCTGCTGAACAAAGAACGTTGGTATTCTGTTGTGCTGTACCATTATTAAGAGCGCAAGTATCAAGAACAGTAGTAGATGCAGCAGCATCATTCATTTTGTACTGAGATACCAAGCAATTAATCTCTGAAAGTTGTGTAGCAGCAATGTTTTTATGCACCACACAACCACATGTATCAGAGCGATTCCATGTAGCGTAATTATTATCACCCGTATCAGTAATGCAAATGCTTGGGTCAACCTTACACACTTCTAAATCACCAACTAATGGGTCATTTGAAGTATCTAGTTTTAAATAGGTTGAAGAAATACTAGCAGTAGTCGAATAATCATTGATGTTATAGTTAGCATCAAAATAAGATGTAGCATTATTCCACACTAAGAACTGTCCATCAGTTGTTAATGGTGTACCATCTATATCTTGTAAGGATTCAATTTTTGGTGCAAATGACGGACGGACAAATATACTACCAACTGTCGCATCAGCATTAACTACAGCAGCAACAGTAATATTATTATTAGGTGCATCAGGTTCGACATTAGTGAAATAACCAGCAGATAGTGGACTTGCATAAAGGATATCCCCATCATTCCATGTCTCACCAACTGCTGTACCTGTTGTATCAATGCCTCTAACGAGACCAAAAGAGGTTACATAACCATCAGCACCATTTGCAATACCATTAGTAGTAACACCCATGAAGAACTTGGAATCTACTGTGTTATTAGCGATATATTCACAAATTAGTAATCTACCAGATGCTCCAACAGTACCAGCAAATTGAACACCAGTACCATCGGCAATACAAGCACCTGTTTGGTTCTTAACTCGGAAATGCGTTTCCTGTCCAACCTGTAGGTTTACATTATCTTCCAATCCAACATTTAACGTACCATCTTCACAGTTCCAGTTTAATGTACCTAATTCAGGGTCTTCTCCATGTAGTAAATCAAATGCCACATGTCCAACATTACAAATGTTATTATCACAAAGGTCTAATGATGCTGTAGCACCATCGATAACCATTGCATCAGTTTGTACTCCCCCTACATTAACACTCCATGCAAAATCTGAACTTATTGCTGTATTGGCGGTTGAAAAGGTTCCATCACCAGCAGTTAAATAAGACATTGAAACTTCGTTATTATCACCAAAGGTTAATGATTGTTCTGAAGGGATATTGCAATTAAAACCTGCTCCACCAGTACCAGCACTAGTGTTTACTGCTATACCATTAACATAACATACTGAGCAACACGCATTAAGAATATTATCTGTAATACCTAATCCAGTACTCGCCCCTTTTACTACACAAATACCTGCTGATTCGAGATTGATGTTACCCGTGGACTTCATCACAGCAGCAGTACCACCACAGACTGTGGCAACTTGAGCCGCCTCTAGTGTTGCGTTAGTTGAAGGCGCATGTAAACAAAGCGTACCAACACAAGAGCATAACCTTAAATTTCCCCCGTCAAGGTAGGTATTGCTATTACCCGCAAGTATCATGTCCGTTTCGGAGCGTATGCAAACGCAATTATCAAAGATACCCCGCAGCACATCCCCATCAATAAGGAAGTTTGGGCCAGTTGAAACACCGTCAACGCAGATGCCACATTCGACCCTTAGACAATCACCAAAAACATGGTCACCTCCAAGTAGCAGACATTCATTTGCTGCATTACGGTCAAATCTTTCAGCAAGGGTTGCTAAGGTAGGATTACCCAAGAGCATTAATCTATAACCATCGTTAGTAGAAGCTGTAAAGCGATGATTACCTCCGTGGTCATCGTATTGCCCCCAGTTCGCACCGACTACCTCTTCAATAGGGTCAAAGGAGTTCAAAGCATGATGAGACTTATAACAACCATATAAACAACCACCGCCACTTACATCGGAACAACATATTAACCATTTTGCAAGTTCACATAAATTCATATATGCAAGACAAGCATCACCGCTTCCTACCCCTTCACATTTTCTCCATAGGATTTTATCATCTATACCTGCGTCACAGAAAAGTTGGATATTAGGGGTTGGGAAGTCAAATAAACCAACAAACTTCGTTGAATTACATGTTGGCGCAAAAGAATTACAGTAGGTTTCCAAAGATGCGGGAATACATACAACGTTTTCAGTTCTGATTAAAGCACCCTGATTAGCTGGTACACCATATGCCTTATTATAGTAACTATCTAAGGTCATCCAGCAAAGCTCTGATTTTGGAGCATTTGTTACAGAAGAACAAACTCCCGTTTGAAGCATAGGTAATGCATAGCGATTGCAATTTGAACATTCAACATTATGTAACTGGATGATTTGTTCGTTTGTTAGATTGCCATCATCGTGTCTAGGAGTAGTAATCGTTTTTACATCAAGTGTTTCTTGATAATATGAACAATCAAAATTATTATAATCGTTAACACAATGTTCACCATCAAAAGCTGCCCATTGTAATGCACCACCAACAATCTGTTGTCCATTAATAGTCTCATAACATTGGCATGTATCAAGATAAGGAACTACAAAGGAATCTCTCTGAGCGGTATTAGCGTTATGGAGTTGGTTTACACCTCTATTCCAACATTCGCAATCTTCAGCTTCAATTGTACATCTTTCGAAATCGTGTATTGCACCACAACAACATTTAAAAGATGGAAAACCATTTTGAGGGATATCTGAAATTATATATCTAGTGGATTCACTATCTAAATAAGACGAATCCATTTGAATTGTTCCACTATTTAACTGTTCGAGATTTGAAACGTTTTTACAAGAATCAATTTCAAATTGGGCTATTGGAATATGGGTTCTAGATATATGTTGAATGTTTTTCTTTTGGTCATCGTCTAATGGTCCTATATCAACTTGCCCTGCAATACCTAATGAGTTAGTAACGTATAAGTAACCGTATTTTGCATCACCAAACCCATCTACAGAAGAAGTGGAATACATGGAAAGCATTAAATAGGCATCACGTTTTCCATTTGAGGTTGCAGTATTACCCCCAACTGGGAAAGAATCAGGTGTAGTGAACTTATCTCCTACATTAACAATTCTATAATCACCATCCCATTGGTCATATCCATAAGAAGAAATTGATGTATAACATAGATTAGCATTCCAAGATGATGTAATATCTTCCCATTGAAGATTGTTTTGATTCTGTCCTACCCTAGCGTCACCCAATTTAATACGAAGATTACCTGCTCCGATGGGTGTTACTTCCCAATCTACAGGTTTAGTGTAATCATCTCCCAATCTTAATCCATCTCGTTGAGGGGCATTTGGATTACCCCCAACTAATTCATTAACGGCACCAACCATCTTATTATAGTTGGTTTTAGAGATTTTTTTATCAGTTAATTTTTGTTTTCTTATCGGGTCAGGCATTTCAAACCTTTCTAATTATGGAGTAGTGTAATCATTACCAATTAACAAATCATAAAAAGCACTTGCATCTGCATAAGGGTATGGGAAAGGGTTAGTAGCGTTAACAGTGCTCCCACCATTACCATCGGATTTCCATGCTATAGCCCATCCTGCAACACTTCCATCCCCTACAGGTGATAAAACATATTGCCAATCATCTCTAACTATAGCTCCACCTTGGAAATCAGTATCGCCTATTAATCTAAATTGTACAGTAACATCAAAATATCTTAATGTTCCAAGGGTTCCCCCATCGGAAATCGAAGAACCTAATACTTGACCCCTTTTAAAATAGATACCATCTAAAGAAGTTGGACCCAATATAGATAATTCATCACTGTTCAATTTACCTGCAATTGCTAAATAATCCCCCCAAAAGGTTTCCATGTTATCCTCAGTCACTGGGATTCTAGCAGTAAATGAACCCGTTGTGATGATTCTTGAAATGTTTTGTTGTAAAGGGCTGAACTTTCCAGATACATCAGTAGGTGGTACAGCATCAGAAGCAGGAGTAGCACTTGTCCCATAATACCATGAAATAGGATTACCAACTGTTACAACTTCTAAACCGGATTGGAAATTAGTTATCCTTTGATTGCCTGTGTTAGTGGTTGCTGAACCGTAATTAATCTTATATATGTTATTATCAGTTCCATCTACATTATGAATTTCTTTTGTTATTTCATTAACTCTAAGGTTTTCATATTCAGTTGTGGTGCTACCTGAACAATAATAATCAACATCTTTTAACGTTTCATTGAAAAGTGGAATCCCATCCAACCCATTTGTAGATTCATTAGGGTCATAGAAGAAATGCAGCGTAGCAGTTCCTTCCATCTCAGAATCTGTAAACACATTCCCTGAAGATAAGTTAGAATATGTTGCTGTGTGGTCGAATCTTTCTCTAAGTAATTTGTATTTTCCCATAGTAACCTCGCTTATACTGCCCAAACACCAGTACTCTCAGCAGTGTTTCTCACCACTTGTTCTAGTAAATTGTTTGTTTCTTTTTGTTGTTTAACTTGTTCACTTTGTTTTTCAGCAGTTTTACTCATCCCTAATTTGATAGTTTGTCTTCCTGCTGCCTCTTGAAACATATCAGAAAGGGATTTAGCGCCACCTCTAATGGATGAAACCATCCTACCCATTTTCTTCGCTATATTATCGGCGGCGGTTTCCCCATCACCAAACATACCATCCGTAACCTCTATAGTATCATCAGCGCCATCTTTAATAGCCTTAATACCTCTACCAATACCGTCAACCCATGCTTCAGCTTCGGCTGACATAGCTTTCATAGCCTCTTCCATTGACCCAGTAGCACTCAATGCACCTAAAGCTGCGAAAAGAGCTTTTATTTGCATTGTAACCGCGCTAAGAGGTATAAGTATAAGTTTTACAGCACCTGTGATACGTGCGAAACTATCAGAAATAAAGTCACTTTGGGCAGCAAGTGATGTGGCGAAGGTGTTTAAACCTTCCTCGACCTTAAAAATGTCATTGACTACACCACCTATGTCTTTTAGGATATTGCTCCATGCACCTTCAACACGTTTGGAGGCGTTAGCCATAGAGTCCATCGTATCTTTAAAATCCCCTGCGAATGCAGCAGAACGTTGCATTATCAATTCAATTCTCGCTTGTAATCTCTCTTGTTGTGTTAGTTGAGTAACATTCGACTTTCCGGCTTTTTCTAAAGCTCTTGCAGTAACTTCAGATTCAGTGAAAACGATGTTGAAAGAACGTAAAGCCTCTGTATTACCAACCATTGCTGATTGGAAAGCCCTTGCAGTTTCCATTAATCCTCTATCAGTGAAGGAAACAGTATCAACTATACGGTCTAATAATTCTTCCGTCATGGCAGCACCCTCAGATTCACCAAGGAACTGACCGAATAGTGATTGTAATGAGTTTGCCGCTCGTCTAATATCGTTTTCGGCAAGACCCAAACCTTTATACGCTTGGATTACCTTTTCAATTTGCGGTAAAGAACGCCCAAAAAGCTTCTGTGATTGATTTATAAGCTCTTGTGCTGTTGAGAACTCTTTAAGGGTGACGATAGCGGCGTCTATTGTTGTTTTAATAGCTACAAAGGCTGTGCCTATTTTAAGTAAACCTCCTACACCCCTAGTAAGATTCATAAATTCAAATTTAAGGTCTTTTACCGAACTCTTTAGTTTCTGAATTCGCGTAGTAGTTGCTCCTGTTGCCCCAGCAATTGCCGCATCTAGGTCACGTTCAGTCACACGAATCCTGCGGATGCGCCGTCTACTCGCAACCAAACCAGCGACAAGGCCACTACCAATGCCAGTTCCCCCACCAAGAGCACCAGCACCAGCACCAGCACCAGCACCACCACCACCAGCACCACGTAAATTGACGTTGACAGTGGCTCTTATTTCACGTTGAAGTTGTGCCATCTCCCTTCTAAGTGAAGATGTATCAAATTTAATACCAACTACTGCTTCGCCTACTTTTGTTGCCATGTTAATCTATCCTTAAATCGCCTCTCCCCATTCTTTCCGTTACTTCATCTATTGGGAACGGACCCTCTTTACCAGTTTCTTCCTTCAAAGCATCTATCGCCATTCTCATTGTCCTTGTATAAGGGTCAATTCTATTATTATTGATGGGAATATCTATTTTAGGAATCATTTTCAAAATATGCTCTACTAATTGTGCATCACAAGAAGCCATAATAGACACTGAAAGTTCGGAAAACAGTTCCATAGCTTTCCCGATATTTATTTGGCTTATTTCCAACCCATAAACAGAGTGGAATAATGCTTTTGTAGTCGGATTTATTAAAACCGTTAAGAGTTTTCCCCAAAAGGGACATTCTGAGGTTCCCCCTCATCCCCCTCAGATTCTTGTTCAATAAAAGTGTTTAAAGCGCATATTATAAATGGTTGGAGGTCTTCCATCTGTGTTACATCGACTTGAAGCCTTGGAGTAGTGGAAAGGTCTAATATGTAACGTATGCCTTCTAAAGATGAAAACCAATCATCAATTTTCTCTAATACTTCTGAACTTTTAGGTAAAGATTTCCACGCTTCCTTTAAGAAATCTATTTTTTCTTTACCTGTGAGTTGAGCAGCTATCTGATTGGCATCATTAATAGCTTCTTGTCTCACATGAAGAATAACATCATCTGTTAATTCTTTTACTGTTAATTCTCGAACCTGATAAGTCTCTCCGTTTAATTTAATTTCCATTATTTCTCTCCTTTAATCAATTAACTAACTAACTAACTGTTACAGTGCCAGTAAACGCTAAATCATATGTGTATTCAACTACAGAACCTTGTACAGGTGAACTAACTGAGAAATCTGCTAGTGCTGTACCAGAGATTGTGATGTCGTCGTTCGACAATGTTACTGCGACAGTAGATGCTGCTATCACATACGTATGGGAGGTAAAACTACCTGTCCATTCATTAATACCAGCGACATATTCTCTTTTACCGCCTGAACAAGTATTGGTTGCGTCTAATCTTTCAATATTATTTGACACATTCCACTCAGTTACGCAAGCAGATACTGAGTTAAATATCACAGAACCATTTTTACCTGAAATTGCCATAATAAATCTCCTTAAGTAACTGTTACAGTGCCAGTAAATGCGACATCGTATGTATACTCAACTACAGAACCCTGCACAGGTGAACTAGCTGAGAAATCAACCAACGCTGTACCAGTTATTGTTAAATCATCGTTAGTGAATACAACTGCTGCACTACCAGTTGCTACACCAGAATATGTGTGGGAGGTGAAACTACCTGTCCACTCGTTAATACCAGCAACAAGGTCTCTTTTACCACCTGAACAAGTGTTAGTTGCATCTAATCTTTCAATATTGTTATTTGCTGTCCATTCGGTCACACACATTGTAACGCCACCTAATGTAACAACTCCATTTTTTCCACTAATTGCCATAATATTTTACTCCTATAAATGTAATAGTATATCTACTATCGATATGATACTCTTTCCCTTTAATATATACATATTGTTGTTTTAGCTTCTTGTTTTACTAATTTCAACTTCAAAATCTAATACAAATTGCCAAATTTTCTCTTCAGGGACAAATTGGCGAACAATATTAGTTGGGTCAATTCTAATTTGAGTACCATCTAATGCTGATAAAGAGGGGTTTCTAAACCCTTCTAACACCACATCAGAAATTTCTGAAGCCCTTTCAATCTTATTAGCTATATCAAAGACATTAATTGAAAACGTAAAAGCATGGAAATCTGAACAACTATCTTGATTTGATAGAGAACCTGCAACAATATTATAGGTTGAAAAGGGGTATGAACCTGCATTTTTACCTATATCTGCATATAATTTAGCAGTATCTGTTAAAGGATTACTATCATATGTCAATGTTCCGTATTGTGTTACTATCGCTTTTTCTAATTCTGCTATCATCTTGTAAATTTCCTTAATGCGTTTAATGCTGGACGTAGAAAGGGTTGCGCTCTCATCCTGCTCGTTCCTAACTCTACATATGTTGCATAATCTGTATTAGCTTCAACTTTCCAATGATTATTTGACACTTTAGATGCTTTAATACTTCTTTTTAATCTTCCCGTTTTCTGAGGTGCTAATTCTTTAGCCCTTTTTTCAACAGTATTAACCATTTTCTTTTGAATATTGTCCATGAATGTATTCATAGCACCTGTATTTTCAATGAATTTAGCCATTATACGCTACTCGCAGTCAAATCACCATTAGCGGTACCTTGCCCATTAAAATCAAATGAAGTTATTAATACTTCCGAACTACCTAATACACTTAATTGCCAATATCCCGCTCCCAAAGTACCAATAGTATCAGAAATAATCCATCTACCAGCAGATGATGAATACCAAATATATTTAAAATTCTCATTTAGAAAGGTTCTTTGTCCATCATTAGTAGTTCCGATATCCCCATACGTACCTAAATAATCAGTCTGACCTTCTGAATCATCTCCTGCTACAGTAAATACAGCAGTTCCAGTATATGCTGGAAGGAAATCGGCTGTAGCTTCAAAATACTCAACTAATATTTCAATATGTTTAATTTTGGAAGCTGAAAGAATAGGGTCGAGGTCCTCCCAACCTACAATTCGATAATTTGCCGCTGAATTACCATTTATCTGAATTCTAACATCATAATCTAAGGCAGCATTAATAGCAGCAGAATTATCACAATAAATACGATGCGTTGCATCTGTGTTTTCTCTACCACCAGTAACTAATCTATCCTGTGATAATTTCTCAATTCGACATGAAAAGGTACCTAAAGTACTGTAAGATAATCCCTGACCCCCATAAGCATCGAGGGATTCAACTTCCTTCCAAAGAGTCATTGTATTGTTTAGAAGATGCTTAATAGCCATAATTAAACTCCTTTAGAATCTTCCAATATCGAAACGTTTATATCGTGCTAATTGGTCTGCGAATAGACCTAGAACACCCGTAATATATGCTCTAGCTTCTCCATTACCTTGTAAACTATAAGAAGCATTACCAAGTGTTTCACTCTTTACAGAAGCGTTATTGGTTTCATCCCCATCATATTGAGATATTTCTCTTATAATTCTATTAGTTACATCAATTATATCTCTTGGTAGAGTACCATAATTACTTGTTGAAACTGGCAATGTATATCCAGCAGTATACTTAATGAAAATACTATCAGAACGGTCAGAGCTTCTAACTTGAGTTATAATATCCCTTTCCCCTTGAACAATAAAATCATACCCGCCATCAAGGTCAACTCCAACAACTTCAAAGAAATTATTATCTCCACCTGAAGTTCTCATAGTCGATTTGAATAGTTTGGGTGAAACTGATTGATATCTATCGTCAACTGTATAACTGTTTGATATTCCATTGCTGGTCATATCAGCAGACACCCCTGAGAGCGCCTGAGAAGCCGTAGAATCGCCTGAATAGTCGTAGGAGTACTCAGTAGTCATATCAACGATATAATCGGCTGTGAACGCCTCTGTGTCGAATGTGAGGGTTACAGATGCTGTAGTGTCCTCTATATCGATTTGCCCATAACGTTTAGCTTGTGGAAATACCCCATAAACTTTAGTTATAGGATATTCTCTCGTAATCACTACGGAATCATAGAAGCCGTCGTGGTATTCGTCGTAGGTTTGTGTTTCAAGTTCCCTATCCAAATAAGTTTCAATTGCTTGACTTACAACAGGAATTAAAGAGTCAAATTCTGCCTCAGTTAATTCACTATTTGGATATTGGGCTTGGTATATATCGAATGTAGATAAATTTCCCATATTTTTCTCCTAAAAGGGTAGAATTTGGGCAGGGACTAGAACAAGAAGGAGAGAAGACGTTCCAGTATGCCCAAAATCTTATAACTTACTTAGCTGCTTGGATTAACAGTGAAAGTATTAGACTCAGCAAGTACTTCACCAAAGAATCCATTGTTTCTAAGTTCGAATACGTAATCCTCATCTGGGTCTACGCCACCAGAATTAACTGATGTCATAGCAACAGTAGCGGAATTACTTGCAATGGAAACAGTACCTGAAACAACATCAAATTGTGTTGCTAAGTCTGCTACATCGCTATCAAGCTTCCAGTAGAAGATTTCACCATCTTCAACATTTTCAGTTGTGATAGTTGCTGTGAATACAGAACCTTCAACGTTGGAAACAGGGAGTACTGATACTGAATAAGACTCTTCCATCTGCTGTAATGCTACAAAAGGTGAAACCTGAGCACCATTTTCAAGTGTTATAGGTGTACCAATTATAGGACAACCCTGCAAGCGTGCTACAAGCTTAAACGAACTCTGGTCAGTGTCGAAGTAAAATTGCTCAGAAACCTCTCTACGTAGTTCCTTTTGTACGACCTGATATTGGCTCATATCCGCTAGAATCATGTCCCCTTCTTTCATTGAAGGAACAACTTCTACTGGATAACCATAAAGGAACATTTGACCATCCACAAA
>Ga0255768_10005899_pt1 | contig 11688 bp, 8 predicted proteins | sample 071ome_33_FD_179983 | JGI IMG/M metagenome (GOLD analysis project Ga0255768, IMG submission 179983) | Coastal salt marsh microbial communities from the Groves Creek Marsh, Skidaway Island, Georgia - 071412AT metaG (version 2) | ecosystem: Environmental > Aquatic > Marine > Intertidal zone > Salt...
TACATGGGTATTGCAAACTCCTTATTCCTCCTTTGCTTTTACTTTTATTTTTACCTTCTTTTCTCCATTCTTACCGTCTTCTTTTTGAATATCTATATCTTCAATCCATTCAATTTCCTTTCCATCATCTGTTCTTATCTTGTACTTTTTCTCACCCTCTATCATTTTGTGAGGTCCACCACCCATAAACATCATTTCATGAGGGCCATTTTTCATAGGGCAATGTTGATGGTTGCTCTGTTTACCCAGAAGAAAACCGAGTATTCCAAATACTACTGCCGTTAAAGTGATTGCAAACCAATTCTTATTTAAAGTTTCCATAATTTGTATTTAATTTTCTCAAACTTAACTTTTTTTCTCCACAAAGTATTCTCCTAAATGAACCTGTCAAGGTCCAATTTTAATGCAAAACCTGCCAAGGTTTTGGCATTGATTATTAATGAATTAACTCAAATATTCGATTCCGTCCGACGGATTTGATTCATTTACTAAAAAAAACAGTGGCTACACTAAAGAAATTTGGGTTTTAAAATTTTCAAACTTTGTTTGTGATTTATGAGACAAAATTTTTCCATTTTTATAAAGTCAATTGGTCTTTCCTTTTTAGTTCTGTTTTTTGGTTCGACTAAAAAGGGATTTTCACAATCAGATTCAAATATTGAGATAAGCAAAGACTACAGTACGTTTAGCCAATTTGAGTTTAGTGGGCTAAATAAAAAAGAGGCAATGGCGGCTACAGCAATGTTTTTTGGAGGGGTGTCGGAAGATGATCTTACCGATTTGTGCCCAGAAGACCTCAAAGCTGATTACGAAAAATATTCGATGTTTTTACAATACCGATCATATGGTAAAGCACTAAAAAACTCTTGGAATTTTGACAGCTATATGAAGCTTAACAATAATAGAAGGGTAACATTTAGTGTTTTGGATTTAAGTAAATTAAGTGATTCTCAGATTCGTTTAAATGTTAATTGTTCAGGTGTTTGGAGATCAAATTCGACGCAGTATAAAAATGATATAATTACAATGTCCATATTAATTAGTGTGAATGAAAATCAAGTAATTTTCAAACCTGAAAAAGGTAATTACAGCTATTCAAAATATTCAAAAACCATAGAAACGTATTTAGATAAATCAAAAACATTTGACGATATTTTCAATAAAAAAGGGAAACCCAAATTTCTATTAAGAGAAGATTTTAAGAATATTAACCGAGCGGTAAATAAATTCTATGACGCCTACAAAGGGTCATTTGGAAATTACAGTACAAAGAAAATTAATCTAGATAGAGAAATTAGATCTGTCCTGAATGAACGACGAAAACAGGATTCAATTGAACGAGTTCAGCAAGCTGAAAGACGAAGGAAGGATTCAATTGAGCAAGCTGAAAGACAAAGAAAAGAAAGAGTTAGAGATTCAATTAACTCATTATTTACCGGAATCGTGGTTGGAGAGAATTTCTATGATGGCGACCACACCATAGAGATAGTTAAAATAACTAGACGCGGTGATGATACATTGTACGGATACGAAAGAAATAAGGAAACCTATTACCTACAGAGTGGTGAAAATGATCAATATTCAATTCTTGAAAAGAACGGTCTAAACAACAACGGTGAAAATATAACAGGTACTTATGTCAAAGGTAGATGGGCTAAAGGTAAGGTTTTAATTGAGGAATATGATGAAGGCGGGGTTCATACAAGTACTAAATCAGTCCCAAGAATTATTGAAATCGAACCTGTTGTAGATGAAAACACGCCCAAATTCACCAAACCATCTGGTATTTGGACTGGGAAATTTACAGAAACTAAGTATAGAAAAAATAAAATGCGTGGCGAATGGAATGTAATTGTTGCAAATAATGGTATTGTTAGAGGAGTTGCTACTTCTTATTATGTAAGAATCAAACGTGGACGTGAGTATGAAAGGACAAGAACCGATGAAATTAGTGGAGTACTTTCACCAAATGGAAAGATTAGTTTGAAAACCGATGATGGCGCCATATTTACAGGGCAAATTATTGGTAATTCTGTATCTGGGAAATGGGTGAACGGTACTAATTTAGGTGGAAGCTTTTCTGGGAAAAAAGAAAATTATTAAATAATAACTAAGATTATGAAGAGGATTTGGGTTGTTAATCTAGTATTTAAATAATTTTTGTGTACACTGATACATTCCATTGCTTAGTTTAACTGTGTAAAATCCGTTCTCGATTTTAGAAATATCAATCCGATCAGTTTCTGAGCACTTTAAGACTAAAGATCCCTTGTTATCGTATACCAAAACAAGCTCAGTTTTATCACTCAAATAAACAATATTATCTGCTGGATTCGGGTACATTACAATTTTTGTAGGGGGTGTTCCAAAAGTATTCATCGCTTTTTTAGATAAAAATAGGGTTCGTTTAAACTCTAATTTTGTACCATTGCTTATAACATAATAATTTTCCATAATCGGAAGTGGATAAGCTCCCAGCCAAAATTGCTCAAAATATTCCTCTAATTTTAAAGTAACACCTAATATCGAATGTGGCCCCTGAACTGTAGTTCTTTTACCGCGAACCAATAAAACATCAGAATATTTTTCACCGTCAGGCAGTGCTAAAGAACTGAAATTTACACCTTCAACCTCTATTTTATCCTGCCATGGTTCCTCTGTTTTACTTGGTACAAAAAAGTGAGTAGTTTTGATATCTTTTGATTGTTTTAGAGTATTATCGAATGGATAAGAAAATATTTGTAGCCCAGGCTCGTAAGTTACTTCAACGTTATCTGTCACTTTTCCAAGAGCATACCATCCGTCTTTTCCGTAGTCCCAGAAAAACTCTCCGTTTTCACTCTTTAGAACATGTGTCGCTTTTGGGTAATCAGCAGCATTTTTTGATTCTTTAACCGGGAGAACTGACATCTCGTAAGATCCTGTGGGTTGGATTTTTGAATAATCCCAGGGACCTTGATTAGTTACTGATATAGTATCTAGAATTTGATCAAATCTCATGGTAATACCATTTTCAGGTACCGTTAGTTTGTCAATCTGTTGAGCTTTGATAATAAAAGTAAAATTAACAAAAGCGAGAGTTAAAAGAAGGTTTTGTTTATTTCTAATGTTCATCATTATGGAATATGGATTAATATATTATGTAAGGTTCGCCCAATATAAAAAAAAAAAACGAGGCACGAAAAACTAGTTTAAAACACAAAATGGTAAAGTGTATGAATATGTTTTTTGTGCTTGATTCACGAAGTTTTGGCATTTACGAAAATATATTTTCAGTTATAAGTAGGTGTTATAATTTCACATTTAACCCTGCTCCAATCTGTAACATCTTATTTGAGTTAATTTTAAATTTACTTCTTGGAGAATATAAAGCACTCAATTCTAAACCAATGCAATCTGTAATTCTGTATGCAGTTTGTAATTGTAAGAAGCTGCTGAATGTACTTTTTATTGGGGATTTTAATTGGTCTGAAAATATAAATTTTGAAGATTTACTGTTATAAAATTTTAAATATATCGAAGATTCAATGTTTTGTGGGATATATAGACTTATTCCCGCATTGGTTGTGATTTGAAACTTTTTAGTGCCCCATACATAACCTAAGCTAAATGGTATTTCAATTCCATTAAGTGCGAAAGTTTCCCTGTAGTCAATTAAATAATATTTTAACGTATCATTAGAAGAAGCACTTAGAGGTTTAATAACCCCTTTTTCAAAATATAAATCTTTCTTGTTGTAATTAGTTTCAATACTACCAACCTCCGTGTTTTGATTGATTTTTAAAGGGGTTTTGAAAAAATTAGTCTTGAAATAGGCTTCGGAATATTTACCTTGAATTTTATAAATCCCTGTCCGAAACTGAAGTTTTTCTTTAATTAATAATCCCCCAGAAATACCAAAATTTCGTTGAATAGGCATCCATAGGTTGTATTTGAACTTATTGGCAAACTCAGTTTCTTTAGTATTGTAAGCATCTATTCCTATGGAGAATACAAACGGATTTATCATTTGTTTTCTTGGTCTAAAAGTACTTGTAATACTAAAAGTCTTCAAGGCAATATTATTAATGATTATTGGCTCTAACTTTTTCGAATGAATCTCATTTAAATTAAATTTGGTAACCTCATTCACGTCAAGTAAATCAACAGAAGTTAACACTGGTGAAAAATTATTCCCAGCGATTTTATCACTTAATTCTATTGGTTGATCATATACTTGTGTATGGTGCTTCTGTTTTATTTCTTTTTGGAATTCAGCGTCTTGATGTTGCTCAGATTTTTCAGATGATATTTGATTGTTATGATGGGAATTTAAAATTTGATTATCCAAAGTTTTAGTTACCGGCTGATTAAAGCATAAGGTTAACAATATTGAAATTATAAATAGACCATCAATAATGAAAAATGTATTTTTCGATGTTTGTTTATCATCTCCTAAAACTTTTGTTCTCAAATAAGTTGGCGGTTTGATATCCTTAACTAAATATTTACCGATCTCGATTTCCCAAAGTTTCTCCTCAATTTCTAGCCACAATTCTTTTGGAGGTTCGGTTGAATCTTTTTTGAATTTGCTTTGGATGATATGTAACCAATTACTTTTCAATTTAGCTCTGTATATAGTTCTGTTAGTGATTTTTTAAGACGCTTTTTTGCCTCAAATAGTTGGGATTTTGAAGTCCCTTCAGAAATATTTAGCATTTCTGCTATTTCTGCATGTGTATATCCTTCTATAATATATAAATTGAATACAAGTCTAGATTTATTTGGGAGTTTTTTAATTTCATTTCTGATTGTTTCAATATTTAATTTCTGCAATGCATCGTTGTTGATTTCTATTTGCACGCCTTTAGGCATTGTAGAAATATCTTCAGTATGTTTTTTCTTTTTGTAAAAGTCTAATGCCTCTCTTATGAAAATAGATTTGATCCAGCCCGGCAAACTTGCAGGTTCATTAATAGTGTGTAACTTGAGGAATACTTTAATAAAAGACTGTTGGAATATATCTTCCGCATCTTCTTGGTTTTGAGAATAACGTAGGCAAAGTGAAAACATCTGAGCAGAAAATAAATCATATAACTGTTTTTTTGCTTTGGAGATGTTTTTTAAACAATCTTGTAGGACCTTAGTGTAATCTAGTTCTGTCAATCAATTAAAAGACTATTTTTTAGTTAAATTGGTTGGAAAAATAAGTGCGATTCCAACCTTTTTTTTAATCTCGGCGTCTTAAGTCCAAAATATAAAACAAAAATGAATATGAAAAAATCAACCATTATGAAAAAATCAACCATTGCCATTGTTACTGCCGCAGTTTTTCTGTTCGGAGCGGAGTCTTGTAAAAAGGAGAAAACGTCTACTATAGATTCTGATTCTAGTTTAATAATTGCGCAGGATGAAACTATTGATTCACAAATTGAAGCTTTGGGTAATTATATTGAAGATCCTTTTGTAAGTGATGTTAATGAAATAGAAGAACTGGATATTATAGGAGTTCCAAATGAATTATCACTTGATTACTTTTATGGCGATGATGAGTCAACTGGGGCGTTGAACGGGAAACTAGATAGCATTAAATATAGAGATTCACTAAAAAAGAACTGTGTGAAATTAAAGCTTTCAAAAGCTCAAATTATTAAATTGAAATTGGCCTACAAAGAAAAATGGCTTTGCATGAAAGCAGGAGTGAAAACCATTAAAGAGAAAGATTCTATCACTAAAGATTGGGCATCAAAAGATAAAAAGACTTATTTAGATGCATATAAATTAAAATTTGCGGCAATCGAAAAAGCATATCAATCTGGTAAGATTACAGATGCTGAGAAAAAAGAGCAAATTGCTGCATTAAAAAAGGAATTAGCAGAATACTTTGTAAAGTTGAAGAAGAATGCAATTACCAAGATAAAAGATCAGAAGGAGAGGAAATTGTCTGCTGAGGATTTGAAGAAATGTGAAAAGATATACCTAACAAAAGTATACGAGATTTTGGGTAAGGAGAAATATATCCTTTGGATTAAGTGGCACAAGATGATTTACAAGAAAAAATAATAAGCAGTTTTTACTTTCAAGGAAAGAGCTCTAATGGGGCTCTTTTTTTTGTTGAGGCAATAAGCAATGAGTTTAAGCTTTAGGCGTTAATCGAAGAATAAGCCCCATAAGCCAGTTCCTAGCCCCTAGCGGCTAGCAGTCAGAAGCTAGTCGCTAGCCCCTAGCACCTTCCAAACCGGCAGCGCCTTGAAATCAAAATCAAAACAAGCTTGATTTTCCCAGGACGATCCGGTCTTTGATTTTGGTCCGTCATATGCTACCCAAACGCCTTCCCAATAGGCATACCCAGAGGCAAAAGGCATAGATTTACAACGTCGTATAAGCATTTCAACAAAGTTTGCTTGTCCTTCAGGAGTTGCAGGATAATCTGGGTGTAAATCTTGTTCCCAACCAATTACATTGTTAGTCCAGTCTGCCCATTGCATGGTCCATGGGTAGCTATTTTCAGCAATAATCATACGCTTTCCAGTAGTTGTAAAAACACGATTCAATGTCTCAAAGAGGCTATCAATATTATTTCCATGCCATTTGGGGTAATATGAAACGCCTCCAATATCATATTTAACATTGTGCGTTTGAAGCTCTTTAAAAAACCAATCGGCTTTTTTATAATTGGCTATATGGTAAATTATTCGGGTATCAGAGTTTACAGACTTTACGGAAGCAACTGCGTTTCTGCATAAATTATAAAAGTTTGAAGTGTCGCTCATGTTTCCAAGCGGCCATAAAAATCCACCATCAATTTCATTTCCCAATTGTATGTAGTCAGGATTGAAATCTTTCACTATTTGTGAAGTGTATGCCGAAACTTGAATCATAAGAGAATCTAAATTATTGTGATTCCATTCAATGGGGATTTCCTGGTTCCCAGGATCTGCCCAAGTATTTGAATAATGAAGATCAAGCCAAATTAACAAGCCTTGTGATCGGGCCATTTTAGAGATTTTGAGGATGCTGTCTTTGTTGTAGTTGATATTGTTTCCTACCCAAGTTCTCAGCCTAATAGTATTAACGCCTTGATTTTTAAGGTAGTTGAAAATATTAACTGGATATCCGTCAAAGTGTTTGAACTCAATTCCTTTTCTAAGAATCATACTTAAACTACTCACATCCATAGCAATAATTGTAGAGTCTACGTTGCTGAAAATAAGAGATTCTGAGACAATGGGGCTTTCTTTTTTACAACCAAATAGGCCAAGTAATAATAGAGATATTAGGATTAGATTTTTGATGAATCAAAGTTAGTGAAATTTTTAGGCTTATGTTGTAAGCTAGTCGCTAGTGGCCAGTAGCTAGAGACTATTTGGTAGCGACCATCCCCAAACACCACAAAAAAAGGTCCCATTAACAAATGGGACCTTTTTTAAATATTCTAAATCCTAATTAATACAAGTCTTTTAATAACTTTTCCGTTTCTTCAAATTCAGGGCAAGCTTTGTAATCTTCTTCAGCGATTTCTTTAGACATTGAAGCCTTTTGTATATCTTGTATTTTTTGCATGAGCTTCATGCCTTTTGCTTTATCATCTTCTGAATAATCATCAGGAGATTCGGCATCACCTTTTAAGGCAATGGCTTCCTCAGCACATATTTTCATCGCAGATACAAAATCACAGGCCGTTTCTAATTTGTCAACCTCAATATCTGCAGATGATTTTGATCCAGCTCCACAACTAACTAGAAGAGTTAAAGATGCAATAGACAATATTGCAAAAATGTTTAATTTTAATTTTTTCATACAATCAAGTTTAACGATTTTCAGTCAATAAAAAAATAAAAAACGGCAATAAAGATTATTCTGTCACAATTTATTTATGAATTAATATTGTTTTATTTATCCCTCCCTCATAATGAATAATAATATAATACGCTCCTGTTGTAAGTTGTGAAATTGAGATTGTGCTGTACGGTGTGTTTATATTGTCTTTATAGATTAATATTCTACCTGTTACATCTATAATCTGTACGCTTTTAATGGGTTTATTACAGACAACATTTAAATTGTCTGTTGCAGGATTTGGATAAATATTTATCTTATCTTCATATTTATTTTTAATAGAATTTTGACCTTCTATTTTAACAAATTCAAAATTCCAATATCCATTTCCATAATCAATTCCAGCAGTTAATGTGGTAGAGTTTAATTCAGCTTCGTATATGCGTTGTTCAGGGACATTATTACTGTTACTTAATTCTCCCGAATTTGTTGCTTTTGGAAGACCTAAATAAAGCCCTTTCCCATTTAAAATAATTGACCCATCAATGCTATCAACATGCCATGTTCCAGCAGTCATACCATCGTGAGGTGCAATAGGAGTTCCACATGCTTCAGTTCCATTATTTTGCCATCCTTCGAGCCAGGTATTTTCTCCGAGAATATTTTCGAATTTTCCGGAAGAATCAAATTTGTAAATATCATCAAACAGACAATTTCTCGTATTTAAATCAGCAGCGGTATTGCTCCACCAAATGGGATTGCCTTTACTTGGTCCTACTCCTAGTGCTCCTGCTTTTGGAGCAAGTTTCCAATCCCCAACTACAGAGAATACTTGAATATTTGCAAGTTCTGTGTTTACACTACTGTTACTATCGTCGTAAGCGATAGCTGAAATAGAATAATTACCTACTTTTAGCTTGGGATAATTTTCAAAAGGTGCTGTCGAGTCTACAAAGTTCAATTCATTATTAATCCAAAACTCAACTCGCGATATCTTTCCATCTGCATCGTTAGCAGTTGCTGATATTGGAATGATTTGACCCTCAATAAAGGTTTGATTATTTTGGGGCTGCGTAAGTTTAGCCGTAGGCAAGATATTACTGCCATCATTAATCCAAATTAAAACTTCGTTGTAGTCAGAATTTAATGAATCAAAAACAGTAAGTCTCAATTTGTATGTTCCCTCAATAAGTCCGGTAAATGTTGGTTTTTCAATCTGCTTGTCATCCACGGATAAAACACTTGGACCATAAATTTGGGACCATTGGTAATTAATATAACCGAGTTGGCCAACAGTACTATTACTTCCATCCAATGTAATGCTCGTTGTGTTTTTTGATTGAGCTTTATTACCACCTGCGTCAGCAGTAGGTGTTGAATTTTGATTTGTACCAACATAATTGAACTTTAAGGTAGATAAGTTCATTCCCGAACCTTCAAAGTCTAATCGTAATATTCTGCTTCCTTTTTTCAATGGAATGTTAGTTTTAACCGAGCTAAAAGTTTCCCATTTTCCTGTGCTTGGGAATGTGATTCCCTCAGCTATTTGTTGTTCGTTGAGTTCAATATTCAGTGGTCCTGCAGAGCCAGAATTCCCATTTGAATAGCGAATTTCAACTTCGTAAATACCATCTTTTTCAATGTCTACACTATATTCTGTCCATTCACCAGCGTCTATCCAAGTTAATATAGCACCTTCATTAGGGTCTTTTGATACATCTGCTTGTTCGTTTAATCTAAAGTCACCTAGATTTTCGCTACTCGCATCTTGATATGAAATTCCTTGTCCTGAACCACCTTCAAATTCATCGAATAGTCCGGATTGTATTACACCCGGGATATATGAAAGATTTCCGCCGTAAGGAATCTGATCTCCCACTTGAATGGTCTTAAAATTACTGCTAGAGAAAACGTCATTTTTGTATATTTTCACATAGTAGGTATGAAGTCCCAATCCTAGATTTTCAACGTTGAATTCGTACGGTTTTTGAGTTACTGAATCAATAGCTTTAGATTTATAATAAAGTACAATTTTACTTGGTGTGTCATTTAGTGAATCAACTGTAAGTAATGCACTTCCGCCTTTGTAAACTTGATCAAACTGACTATTTAAAATACCACTAATATCAGCATCTAAACTTGTTTTTAATTTGTGAGGAGGAACTATGAATTTATAACCATTTGAATATGTAACAGTCAGTGTATCTGAACTGTAATTCTTTGCAACATAAATTAATTGAGTATCTTTTTTAAATACTATGGCTAAAGGATGATTTGCAGTAATGTTAGATTGCAAGGTGCCTAGAGCATTCAATGAATGCAGCCAATGGTAGGTTTGGGCATCCGATATCCCAAATTTCAAATTCCTATTAGTGTATGAATTATAGAGTTTAATAGCCTCCGGAGCGTCCTGAAAAGCGAGAAACTTCCAATACACATCGTGCCATAAGTTATCATTTGCTTGGTTGGAAAGAATTCCGGTGTTTTTAGCCATTTCTTTCCATAATTTTTGAGCATAACTTGTATCGTGATATAGGTATAATGATCCTCCATGAATTGGATACAATTCGATTCCATATGAAGCCGCTATATCATTAGTCCAGAAGGTGCCATTATCATAAGAATTTCCCCAAACCCTTGAAACCAATGCATAGTTTTGATTTGATCCAAAATTTCTGTTTTTGGTATCAAACCAATATTCTTCAATTGCTGATTGTTCAGTGGTATACAAATAGATTCCCAAATCTCTGATTGCTTTGTTTCCAGTGATTTCTCCCCAGTGAATTAGGCTAGAATTAAATTGCATACTTTCAGATGTACTTTCTTGATCATTTCCTTGGGGGAAGCTTGCAAAACCGTTTGCCCAGCAATGTCCACCATAAGGGTTGAAATTTCTTAAGTAAGGAAACAACGAATCGTTTCTGTTTGAACTAGCTGCATCTCGAACTAAAAGATTAATCATAGGTCCAAAATCTTTGGCCCAACCGGGTTCGAATTCTTCTAAAAATGCTGCGGCATGAATAAAATATCCCCAATGAAAATGGTGGTCATTTAAATTTCCATCTTGGCCATGTCCTGCGGGATAACCAATTAAGGAGGTCCAGTCCTTGCTGTAATGAAATAGAAATGCTACTTCGTTTTTTTCTACTGTTAGCCAATCTTCAAGTCTGGATTTAACCGTTTTCTTAATAGCATTCACTGCATCTTGATTTCCCATTTCATGGGCAATCCTTGCAGACTGAATTAATCGGTTCATGACTTGACCTTCATTGTATGAATCAGTCCATGTTGATAATCCATCGTATTGTAGTGATTGGATTTTTTTATTCAATACTTCGGGATCAAAACCACTGCTATACAGATTTACATATGGTAGGGTAGGAAGAATTCCTTTAAAAGTATTTTTAACTTGAAAAGTGGTGGCACCAACTAATTTTAAATCTCCTCGAACTGTTCGGAAAGTCGAAATAAAATTATTAGACGCAATATTACATCTAGACCATTGGTGCGGAAGAAGGCCAATTAAAGGAAGAGTATCATTTCCTTCATGTACAGTTGTTTTAATTTGAAAGCTTGTGGTAACCAATGAAGTAGAACTATCATATTCGAAGTTACTTGTTGTATTTGTGGGTTCAACATAAGCATACTTCTGATAATTCTGCGCCCTTTTTAATAGGGTTTCTGATTCATTCGGGAGCATAATAATGGACCAATAATTTTTATCATTTAAATCTGATTCATAATTGCTCCCATTTTTAGACCAAGTGCTTCCTTTGGGGGCAAAAACAACAAAATCTGCTCCATTATAAGCATCCTCAATTAATATCAATTCATTACTAATAGTTACAGTTCCCGTATTAATAGTTACACTAGCAACATCAGCGGAATCTTTTTGATAATATACGATTGGCATTCCCATTCTAACCGTTG
>Ga0255768_10005900_pt1 | contig 11687 bp, 10 predicted proteins | sample 071ome_33_FD_179983 | JGI IMG/M metagenome (GOLD analysis project Ga0255768, IMG submission 179983) | Coastal salt marsh microbial communities from the Groves Creek Marsh, Skidaway Island, Georgia - 071412AT metaG (version 2) | ecosystem: Environmental > Aquatic > Marine > Intertidal zone >...
GAGTCACACCAGACAATACCGTAGGAGGATACCAAACGCCCCCTGCCCTAACAGGCTCACCGCCTGTCAGGCAGGTGGCACCCTTTTTGAGCGCATCGTCAACGTGAGACTGAATGGTCTCCACCTGGCGCTCAAAGATCAGCGGTGCAACATCACCTATGCCTTGCTCATTACAGGTTAATGACAAGGCTTCTAATTGCGACAGTAGCGCCTCAGTAAAATCACTCACGACGGCGTTGTGACAGTAAATGCGCTCCAGCGATTGGCAGGCTTGTCCCGTCATACCAATGGCGCTTCGAATCACAGCGCGTGCAGCCAAGGTCAGATCTGCGTCCGGAAGAATGATCGCCGGGTCTTTTCCCCCCAGCTCCAGAAACGCGGGAATAAAACAGGTAGCGGCCTGTTCGGCCACCTTCCGGCCAGTTTGCACACTTCCGGTGAAGCACACCGCATCCACCTGAGCAATCATGGCGCTGCCGGTATCCGGACCACCAGTCACTACTTGCAGCACGCCAGCCAGCTCGGGCACAGAATCCAGCGCGCGCTGCAGCGGGCGAATAAAGCGCGGCGTCACCTCGGACGGTTTCAGCAATACAGCACATCCGGCCGACAGCGCTGCAAGACTGTCAATCATGGCCAGTAGCAGTGGTACGTTCCACGGACTGATAACCGCAACGACTTCGTAGGGAATCAACCGATGCTGGTAATGCACTGTTGGCACCTGCCCTGACTGCCCGGACCCGGCTAACTGCTCAAGAATAGGCGTCGCGCGCGCGGCCCACATTCGAATCAATTCCACCGATTTGACCGCCTCAAATCGCGCAAAAGTCGTGCGGCCGGTATCGATCGCCAAAGCTTCAGCGAGCCCGTCGATTTCGCTCATCAACGCATCGGCGAACCGATCGAGGCATCGAGCGCGCCCGTCTGCCCCTAGCGCCAACCACTGGGGCTGCGCTGAGCGAAGCGCTTGCGCGCGGCGGACAACGGTATCAGCAGACGCTACTTCGATCTCGTAATCATAGAGACCGGTTCGGGGGTTCCGGACAGAAATTGTTGCGTCGGACATACTAGCTAGCCTGCTGCAACGCAGCCGTTCCGAAGTGCCCGGGCAAACCCGCGGCAGCAGTAAAACCGAACCACTCTTCTTCAGGAAGCAGCGCAGCAACTTGCCTACGAACAGCCAATAGCGCCTCGAGGTCGATTCCCGTTGGATAACCCATCGACGCCAGCATAAACACCAAATCCTCGGTCACGATATTACCGCTGGCACCTGGTGCAAAGGGGCAGCCCCCCAATCCACCCAGCGAGCTATCGAGGGTGGTAATACCCAGCTCTACCGCGCGCAATGCATTGGCCAGACCCTGCCCGCGCGTGTTGTGTAGATGCACCCCCGTGAGCCTCGATTCACCGCATCGACGCCAGATCCCAGTCACCAGTCGCTCAAGCTGGGCTGGGTTGCCCATGCCCGTCGTATCAGATAACCCAACTTCTGCTACTCCCAGATCGAGCACGCGCTCTGCCATGTCTACGACAAAAGCCTCTGGCACTGCACCCTCGATCGTGCATCCGAACGCCGTTGAAAGCCCCACTTCAAAAACGGGTCTGTCGCTCTCGGGTAGCGCCTCGATTAATTTCAGACAGGACTGAATTTCCTCAAGCATCTGAGTGTGATTTCGGCGCACATTTTTCATGCTGTGGGTTTCACTGAGCGAGAGGGGTATCGAAATTTTATGAGCGCCCGAGCCAATAGCAGATTCACAACCCCTAACATTAGGAACTAAGACCGCGATCACCAAACCCTCTAGATGTTGCGCACCTCGCACCACAGCATCGGTGTCGGCCATCTGCGGCAGTAGCGTCGGTGAGACAAATGATCCCACCTCTATCTCTCGAACACCCGCGCCATACTCGGCTTCAATCCAAGCCAGCTTTCCCTGGGTAGACAGCACTGTCTGCACGCTTTGCAAGCCGTCTCTGGGACCCACCTCGCTGATCGTGATGTGTTGCATGCGGCCTCCCTTAATCAACGACTCTGACCACCACCTTGCCGTTATTGTGACCGCGCATGAGTCGGCAAAAAGCAGCTGGCGCGGCGCTAAGACCGTCATGAAATTCCTCGTTCGCGGTCAACTCGCCCGCCTCGGCGAGCGGCACAAATTCGTCCTCAAACGCCTGCCTCTGCGGCTCGTAGTCATACACGACCAATCCACTCACCGTAGCGCGCTTGGTAATCCACAAGCCGGGATGAGGCCCGGTCGTTTTGTGATTCCCGTTGTAGTCCTGAATCAGCCCACAGAGCACGACCCGCCCGCCAATAGCGAGATGCTGAGCGACAGTAGTCAGTGTCGGATCGCCCACCAAATCAAAATAGACCGACACCCCATCTGGCGCCACTCGCTCCAGTGCACTGCCAAGATCTTGCTCGATGCGATCGATGCAATGGTCATAACCAAGCGTCTCGATGGCAATGCGTCGCTTCTCTGGCCCACTGGTAATGGCGATGGTTGTGGCACCTGCTCGCTTGGCAAGTTGCGCCGCCATGGCGCCCACGCCGCCAACGGCTGCCGGAATCACCACGCGATCGCCCGGACCAACTTTTGCAAGATCAACCATCCCGGCCCAAGCGGTGAGCCCAGGCATGCCGAGGATCGACAGGGCCAGCGAGGGGCGGCTCAGCTGAGATGGCACTGTGGCGAGTGCCTCGGGCGTTTGGTCACTGAATTGCTGCCAGCCACCTTCGCACCGCACCACCTTATCCCGCGGCCAGTCCGCATGATCACTCTCAATCACTCGGGCGATGACTTCTCCCGGTACCACCTCGCCCGGTGCGATGCCGTGGCCCAAATGATTACCCGCAATCACAGACCGCATATAAGGGTCGAGTGAGAGAAACATCGTCTCGCAGCGGATCTTCCCCTCATCGCGCGGGGCGAGGGCTTGTTGCACCACGGAAAAGTCTTCGGGTGTTGGGAGACCCTCAGGGCGCTTGGCGAGAAGCACGGCAGTATTTTCCACTGTTTCGGTGACCCCGGGCCTTTGCGACCTTAAAGAGCTTAATGATATAACATCATATCAAATGATCCGGAGAAGCAGTAATGACGGGGGCTGGGGAATCTGCGGCACAGGCCGCCCCACTGCGCGGTATAAAGGTCATCGAATTCACCCACATGGTGATGGGACCCACCGCCGGGGTTATCCTCGGTGATCTCGGCGCGGACGTCATCAAAGTTGAGCCTCTCAAAGGCGATAACACCCGCCGGCTGACAGGCTCGGGTGCCGGCTACTTCCCAATGTATAACCGTAACAAGCGCTCGATTGCGCTGGATCTGAAGCACCCCAAGGGCCGCGACGTTGCGCTCCAGCTGATTCAGTCAGCCGATATTGTGCTGGAAAATTTTCGTCCCGGCACCATGGCCAACCTGGGACTGGATTACGATTCACTCAGACCTGCTCACCCCGGGCTCATCTATTGCTCGCTCAAGGGTTTTCTCTCGGGTCCCTACGAAAATCGAGTAGCCCTTGATGAAGTCACGCAAATGATGGGCGGGCTGGCATATATGACCGGACTACCTGATAGGCCATTACGCGCGGGCTCTTCCGTGATCGATATCACCGGCGGCATGTTCGGGGTCATCGCCATTCTCTCGGCACTACATCAGCGCGAGGCCACTGGGACGGGTAGCCATGTAACCAGCGCACTCTTTGAGACGACAGCGTTTTTGGTAGGCCAACATATGGCGCAGCAGGCAGTCAGTGGTGAGGCCCCTCCCCCCATGTCCGTGCGACAGTCCGCCTGGGCAATCTATGACATTTTCCATTTGGACTCGGGAGATCGGCTATTTGTGGGTATCGTCAGCGATTCGCTCTGGCTCAGATTCTGTAAAGAGTTTGGCCTCACCGAGTGGGCAGCAGACGAAAGCCTCGCCACCAATGCCGGTCGTGTCGCAGCGAGAGAACAGCTGCTAGCCGCTATTAGCCGGCTGTTTTCCCCCATGGACATCGCATCATTGAGCGAGCGCCTTGACCGTGCGGGGCTCCCCTTTTCGCCGATCAACACCCCGGGTGATTTGTTCACTGATCCCCACCTGACGGCGTCCGGCGGGCTGCTGCCCCTTCATCTCACTGATGGTGATCGCGCCGGTGAGGCAACAGCTTTACCCCGATTGCCCGTTGAGTTTGGGCAGACTAAACCGCCTCTTCATAAAGACGTGCCTCATGCCGGCGCCCACAATCGCGAAGTACTGTCTGAACTGGGACTCGGTACTGAAGCCATCGCTACCCTAATCAGCGAAGGCGTACTCAGTAATTAAGCATCACTCAAATAAACCCAAGACCGGCGCTTGCGATCACTTTCCTCGAAGGCGGCGATACTGCCGAGAGACTGCTCGGTTAAGCCAATTTCGTCCAGGCCCTCGAGCAACATTTTGCGACTCAGAGAATCGATCACAAAAGGGATTGGCGCGTGCGTAGAGTCGGTAATTAACACGCATTTTTCTAAGTCCACCTCGACCAGACGGTGCTGCGGATTCACCTCAACCCACTCTCGTATTCCCTGGATCAGGTGTTCGTCCAGCGAAACGGTCAGGAGCCCATTGCGGAGGGCGTTGTTGTGAAAAATCGTTGCAAATGAGGGCGCAATAACAACACGGAAGCCTCTCTCCATCAACGCCCAGACGGCGTGCTCTCTCGACGAACCGCAGCCAAAATTTTGCCCCGCAAGCAAAATTGAAGCACCTGCAAACACTTCCAAGTTCAGCACAAACGAGTGATCGGGCGTGCGCGCTTCTACGTCGGTGTAACGCCATGGCGCGAAGAGCCCATCGGCCAGCCCCGTTCGCGACACCGTCCTCATTTCTCGGGAAGGGATAATGGCGTCGGTATCGATATTGTCTCGTAACAAGGGCACTGCTACACCGACGTGCCGAGTGAAGGGTGTCATGCTGTCGTATCTGCCGTTAAATAGCCGGCGCAAGCGCTGGCAACGACAGTCAGCGGGCTGGCTAGGTGCGTGCGCGAGCCAATACCTTGGCGCCCTTCGAAGTTTCTATTCGTGGTTGAGGCAATCCTTGCGCGGTTCCCAAAACTCTCGCCGCCAGCGAAAAAACACATAGAACATCCGGGCTCACGCCATTCAAATCCGGCGCTCTGGAACACCTCATGCAACCCCCTGGCCTCCGCCTCTCGCTTGACCCGTCCGCTTCCGGGCACACATAACGCCTTCACTCCACGCGCTACGCGATGACCTGTTCTCAGCAAGTAATCTGCCGCGAGCTGTAAATCGGACAACCGGCTATTGGTGCAGGAACCAATAAATGCCGCATCGATAGGATAATCTGCAAGGCGGCTCCCCCCCGTTAGCCCCATGTAGTCCTGCATTCTCCGCCAAACGCTAGCGTCAGCTTCAGTCAGCGCGTCCCCTGCTAAAGGCACCTTGTCGTCCCAAGCGATGCAGTACTGTGGGCTTGTTCCCCAGCTTAACTGTGGCTTTAAGCCGTCAATCGACAGGCGTCGGTGGCAATCAAAGCGCGCACCCTCATCGGTACTTAGCGACCGCCAGTGAGCAACCGCCTGATCCCAGCTGGAGCCCGACGGCGCAAACTGTCGACCCTTGCAGTAATCGATGGCAACGGGGTCAGGTGCAATCACACCGGTAAAGGCTGACAGCTCAGTTGCCATATTACACAGCGTCAAGCGTGCCTCGATGGGAAGGGCCTCGATTGCCCTGCCGGAAAACTCGATGGCGTACCCCGCGCCGCCCGCCGCGGATAGCTCCCGGATTGTGTGCAGTATTAAGTCCTTTGCCGTTACCCCGGCGGGTAATGACCCTTCGAACAGTACCTGCATGGTGTCTGGTCGGGTAACGCGAAGGGTGCTGGTAGCGAGCGCATGCTCAGCCTCGGTTGATCCCACACCCCATGCCAACGCACCCAAACCACCCAGCGTACAGGTATGACTGTCAGGGCAAATCAGCGACAAGCCCGGCAGAGCGATACCCAATTCGGGAGAGATAACGTGAACGATCCCCTGATCCGGGTCCTGAATATCAAACAGTCGAATGCCGGTTTCTCGCGCGGCGCTACGCGTTGCAAGAATAAAATCTTTGCCACTGGGCATCAGCGTCGTATCACCCCGCCCAGGAAAGGTATCGACAATGTGGTCCATCGTACAAAAAGTATGCTCTCGTCGGCGAACCTCACGGCCACGCTCAAGGAGACTGTTTAATGCAACGCTACCCGTGCGCTCATGCAGAAAAATGCGGTCGATGTAGAGCAGGGATTCTCTCTCTGAAAGCGTCTCTACTTCGTGCTCTTCCCAGAGTTTGTCGAATAATGTCTTGGCCACAATAAAACTGCCCACCTCTCTGGCCGCACTCGGGGCGCCAAACCCTCAAAACCTATCGTTATAACAATAAGCCTAATCGTTCGATAAGGGCAACAATGGCGAGGTAAAGGAAATTTCCAGCGGTGTCCCGGAAGGCAAGGTGATAATTCCGCCGAGCACGGCGCCCTGCTCATCGGCATAAACCGCGGACCATTCAGGCACCTGTTTAAGGCTCTCTGGGTCAGCGCTGAGGGTCACAAGAATGACACCTCCCCGCTCACCCTCCCCCGCGGGCACCGGCGCCGCCGCAGAGGGATACTGATCGATTTCAATGCCGTAACCGTCGGTCATCGACAGCAGTGCCAGATCATGCTGGGTATCCTCGGGTAAACCGTAAGCGTCAGACAAGACGCCAATACGATAGGGGAGCGGGCCGATAACGGCATTACCAAAATGGTGAGTAAAAAATTGGAGCGTGTCAGATAAATCTGAGGTTCCCATTACCATGATGAAGGTTTGCCCGACCGGCGCCGGACTGCTTTGCGGCTGAAGAACCGACAGTGTGGGGTCGATCATGTGCGTGAGATAAAAGAGCTCACCACTGGGGCCACTCACCTGCATCGCCAAAATATTTTTTTGCGCCGTCAAAAAGTCAGGCCCGCGCAAGTGAGTAAAACGGGATCCATCGAGTTTTTGCTTCAACTCGACGGGGTCGGCCACCAAGAGTTCGATCGCGCTCCAACCGACGCGAGCCATCGCCTGATATCCTGGCTCTGCACCATTCACCAGCCGGATACCCACTTGCGGTCCCGAGGCAGGCATTAATGTGACGTAGGGCTGCCCCGCCAGCTCAGGTCGCTCAATCGCCGCGGCCAAAGTGGCCTCAATGTAACCCTCATCGACCAGTCGGTAACCCAAATACTCCTCGTAGGCCGCTTGTGTAACAACTAGATTCTGCGCGAGCACCCAAACCATCAGAATCGATTTCAGCATACAGACCCCTTCAATCCGAGCATTGATAAAAATCTAACCGCCCGCCATCTGGCGCCGCCACGGAGAACGTGGTGGTGTTGAGCGGTCCGGGCAGTTGTCGATGGGCCAATGGGTGAATCAGTTTATCTGACCATTCACTCGCCATAAATTGCTCATAGGCAATTGCAGCATTTTCCGAGGGAATGCACAGCGCCCTGAGCCCACGACCGCCGCGCGCAGGAACATCGATGGGAGGCAATGGGTGCGCGGGCACATCGATCAGCTCAATCGAACCATCCATCGCAGCATCGGGATGCGCGATGCTCAAACGCACATGCGCTGTTTCTACCGGTTTGTCCTCTAGCTGCAGCACTTTTGCACCCTCTCCGGGGAGGGGCCCACGATGATCAACAAACTGTTCGAAGCCAAAAAGTCGGAGAAACGCCAATGTGTGTTCCACACTGGTCACCATCTGCGTGCTATTAAATATGTCACTCATGCGATCGAACGAAACGCCCTGAAGCGGAGGATGCAATCGCTGCATTACTGCAAGCACAATGCCGTCATCCTGTATGAAGAGCCCTTCTTTGGTCTCGACTTCACCAAACTGCCAAGCAACCGGCGGCACTAACTCACGCCATCCGTGGGCCTCGAGAAACTCGCTCGCCCAATCGCTGTTGTCGGTGCGCATATTGATATCAAATATGCCACCGGGTGTAGTCACCGGGCAGTTCATAGATCGCAACAGCGGTGTCTCAGCCGAGGACGGCAGCAGAATGACCTCACATTTTCCTTCGGGTAGTTGCCAACGTTGCAGCGCGCCTAGGGGGTCGGTTACGCCCCAGAAAGCCGCTGAGGCTTCATTCAGCGTCTGGGTCTGGAGTTGCCACCCCAAAGCAGAGAAAAAGCCGCCCAACGTGTCTGCGTGGGCGGTTGTGATCACCACATGAGAAAAACCTTTAAGCCGCATTTCACAGCCTCCCGAATGGAGCAAAATCATCATACAACTAACCGCTTACGCGGGTGGCAGACATTTGTGATAAACCTCTGCTACCCTTTTTCTTAACGATCATCCGCGGGCTGGGCGATCTGGAGCGCATCAAGGAGGCGCTGAATGAACGCTGTCGTTTCTCAAATTACCGAGCTACTTCCCGTCGAGATTCTCGACACGGACCCTGAACGCATTGCACTTTATTCCCAAGATGTGTTTACCGTGGGGCCGCCTATCGGTGCGATCGTCAGACCGCGTTGTATCGAGGAGGTGCAATCGCTGGTAACAGCCTGCAGAGAAAGCCGAACACCGATCGTTACGCGCGGCGGTGGCATGAGTTACACCAGTGGCTATCTCGCCACAGCCGCCGAGAGCATTCTTATTGATATGACCTCGATGGACGCCATCATCGAGGTCAACCTTGAAGACCGCTACGTGACTGTCGAAGCGGGATGCAGTTGGCAAAAACTGTACGAGCACCTCATGCCATTGGGCGTGCGAACACCCTATTGGGGCACGCTTTCGGGCAGATTCGCCACCATCGGGGGAGGCTTGTCCCAAAACAGTATTTTCTGGGGCAGCGGCCAACACGGCACGGCGGCCGACAATGTGCTGTCTGTCAGCGCCATCACCGGCACCGGCGAGCTCATCGAAACGGGAGCAGCCAGTCAAATAAATGGCGCGCCTTTTATGCGCCATTTCGGCCCCGATCTCACCGGCCTTTTCCTCGGAGACTGCGGCGCGCTCGGCATCAAAGTGCGCGTCACCTTACCGTTATTGCCTCTCCCTGGCGCCAGGGGATATACCAGCTTTGCCTTTTCCGAATCGGGCCCCATGCTGCGCGCAATGGCGCAAATATCGAGAGAATCATTGACCACCGAATGTTTTGGCTTTGACCCTTACCTGCAACATCAGCGTATGAAGCGTGCCAGTCTTGCTGCAGATGCAGAGCAGCTCTCAGCTGTAATTCAGGCGGAGTCAGGCTTTGTGAACAAAGTGAAGCAAGGTGCGAAAATCGCGCTGGCGGGTCGGCGGTTTATGGATGAGGTCGAGTGGGCCATGTTCACGATCAGTGAAGGCCGAACCGACGCGGAGGCAGCCCACCAAGCTAATCGGATCCGCGCAATATGCGAAGCTGAGGGCGGCAAGGAATTACCCGACACCATCCCCCGCATTTTGGCCGCCAACCCGTTTGGGCCTGTGAATAATATGGTGGGGGCCGAGGGCGAACGCTGGCTACCGGTGCATGGACTTGTGCCACACTCCAAAGGCGAGCAGGTATTGGCCGCCGTCGAGGCGGTTTACGACCGCAATCGCGACTTGCTGGCGCAATATGGCATAGAGACCGGCTACCTGATCGCCACAGTCAGCGAACAAATTACTGTGCTGGAGCCTGTGTTTTTTTGGCCCGATGCGCTGAATCCTCTGCACAAACACAGTCTTGAACCCGAGCATTTGGCACGTATCAACCAATTCGATGCGGTCCCCGAGGCATGGGACGCGGTTTACAAAATCAAAAGCGAGGTCATAGACGTCTTGTCAACACAAGGCGCCAGTCATCTGCAGCTCGGCAAGGCCTATCACTACCGGCCGGCGCTAAAAGCGCCCGCCGAAGGGCTGATCAGCGGCATTAAGTCGATACTTGATCCAGACAAAATAATGAATCCCGGCGTCCTGGGGTTTTGATCGCAAGCGAAAGCGCCGACAGGAGGCGTGCCGTCAGCCAGGGAAAAAAGCCCGGCATACGCGCCCGCTCATGCCTCAATCCTGACAAAGTATTTGCGTTGCCCTTGGCATCGGTCCAAACCCTGGGCTGAGCAAAGGGTGGTATATTTTCCCAACGTGTCTTACGCGTTCAGGCCATTGATTCCAAGAGGCCAGTATGGCGGCTTACATCATCGTTGAGGCGACTGTTCACGATCCCGACACCTTTAGCGCCTATGCAAAAAAGGTTCCCGCCATCGTGGCGCAGTTCGGCGGCGAATATCTCGTCCTGGGCGGACAGCAGAAATCGCTGGAGGGAGACTGGAGCCGGTCTCGCGTGGTGATGCACCGATGGCCTTCCGTCGAGCAAGCCACCGCATTTTGGGAGAGCGAGGCGTACGCGGCAGCGAAACTCCTGCGCGCGGGCACCGGTGAGTTTCGCGTGATACTCGTCGAGGGCGTACAGCAAACGGTGTTGGAGTAGCTCGTTATGAACACGTATTCCGCAATGGCATTACAAATGGATTGCGCTGCCGTTAACAATCTCGACAATCGAGAGGCGGTGCAAACTGCAATGCGAGGAACGCTTGAGCGGGTAGATCGTCTTATCGCGGGCAGCAAGGGCTTCATCAGTACTTTTAGCGGGGATACGCTGAAACTGGTCGTGCTGCCCGAATATTTTTTAACCGGCTTTCCCATGGGCGAGAGTATTACTGCCTGGCGATCCAAAGCCTGTATCGAAATAGACGGCCCCGAGTACCGGCAGATGGGAGAGATTGCCCGCAACCGCGGCATATACCTATCAGGCAACGCCTACGAACTAGATCCGCATTTTCCCGACCTCTACTTTCAGACCAGTTTTATTATTGATGACGAAGGTGAAGTGATACTGCGTTATCGCCGCCTGATCTCGATGTTTGCGCCAACGCCACACGACGTCATGACGAAGTATCTCGAAGTATACGGCGAGGAGAGCCTCTTCCCGGTAGCCACTACACCGCTCGGTCGCCTCGCATGCATAGCATCAGAAGAGATTTTGTATCCCGAAGTCGCGCGCGCGCTCGCCACTCGGGGCGCAGAGGTGCTGCTTCATTCCTCCAGCGAAGTGGGTAGCCCCAGACCCACGCCCAAAAATATCGCAAAATGCGCGCGCGCATACGAGAACATGTGCTACGTGGTATCGAGCAACACCTCCTCAATACTCAACTCGCCGGTACCGCAAAACTCGACCCAGGGGCATTCACAAGTCGTCGACTACAAGGGTCAAGTGCTGACTGAGGCCTACACCGGAGAGTCCATGGTGGCGCATGCCGTGATTGATATTGAACGGCTCAGGGAGGCTCGCGCCAAACCCGCCATGACCAATGTTATCGCCAGACAGCGACTGTCTTTGTTCCGCTCCACCTATGAACAGGCGGGTTTTTATCCCGAGGACAACCTGATTAATGACGAGGGAGAAGTGCTGGTACCGGATCGCTCGCATTTCGTGGAACAGCAGTCAGCGGTCATTACCCAACTTAAAAAAGACGGGTTAGTCTGAGACCTCAATCCAGCGTCAGATCCATGGAGTATTGAAAGTGCTCGGGGTTATAGCGCACCTCCAGAAAATCCATAATTTGCTCGCTCTCGACACCGGTTTTTTTATACGAGCGCCGGGTCAAACTCAGCAAGGGACTCCCCTCCGCTACTCCCAGCGCAC
>Ga0255768_10005918_pt1 | contig 11668 bp, 29 predicted proteins | sample 071ome_33_FD_179983 | JGI IMG/M metagenome (GOLD analysis project Ga0255768, IMG submission 179983) | Coastal salt marsh microbial communities from the Groves Creek Marsh, Skidaway Island, Georgia - 071412AT metaG (version 2) | ecosystem: Environmental > Aquatic > Marine > Intertidal zone >...
CGGTGAGATGGTACGGTCATTTGCCATGTATAAAAACTTTGGCGTTACTCTGGTAAATACTCACATTATGCGCGGTGCTGGTACGCCCGGTGTTAAGGGTAAGGGTCGATACTTTGCTGATCTACTTATTAGCACGACACTCATGGGTGCATTAGCTCTTCAGCTAAAAGAAATGTCCAAGGGTCGTGATCCCAGATCCGTTGAAGATCCTGAGTTTTGGGGCGCTGCGTTCTTGCAAGGTGGCGGCTTGGGAATATATGGGGATTTTCTTTTTGCAGACTTAAACAGATTTGATCGGGGCTTGGCTGAAACTATTGCTGGCCCGGTTGTGGGTTTTGCTAATGATGTTCGAAAGTTTACTTCCGGTAATATTGTTGAAGCAATACAAGGTGAAGATACAAAAGCAGCAAGTGAAATGATTAACTTTGCTTCACGTTATACTCCGGGCGCATCGCTTTGGTATATGCGTCTTGGCTTAGAGCGGATGGTCTTTGACCAAGCAAAACTGTGGGCTGATCCCGATGCTGGCAAAAAGATCCGGCGTAATATTCGCAAGTATCAAAGAGAATATGGTCAGGATTACTGGTGGACACCTGGACAAATGCAACCGTCAAGAGGGCCAGATTTTGACAATGTGTTTGGAAATTAGATAAATATCTGGTATAGGGCTTATAAAGGAGTGGCAAAATGGTGAAATCAAACCTCAGAGGCAGCAACCCGGCAGACGGTGCGGCTGCGGTAACGCCCAATGATGGCGCGGATTTAGCGCATGTTGCAAGGGCTTTGTATGTTGGTGGCACTGGTGATATAAAGATTGATACCCCAAACGGTGATACGGTTACATTCAGCTCTGTTCCGGTTGGTATCTTCCCAGTCAGAGCAAACAGAGTTTACAGCACTGGCACAACTGCAACTAACATTGTGGCCTTGTACTAATGTTTATTGGGATCAGTACATCGATCCATGCCATGAAAGTTTATGTGGCTGCTGTTGTGGGGACTTGGTTACTTGCAACGGGTGTCTGGAATGATGCTGGTGTTTGGGATGATACTGATGTTTGGAACGATAGCGCACCATAAAGGAGCTAGATAATGGGTACATTTGCTAATGGAGAAAGCGGCTCCTCAGTCCGTACAAAGATAAACGCCGCTATACAAAAGACAGAAGGCACAAGCGCAATCAGCACGATTGATGTTGATGGTGGTGCTATTGATGGCGTTACGCTTGGAACAAACAGCGCGGTAACGGAAGCACAAGTTGATAACATTAATATCAACGGGAATGCTATTACCAGCACAGACACCAACGGTAATATTGCTTTAACACCAAATGGATCAGGCGAAGTTGATATTAGCAAAGTTGACATTGATTCTGGTGCTATTGATGGCGTAACAATTGGTACTAACTCTGCCGTTACTGATCTTCGTGTTGATAACTTACAGTTAGATGGAAATACAGTTTCTAGTACAAATTTAAACGGCGATATTACAATTGATCCAAATGGTACTGGTGATGTTAATATTGGTAATTTTAAGTTTGACGCCGATCAAACTATAGGCGCTGGACAAGATAATTATGTTCTAACTTATGATAATGCTGGTGGTAAGATTAGCTTGGAAGTTGCCCCTGGAGCGGGTGGCGGTATAAGTAATGTTATTGAAGATGCTACTCCTCAATTAGGTGGTGACTTAGATGTAAATGGAAACAGTATTGTTAGTGTAACAAATGGCAATATTGCTATTACGCCAAATGGTACTGGTAAAACTGCAACAACAAATCTGACTTATAATGAAGTACAGTATGCCAGCTTGGGAACAACTGGAACACTGACACCTGATCCTGCAAATGGGTCTGTTCAGAAGATTACTTTGACAGGCAACATTACAATCAACGCCCTTGGTGGTACTCCTGCGGCTGGTGATAGTGTGACATTGATTATTGTTCAGCCATCTAGCGGCAACTACACTTTGACTTCTACGATGAAATTTGCAGGTGGTACTAAGACGCTTTCTACGACTTCAAACTATATTGATGTTCTAACGATTTACTATGATGGAACAAACTATCTTGCGAATCTTGCGACCAACTTTAGCTAGGATACTGTAATGCCATTAGTCTTTGCGAGATCAATACTTGGATTTGCGGTTGTTGCTGATACTGGCGTTACTTGGACTGATCCAGACCTCACTAATGCAAGCTATGACAGTGTTAGCTTTAGTGTGGCTACTGAAGACACAGGCCCTACTAATATAGGATTTAATGATGATGGAACGAGCATGTATATTATTGGGAGGGATAATGACGCAATATACCAATATACATTAAGCACTGCGTGGGATTTATCTACCGCAAGTTATGCTTCAAAAAGTTTAAGTACATCAGGTGAAAATGTTGCAAGAGATTTTACTTTTAATAATGATGGGACAAAGATTTATTATATAGGAAGCGCTGTTGATAGGGTATATCAGTATTCACTTAGTACAGCTTATGACATATCAACAGCTACTTCTGACAACAAGACTAAGGATGTTGGCAGTCAAGCAGGGACGCCAACAGGTATAGAACTAAAATCTGATGGAACAAAATTATATGTTTGTGATGGCGGTACTGATACAATATATCAGTATTCATTAAGCACTGCGTTTGATATTTCGACTGCCAGCTATGATAGTGTATCGTTTTCATTTTCAAGCCAAGGCACAAACACCCAAAGTATATTCTTTAGTCCAGACGGGACGTCTTTATTTGTTTGTGATACCTCTGCATCAAATGACACTGTTTATAAATATTCTCTCAGTACAGCGTGGGATGTAAGTACATTATCTTATGCTAATGAGAGTTTTTCACTAGCTGGACAAGATGATCCATTTGGCGTTGCATTTAAATCTGATGGTTCAAAAATGTATATGGTTGGTAATACAAACATTACAGTCTACCAATACTCAACATAGGTGAAACATGAGCAAGCAAACAATAGCAAGCGCCCATGAGAGAATAGATGGGATTGAGCCAAGAATAGCAAAACTAGAAGCTGAGTTGTCTACGCTTCAACGCAGTGTTCAACGTGTAGAGAATATCTTAATTGGTACGGCTGCATCGGTAATTGGTTTACTGATTACGGTACTTATGAGAATGGGATGACATGCATTCTGGTCGCAATATTGTGGGGCCAGAGTTTTTCTTTCGGATTATATAAAGTTTGTGCATATGATTGTGGTCAAGAAAGACCCAGCCATGTTTGGTATGATAAGGCATATATAGCGCATCCTAATTACAACTGCCCAGCGAGGTTCTATGCGACATGATAGACCCAGTGACCGCGATAGCAGGGGCAACAGCAGCATTTAATTTTTTAAAAAAGGGCGTTCAAGTTGGACGCGATCTTCAAGACATGGGCAAACAGCTACAAGATTGGGCTGGTTGCATGGCTGAGTTGGATCAAGCTGAGAAAATGGTAGAGAAGCCACCTTGGTATAAGGCTCTTGGCTCTGGTACTCAAGCTCAAGCAATGGAAGTTTTTTTAGCAAGAAAAAAAGCGCAGCAAATGCGTGATGAATTAAGAACAATCATTAGTCACCCTGCTATTCTTGGCCCCTCTCATTGGCAAGAGTTTCTTAGAATAGAAGCTGAGATTAGAAAGCAAAAGCGAGAGCATGAGTTTCGTCGCATGGAAATCAAGCAAGCTATTATTGAATGGGCTGCTGGTATTCTTTTGTTTATTATTTTGATGGGCGGTCTTGTTGGATTCGTATGGTTGGCTAATGCTTGATCCTGTTGGTAATCTTCCTTTTGCTGTAGAAGCCCAGAGAAGCCGCGAGAGCATCGAAAACCACCAAGCGCAGCAACAGGTGCAAGTAGAACATAACCGCGCTCACAAGCTCTCTAAGGCGCTTGAGCGACAACAACTTGATTTAATGCTCAGTTATGATAAGTTTGGCGCGTCCAATAGTGGACTTCAACCTCAAGGCCAGATCGTAGATATGGAGGTCTGAATGGTACAAATCACAGCAAAATATATTGACAGTCTTAAGGTACTTCCGCGCTTAATGATGCTGGCAGTGACCGTCTTAACTTATCAAGCAGTGCATTGGTTTATGTCATTGCCTGATCCATCGGTTGCACAATCAGGATTGGTGTCTGTGTGCATGGGTGCGCTTACTGGTTGCTTTGGTATCTGGATGGGCAAGGAATCCAAGACGACTGTAACTTCTGACAAGGTTGTTCACGAGGAAAATTATGACAACCGTTGAGGATTTTATGGTGTACCTGATGGTCAGGGCGCTTGAGTTTCTTTTCAATACTAAGATGAGTTTGTATGGAACGGTGATGGTATGATCCAAGCATTGATAGGGCCGATTGCTGAACTGGCTGGTGGCTGGTTGAAAGGTAAGGCGGATGCAAATGCGGCGGCTGCTAATTTAAAGTTGGTTGAGGCAGAGGCCAAAGCCACGATAATGAAGAACGCTGCTACGAGCGAAAGTGATTGGGAACGTCTGATGGCGCAGGGTTCTCAGAATAGCTGGAAAGATGAGTGGCTTACTATCTTATTTTCTATTCCTCTTATTCTTTGTTTCTTGCCATTTGATTGGGCGGATCGTGCTGTACAGAATGGCTTTGCAGCATTGGAATCCATGCCTGATTGGTATCAGTACACCTTGGGCGTAATTGTCGCTGCAAGCTTTGGTGTTCGATCAGCAACTAAATTTTTCGGAGGGAAGAAATGAGTTATAAACTAGGAAAGCGCAGCTTAGAAAAGCTGGAAGGTGTTGATGAGCGGATGCAATCAGTCGTCCGGTATGCCATATCGGTGACCAAGCAAGACTTCTCTGTGATCTGTGGACTCAGAACCATCGAGGAGCAACGTGCATTGGTTGCTAAGGGCGCTAGTCAAACCATGAAGTCAAAGCATCTTGATGGATTGGCTGTTGATCTTATGGCATATGTAGATGGTGGGCGCTGGGAATTAAATCTGTATGATGAGATTGCAGACGCAATGGCCGAGGGCGCAAGGGCTGTTGATGTCGGTGTGGTCTGGGGGGCAGCATGGACAGTTCCAAATATTGCCTATTGGCAAGGTAGCATGGAAGGGGCCATGAATGATTACATCGATACTCGTCGCGGCCAAGGACGCAGACCTTTTATTGATGCCCCACATTTTGAATTGGTAGTCTGATGAAGCGTAAGTTTGATCCTGTTCCAAAGGATAAAAAGTCTGGCATTCCCAAGAAGTATGTGAAGGGATCGAAAGATCCTGATGCAACCCGGCGTGAAATTCTACGAACCAGGGCGCTGTATCGCATGGGTAAGCTTACACCGGAAATGATGGATAAGATCAGCAAGCAACGGAGCAAGCGGTAATGGCAAAGTTTAGCGGCGTACCTGGGGCAGATCGGTTTAGCTCTGCGACCTTGAATAAAGTTTATAAGCGCGGTCTTGGTGCTTATTACAGTAGCGGTTCCCGGCCAAAGGTATCGGCTCATCAATGGGCGATGGGGCGTGTAAAGTCTTTTGTGTCTGGTAAGGGTGGCGCAAGAAAAGCTGATAAAGATCTATTGAAAGGTTGAAAAAATGAATGGAACAACTCGCGCTCAAGAAAGAGCAAAGACGCTTTTAAGTGATGTTCAAAAAGAGCTTCGCAGCATTCCTAAACTTCCTACTGTTAAAAGTGATCCCACATTAGCGGATGCCGTTTTGACAACGCCAACGGCGGCTGTTCAGCTTCTTCGTCGCGGCATTAGGTTGCTTCGTGGCGGTGAATCCAGTGAAGCGCTGGAAGCAAAGCAACGTAAGCTTGAAGGCTATATTCAAAAAATCGAAGACATGAAGAAGACCGCTTATCGTATTGGTGATGATAAGTATGTTGATTATCTGGGCAAGCCAGTTGATCCTTCCTCTAAGAGTATCTTGACCACCAAAGAAATTGGATCTTCTAGTTCTCAAGCTTTGAAAAAAAAGGCGATGAACCGCATGAAAGGGCGTTAATAAAATGCCGTATGAAAAGTATTCCCCCAAGCAAAAGAGATTGGCGGCAATGGCCGGTGATCGTAAAAAGATAACGGCTGCGGATCTCAAGGCTGTTGCTAAGAAACGTATGCTGAAGAAAGGAAAAACATAATGCCCTACGGTAAAGGTACATATGGTTCTAAAGTTGGCAGACCATCAAAGGCTGATAAGATGAACCCGACTTTAAAACAGATGGCTATGAAAAAAATGAAGGCAAAAAAGAAAAAGACCGCTTGAAGTTACGGTCTTAATTTGCTTTATTCCTTTCGAGGGTGGCATTCCATTAACAAACTTTTTGTGTAAACTGCTCCACTAGGTTTGTGGTTTTGTTACTCGCAGTAACCGTCACCCTCACGATTATATCTGCTTACCTTCTACGCGCAAACTTCGAACAAACTTTTCCAATTCTTTCCGCGCTCTCCATAAATCCTGTTGAACATTAGGATGTTTTGTACCGGTGCGAAGATAAGCTTGGAGACAGCGTTCTTCCTCCCGCTTTAGATGACGTAAAAGTGCGTGATCTTGGGGTGTGAGTTCTAGCATTCTCTACCTCTCTGCGCATATAACATTCGGCACAATATGTGTCATAGTCTGTTTTTATCAGAGCATCCTTGCCGCAGTCCAAACATTTCTCAGTCATGGTCTTGCCCTCGGTCTAATCGCAGAAGAAACAACATCAGTCTCCACGCAGGTCATAAAGATGTCATTGCCATAGAGCTTAACAATATGGTCATAGATCGGGTCAGCTAGACCTTGATCCATAACTTGCTGACAATGGCTCTCTGAGGCGTACACGATTGATGCTAGTGGCGCTGCATCATACGCCGCCATTTCATAGTCAATCATTAACACAGTGAAAAACTCAATCATTCTTGCGCCTTCCATCTTTAAATTTGATCTTATGGCGATGGGACATTTGATCAACTGAGTTCCAAGTGACGCCCATTGCTTGCGCTGTTTGCATTTTTGTTAATCCTTGACGCGCATATGATTTGTAATCCTCTACTCGAAACCCTCTATTGCCTCGTTTAACTTCTTGGAAGCGAGGCCAGTTCAGAGAATAACGCTCGACCATATGCGATATTGAGTGCGTTGCTTTGCCCAGAATCGATGCCGCTTGTGACCGGCTCATTTTGCAATCAATCATTTCTTGAAGTAATGCAGCGCGTTTTGTGTGCATCTCTTGGGTGATGCTTGCCCATCTGTTTTGCCAGTTCATTGTGATTGTAACCTGAATGTTTTCTCAACCTGCTTCATGCTTTCATCTGATAGCATATCGATATGCGCGAAGTTGGCTTCCCACAGTTCTTCAAACTGTTTCTTTGATCTCTTCTGCGCTCCGTATGACCGGGCAAGATTGATAACTGCCTCGCGGTATTCTTCATCCGTCTGGCATTTCTGTTTTTCTTGACCGTTGTGATAGAACACTGTCCAAGGTGGTACTTGTGATATCTCTGTTTCATGTGAAACATTCTCTGGCTCAAGAGGCTGAACGCTGATATCCGGCGTGGCTTTCTGTTCTTCCATTGCTTTTTCTTTCCGAGAAACTGCCGCGATTTCATTGGCACTTGCGTAAGATCCACCATGCAAACCAAGTGACGCCAGGGCGCGACCAATGGCAGACGTTTCACAGTTTTCTAGCGCCGATGTTTTGTTGACGTTGCTGGAACCTCTGATCTCCTCGGCCATGCCGCTTCCGATTGTCTGGCCCTTGTGCGTTACGATAGCCTTCACAACTACGCGCTTTCCATCATCAACCAATATCTCGGTATCGATCCCCATAGACTCACCGAAGGCCACGCGGAATTGTTCAACGCGCACAAACACCTCTGTGTATTTCTTGCCGCCGCGCTGGGTAACACCGTGCGTTCTGTTCAGATCGTTCACGGCTTTCATTGCATCGATTAGATTACTCATTTTATTTTCTCCTCTCCGATTGTTTGATCGACTAAATTGTAAAATGTTTCTGGATGTAGCGCAGTTTGATCTAAAATAATTTGAGGATGCAGTCCGAAGTAACCTTCAAAATACATATTAATGCAATCTTTCCACGCATTGTTTGCTTGTTTATGCTGCCAACTTTCGGTTGCTGTAAGCGCTGTTTCAGACAAGTTTTTCTTAATAATTTTTATTCTGCCGTTCCATTGATCCATCAATGCATTTCGCAATGGCCTTTCATCATTGTGTGCTATGTTATACTTGGGTTTAAGCAATTTAATCAAAACAAGCTCCATCGTTTCGGCTTCCCACCTGTTATCAAACCATTCAATATGTATAGCTTTTACTTCTTCAAACCATTTTGATTGTGCTTTGTGTTCTTTAGATCTTGAGCTGGCATTAAGTGAAACGCCAATATAAAGAATTTCTGCTCTTTCATTTATTTGAATATATAGAGAAGTTTTTTTGCCAGCTTTTTTTGCATAAACTTTTCTTATTTCATCTTCACTTAGGTTTCTCATTTTATCCTCACTGTTACGCCGGGGTTGCCGACTTCTACGGTTGCGCCCGGCACAAACTCACCGGCTTCTAATTGCTGTTTGATTGCTGTCAAATCCGGTGTCTCTGTGATCCTCATAAGCTGAGAAGGTATCTCGCTCGGATCTTCAATGACAACTTTCTGTCTGGGTTTGGTGCGCGAGACTGTACCGAGTGGATGATCTGCTTTCTTTAGGCCCATAGCGTCCAGCAAATGCCCTATGACTTGCGTTGTGGCGTCTGCCCTAGCGTCATATCGCTTTGCTCGCTCCGTGTATTGTGCGGCCATCTCCTTGGCTGCTTGCTGACTTGCCTTGGCCCACTGTCTTTGTTCAATCAGCTTGCCCAAGACGTCCATTGCGTCTGTCTCACCGTCCAGTGTGTCCAGAAGCGTGTCCTCATCATCGCCGCATATCTCCCGGATACTGTCGGCCATCCGTTTAATTTCTTCAAAGTTCACGTACAATTTTTTCTCCTTCCTCTGTGATCTTCCAGACAATCTCTAAGTTTCCCCATGTGTTTTTGGATCTGGCTAAACTGTCTGCAATCAAATTCATTTCTTGCAATTCTGTCAGTCTTGGACGTACACTGAGAATAGACAGCCCGGAGCAGGTGCTTATGTCTTCGCTGGTCCCACCCTGCCTCAAGGAGAACAGCGCACTAAGTACCTGCAATCTCCTCCCCTTGACACGCCGGGCCACCTTATGCGCTGCCGCGCGTTCCGTATCCGGTCCATCGCGGTGGTGCATTTTTTTAATCTGAACATCATCAATCTTCATCGTCGCTTCCTTCCACTTCTCCGCTTCCCTTACAGATCAAACAATCATCCCACTTTGTATCGATATACCCGATATCCCGTGTGAAGCTTTGGGGCCGGGGGATTTCGTATTCAACCTGCCCGTCTCCGTCGCAGTATGGGCAGATCATTGCAAGATCCCCGCAATCACCATGCAACCATACAAGATTGCAAACAAACAAACCGCACCCACTATATCACCGATAAAGTCTTTCATTATGCTGCCTCTTTTGCTTCGAAGATTTCATAAAGCTTATGATTGATACGGCTTTCAATCTCACCGTAAGCAATCCGACACGCCATGTCGTCATACGTCATTGGCACATCTGAGAAACAATCTTGAATGAATGCTTCGCCGTTCTCTGTGTCACAGTTGCGGCACAGTTCGTGCGCCTTTGCATAATAGATCACATGCTCGGAACCGTCTGCATACTGCCAGACCAAATCAAGGGCCGCGTCCATGTCCTCAGACTGTGAAGCAATCTCGTCCGCAATGGCGTTGCAGTATTGTGTCAGTGTATCGTCGTTAAGCATTTGTCTAGTCCTTCCTGTAAAAAACAAATCACAACTTGATAGATAAGTGATATCGGTTTATGTGTCAATAGTGATATCGCAAAAAAATGCACAGAAAGGTAAAAAAAATGTCAAAAAAACGCTTAGTTGCTGAAAACATTGTAGTTTTTCACACTCGAATGCCAGCAGAAACAAAGGAAAAGTTGGACTTATACGCAGATAAGATGGGTGAAAGTGCGGCCAGGGTCTTGTCAAATCTGGTTGACCAACATTTGCCCAGCACAAAACCGGCGGTTACTTTTACAGAAAATGATGACCAGGTTGATCTTGAAACATGGTTAAGAAACCATGAGTAAAAGCATACACAAGGTTAGCTTCTGGTTGGCTGACACACCAATTGGCAAGGGTCGCCCAAGATTCACCAGAACGGGCCGTGTCTTTACGCCAAAGAAAACGAAAGACTTTGAGCTAAAGATTGCGGCCAGAGCAAGCGATGAAATGGTGTCTCTGGGGATTGATCCGTTTACCGTTCCGTGCAAGGTTTACATCTTGGCACAGTTCCCGATTCCTAAATCATGGCCTAGGAGGCGCGTAGAGGCCGCTACACGCGGGGAAGTGGTTCCCGGCAAGCCCGACATCGACAACGTGGCAAAGCTCGTCCTGGACGCTCTCAACGGCGTTTGCTTTGAAGATGATAAGCTGGTTCAGACGTTAAAGATCACCAAGAAGTACGGCCAGCCCTTTCTATTGGTGCAAGTGGAGGCAGAAACATGAGAACAACAAAACAAGACAAGCTGTGCATTGCAGCGGCCATTGTGTTGACCGTGGTTGCAATAATCGAATCAGTATGGGGCTGATATGAAACCGGTAACGATCAGGGCAAAGGATCTGAGAAAGTTTGCCATACTTCCAATCAAAGCAATCACAGATCCTCAAGTCACAAGAACAAGCGCACTCTCTGTGCTGGCGGCTCTCTGTAGCTACTGCGACGAAACGGGCTGTACGTTCGTAAGCCAGGCTCGGTTGGCAAGTGATCTTGGTATTTCACGCCAGGCGGTCAACAAGCAGCTTAGAAAGCTGAGAGATTTAGAATACATTGTCAGAGCCAAGCGTCGATACAAAGGACAAACAACCACCACTTACAAGGTCATATACGACGACGTAAAAACAGAAGAAGAAGCACTTGCAAACTTATCACCGGCAGAGCGTATCGGCCTAGAAGAAAGACGGGAAAAGCTGCGCCAACAGATGGAAAAAAAGCCCGGAAAGGTAGTCAATTTGCCTGTGGATAACTCTGTGGATAACTTTAAGGTGTCAACCTCAGAAGTTTCACAGGGTGCAACCTCAGAAGTTTCACCCCCTGAAACCCCAGAAGTTTCACTAAACAAACCATTTAACAGTATATATAACAGTATAAGTGATGTCAGTAGACAGTGTTGTTCTTTGTTTTTAAGAGTTGCTGAAAGTTATGGAACTCCAAGACAAGTCAATGACAGAGATTATCAGGTCATGGAATCTTGGGTCAAGGATGGGCTGACAGTGGAGATGTGGGGCGATATCCTGAAGGGCCATGCGAAATGGTGCCATGATAACCGCCGCGACTATCCGCGAGGGCTGGCTTGGTTCACAGTTCCAGTGCAAAAGAAGCTGGGAAACGCACCAAAACGCGGTAAGAATACAATCGGAGCGGTAGTAAAAAAGCTAAGACCTTGATATTAAACGATAAGTCATTTAACATAATACGTATTATGCGCCGTAATCGATTTAGGTGCGGTAATTTTAGGCGAGGCCAGCACATCGCAAGCCTTTTCGCAGCACGGCCAGCGCACGTTTGCGCACGACCGACCCCCTTGCCCCCCCACCCCCGCGGCTGTAGCTGCA